>Ga0114918_10002487_pt1 | contig 16531 bp, 11 predicted proteins | sample LantaG_FD_87015 | JGI IMG/M metagenome (GOLD analysis project Ga0114918, IMG submission 87015) | Deep subsurface microbial communities from Baltic Sea to uncover new lineages of life (NeLLi) - Landsort_02402 metaG | ecosystem: Environmental > Aquatic > Marine > Oceanic > Sediment | place... | reverse complement strand
TAGTGTCCCTTCCCCCCGCCCCCTCCGGTGGTGTGGGGGTGTGGGGGGGAGAGGAGAAGGGAGAAAGGGGGGGGGGGTGGGGTTTTTTTTTTTTTTTTTTTTTCCCTCCTGGATTTTTTTCTCTCTCCACTTTCTTTGTTCTCGATTTCCTCTCTTTCCCATTCTCTTCCGACTCTCTCGCTACCTGCCCCCGCGCGTCGCCCTTCCCAAGCGTCTTTCCTCCCCCTTTTCCCTCATGGCGTCGACCGCTTCCATGAGGGCCACCGCCATGCGCGCCTCGACCTCGGCGCGCGCCTCGGCCCCGCCGGCCGCGCGCCGCCTCTCCGTCGCTCGCACCTCTGGCTTGACCCCGGCTCGCAGGCCGTCTGTGCTCCAGGCGCAGACCGCCGACGAGCTGGGCTTCAAGGAGATGCGCAAGGGCGTCAAGGTGCGTTCGAAGTACTTCTCGCCTCCGCAGTGTCGAATTGGAAACGAAAGAGAGAGAGAGCGAGTAGCCGAGGGCGCGGCGCTGCGCGAACTTTTGCTCGGAATGCGGACGCGAATGGGGCGCCGTCGCAAGTTGCGACACGTCGAATACGTTTTCTTTCCAAACCTTATCCCTTGGCTCCCGCGCCCTCTGGGCAGGTTCCGCCTCCCTCCCGTCGCGCCACGGCGAGATCACGTCGCGCTGGCGACGCTGATGCGTGACTGAGCGCAATTGCGTGCTCGGGAGGTGCTCTCGCCGAGACGCGTTTGTTGTCTTTTCTTTTTTGCTCATCTCTTCTCTTTTTTCTCTCTCGAAAAAAAAAAACTCAATTCCGTTTATAGGAGGCCGCCAACGAGACCATCCTCACGCCGCGCTTCTACACGACGGACTTTGACGAGATGGAGGACATGTTCTCGCTCGAGAAGAACCCGGACCTGCCGGTGAGGAATTTGGGGGGGGGGTAGAAAAGAGAGCGATCGAGTCTTTCTTCCGCTGCCGCCGCCGATCAAGCTCGAAGAAACGCTATCTTCTTCTTTTCTTTTCTTCTTCGCTGCGACCTCGCTTCCTCTTTTTTCTCACCTTTTCTCTTCTCCACCAACTCCCAACCCCACTCCCAACCCCCACTCCACAGATGGACGAGCTCGTCTCCACGCTCAACGAGTTCAAGACCGACTACAACCAGACCCACTTCGTCCGCAACGCCTCGTTCAAGGCCGCCGCGGACTCGATCCAGGGGCCCGCCCGCAAGATCTTTATCGAGTTCCTCGAGCGGTCGTGCACGGCCGAGTTTTCTGGATTCCTGCTCTACAAGGAGCTCGGCCGCAGGATGAAGAAGACCAACCCTGTCGTGGCCGAGGTGTTCACGCTGATGTCGCGCGACGAGGCGAGGCACGCCGGGTTCCTCAACAAGGCGATGAGCGACTTCAACCTGGCGCTGGACTTGGGCTTTTTGACCAAGAACCGCAAGTACACGTTTTTCAAGGTGAGGAGATTGTTTGTTTTTCTTGAGCTCTTTTTTTCTTGCCTCTTTTTCGTGCTCTTTTCTCGCCCGTGGGGGCAAGCGAGAGCCTGCCGGCTTCTGCGATTGCGCTGGTGTGAGCGGCCAGAGAGAAAGAAGAAGAGAAGAAGATCTTTTTCCTTTTCGTTTCTCTCTTCCACACCGCTTTCGCTCTCCTTCCTTCCGTCATTCCGCTCACTCTCTCTTTCTCTCTCTCTCTCCCTCCCTCCCCTCCACCAACCCAACTCAACTCGAACAGCCCAAGTACATCATCTACGCCACCTACCTTTCGGAGAAGATCGGTTACTGGCGCTACATCTCCATCTACCGCCACCTGCAGCGCAACCCCAACCTCGTCACCTACCCGCTCTTCGAGTACTTTGAGAACTGGTGCCAGGACGAGAACAGGCACGGCGACTTCTTCGCCGCGGTCATCAAGTCGAAGCCGGGTTTGATCGAGGGGACGCAGGGGAGGCTGTGGTCGAGATTCTTCTGCCTGTCGGTGAGTTGTTGGAGTTGGAGAGAGAGCAGCAGCAGCTGAAAGCAAAGCAACAAAAGCGGAATCAACAACTCTCGACAAAATCAAGAAAAAAAGATGAAAAAACGTCTTCCATCTCACCTCCTTCTTCTCTCTCTTCTTCCTCTCTCTCTTCTGTCCTCTCTCTCTCTCTCTCTCTCTCTCCGCCTCAAAAACGCATCTTCCAGGTCTACGTCACCATGTACCTCAACGACCACGCCCGCTCCCCCTTCTACGAGTCCTTGGGCCTAAACACCAAGCAGTTCAACCAGCACGTGATCATCGAGACCAACAAGACGACCGAGCGCATCTTCCCCGAGGTGCCCGACGTCGAGGACCCGGCCTTCTTCCCCAGGCTCGACAGGATGGTCGCGATGAACGAGCGGCTGGCGGCGATCGGTTGTTCCGATGCTCCGGGTTTGGTCAAGACGCTGCAGAAGGTTCCGATTTTGGCGTCGTTTGTGGGCGAGCTGCTCGCGATGTTCTTCTCTCCGGTCAAGGCCACCGGATCTGCCGACCTGGTCCCCGAGGTGCAGGCCGTCTACTAGAGATTGTTTTTTGAGTGGGGGCTGAGAGAGAGAGAGAAGGGTGCAAGAGAGAGAGAAAGGTGAGAGAGAGAGAGAGAAGATTTTTTTCGTTTAAAGAAAACCCCAGCTGCAAACAACCAAACATAGAAAAGAGGACTCTTTTCTTTCACATTCTTCCATTCGCAAGTAAAGTTGTCGTCGTCATGCGCCATCGCATTTGCGCTGAGCGGGTTTGTCTTGCCCACGAAAGAAAGAAAGAAGCGAGGGGAGAGAGAGTATCTGGAAACGAACGACGCTTTTTCAGTGGTCGCCGCTTGCTCCTACAAAAAAAAACAAAAAATTGCCAGAGAGAGCTTTCTCTCTTTTGCTCTTCAGCGACATCAACCGGCTTCTTGCTACCCCCGTGTATCCTCTTCCCCGCTCCGCTCCGCACCACTCCCAACCCCCTCCCCACTCGCCGACATCATCTCGACGTCCTCTGCCTCCACGGAGCAATCGCAGGGCAGAAAGCTCGGACCTGGCCACGTCGCAGAGCTAGCCACATCTCTCCGTCGCCGCCTTTCGCTTCTTCTTCTTCCTCTTCTCCTTCCGCCGTCGCCGTCGCCGTCGTCGACGTGAATTTGCCGCTCCGGTTCTCGACCCTTTCTGCTGCTTTTCCCCCCCATGACCACCGCGGGAAACGATCTGGGTGTCGCGGCGTCCCGGCCGGGCTTCCCGGCGGGCTTGAGGGTACGACAGAAGAGGGAGCACGTGCACGTGAAGATCAAAATTGGTGTTGTTCTTTTTTCTTCTTCAGAGCCAATTCCCTGACCCCCTCGAACACGAAAAAAATAAAACCCAAACTTTTTTTCCAGGTGCTCGTCGTGTCCAATCAGGACGTCGCACAGCTCCATACTTCGCTTCTCAGCTACCAATATTGCGGTATGTCGTCTCGACGGGGTGGAGCGAGGACGGAGAAAGGGCGGAGTGGTCGCGCGGGGGGAGGCAAATGTCGTTCTTTTTATTTCGATCTTCTTCTTCTTCTCGCTCAATTTTCGCTCCTCTTTTTTTTTCTTCTTCTCTTCTGCTTCCAAATTCTTCGAAACCAAAAAAACAGTCACCACGGCCCCTACCTGCGAGCTCGCCTCGCAGGAGCTCGCCTCCGGGAAGGCCTTTGACGTCGTGATCTGCGAGGTACGAGTGATGTGGGGTGGTGGTTGGGGCCATTTGCGAGTTCTAGAAGAAGAAAGAGAAAGAGAGAAAAAGAGAGGAGAGGAAGGCCGCGATCGGTTTCTTCTTCCTTTGGTCCTCGTCGACCTCTTCTCTGTTCTCTCTCTCTCTCTCTTTTCCTCCAACAATACCACCAACAACAAACAACGGATCCGCCCCTTCGACGACAAGAAAGCAGCAGCAGGAGCACTCACGACCAGTGCAAAAACATCCAAAAAAACAAAAACCAAAAACACCATCACCTCCAGTCCTCGCTCGTCGAGCCCCGGCCACCTTCCAAGCTGCCGCTCCCCGCCGCCTCGGTGCTGTGCGCTTGTGCAAAGCACCTGCCGCTGATCCTGCTCGCCGACCCGGGGGCCCCCGCCAGGCGTGCGGTCTGGGTCGGGCTCGACCTCGGGGCGGCCGAGGTGATCGAGAAGCCTCCCGCGGAGTCGAAGCTGCGGACGATCTGGCAGCACGCCGTGCGGAAGGCAGCCGGCGCCGGCGCCGTTGCTCCTTCCTCTTGCGCGCTGCTGCCGCCGTCGTCGTCGGTGGCAGCGATGCGGCGCAGGAGCATCAGTGGCGCCATCGGAGGCGGAGGCTACTGCTCGAGCGGCTCGCTCAGCAACGGCGGTAACGGCCTGCTGCCCACGAGCGGCGACACCTCGAGGGACTCGCCCGACAGCGCCAGCGGCGGCTTTGGAGCGGCGACAAACCTCAACGCGACGGCGACCTCCAACACTGCTGCCGCCGCTCAGGCCGCCGCCTCTCAGGCCGCCGCTGCTGCCGCTGCCCAGGCCCGCGCGGCGGCAGCCACGGCCGCCCGCTCCGCCGCCGTCTGCCGCCGCGCCAACTCCATGGGCTCGCGCCCGGCCCCGCGCAAGTTCGTCGCGCGCTCGGCCTCGGCGGCGCGGATGAGCTCCAATGGCAGCCGCGGCAGCCTCGACGCGTCGTCGCCCTTCGGCGCCTCGGCGGCGGCCCTGCACCGCGCCGCGGCCTCGGACCAGCACCTCGAGCGGCTGCTCTCGAGCGACGCCGTGCTGCGCCGGTCCCTCGCCGCCTCTGCGTCGATGTCCGCGCCTCAACCTTTACCGCCGCCGCCGATGGTTTTGATCCCTCTGGGCCCGGGGGAAGAGGCCTGCGACGCCGACGACGCCGCGACGAGCGCGGTCGCCGCGGCGATGACCGCCGGCCTCGACATCACCCGCTCGCTGACGCCTCCCGCCCAGATCATCGGAGCTGGAGCTCGAGCTGGAGCTGGCGGCGATGGAGCGGGTACCCCGCCCGGCTGCGTGTGGGGCACGCCGCTGCTGGCGTCGACCGCGGCGGACGCGGCCGCGGCCGCCGCTTCGGCCGCCGCCGCCGCGGCCGGCGGCGCGCCTCAACATTCTCACCCTCACCCTTATTCGCACGCGCATTCGCAGCCCGCCGCGGCCGCTCCCTTCTACCGCCACTACCCGGCTGACGACTGCTGCCTGGCCCCGGGACCGATCACTTCTTTTGAAGAGTCCTCGATGCTTACCTCCGGGTCTGGCGGAAACGGCAATGGCAGCGGAGGAAATGGCAACGGCAACACCAGCGGCGGCTCGGGCGGGCTCTCTCCTGCCGAGTCCGCGGGCAACGGCCCCGGAGGCAGCGGCAGCCTCTTCCACGAGCCCCCGTCCTCGCTGCGCTCCCCTTCCTCCGCCTTCGACGTCTGCTACGCGAACACCGTTGCGGGAGCAGGAGCAGGCGACGAAGTGAGGTCGAGGGGAGGAGCAGGAGATTGCGGAGCAGGAGGAGAGCAGCAGCTCGGGCACGTGCCGCTGTTCGACCTCGCCGACGCGCTCGACGACGTCTCCCTGGCGCTGGGCTTGCCCGCGCTGGTCCCGCCCGCTGGAAAGGACGACCGCGACGAGGAGGACACGGTGGTGGCCAAGGCCGTGGCTGCAGCCGCTGCCGCCGCTGCCGCCGCTGCCGCCGCTGCTGCTGCGAAGAACGGCGGCGGCGGCGGCATGCCCCCCCGAGGGCCGTCGTCGTCGCTGTTCTCCTCCAAGGCAGAGGCGACCCAGGCTGCTGCCGCTGCCGCTGCTGCTCCGCCTCAGACCTCGGCGCCGCTGGGCCTGTCTCTCAAGAAGTCGCCGTCGCTGCTCGACATGATCAACGAGAGGCTGACGAGCGCGGTTTGCGGGACGCCGCTGGCGCCTTGAGAGGTAGGAGTTTGAGACTGAGATTGAGAGAGATAAAAGATGATGGAAGAGAGGAGGTTGAGGTCGTGCCCTCTTTGCGGCTGCCGAAAGACCTCCCTCTCTCTCTTTTGCTTCTTTCCTGTCTCTTTCTCTCTTTCTCTTTCTCTCGACAAACCATTTTGATACAACAACACAAGTCGTACACTACAAAAAAAATAAAGCAACGAAACGACGGGAAATAACGACGACGACGAGTTAGCAAACAACAACCAAACAGAAAGAAAAAAACATTTTTTTTCAAGGAAAAGAAAAACCCTCAACCCCGTTTCCCGTTCACCGCCGCCGCCGCCAGCACCCCACCAACAAACAACCATTCATCTTGCCAGCAAACACACACACATACACACATAGACGTAGCCAATCCTATTGATTCTTTTGTCTGTTTTGGTTGCCAGCTGTTGACCGTTTTTGATACATTTTGATTTTTTCCTCTACCTCTTCTCCCGTTGGCGACGAAAAAAGAAAAAAGAAAAAAGCGCGCGCGCGTTGTTTCACTTAAAACTCCTCCTTCACCGTGCTCACCGAGAACCTCCTGTTTCGAACGGTGTCATGCGTGTGTCCCGTTGGAGGGGGAATGGTGAGCACGAGCGCTCGCGCGCGCTCTTTTTCGTTGTTGTTTTCGCGAGAAGAGGTAGCAAGGCAGCGGGAGTTTTCTTTTTTCCTTTTTTTTTCTTCTCAAAACTTTTGTTTTTCCATTCACCACGAACACACTTTTAGTCTCGAGACTCCAGACGCATTTTACACTAGCAACACAAAGCACCTCATTTTTACGCACTCACCCTGGCGGGGAGGGACGGCGGCGGCGAAGAGTGGAGTCTGGGAGAGATCAGAAAGTGTAAAAACTCAAAATCTTTCTTTCCTGGGCGAAACTCAGACACAAAAAAGTTCTTCTCTTTTCCCTTTATTCTCAGTCTCTCTCTCTCGCTCGCTCGCGCGCGCTCGGCGACTGCGACAACCCCCCTCTGGCTTGAGCGCTCTTCTCCTTCGGTCTTTCAAAATCGTGAAAACGAGGAAATCAGGGGGGGGGGCGGTGTTGTTTGATTTTCTTCCCTCGAGGTGTTTGAGGCTCTGAAGAAGCAAAGGCTCTCTTTCTCAAATTTTCAAGAGAGAGAAAAAAAACTAGCTTTTTTCTCTGATCACTAATCGACTCTCCACCCCCGCGGACACCACCTCCAGGCACTCGCGCTCACTCTTTCCGTGCCCACTGTATAGAGAAAGCCTAGAACTTGCATCATGCGCGCTGCCGCCCTCGGGAACGCGTGCGGAGTGCGCGCCGCGACCGTTTCTTCAACGACCTGCGTCGCTGCGCTGCCGCTGTCGCTGCCGTCGTCGCCGTCGCTGCCGACAATCGTCGCCGTTCGTGGAGGCGTCGCCACGTCCAGGGCTCCCGTTTCTACGTTCGCGCGCTCCCACAGTCACACCACACGACGCTCTTCTGTCGTCCCCCACGCTGTCGACGGAGGATCCCTCTCCTCCGTCTCGCTGGGGCCCTCTTCTTCGTCCTCGTCTTCTTCCTCTTCGCCGCCGGCCGGCGGCGGCGGCGTCGGCGGGAGCAAGGCGACGGTGGTCTTGCCGCTCGACCAGGTGGACCTGACGTCCGAGGTACGTTATCGATGATTTCTTTTCTTGTGCCTCGCATCATCATTGACAGTCGGATTGCGCGATTGAAGGGCTTTAGAGGTCGAATGCCGAGACCGATTTGAGATCAAGCGTCGAAATTTCGTCGACGTTTTCGTCGACGACGTCGCCGCTCGACCCTCTCTCTATCTTATCTCTTTTCTTCTTTCTTTCCTTTCAACCTTCTCTCTTCTCACCTCTTTCTCTCCTCCGCGCGCACGCTCAACGCTCCTCCTCCAAATCCCCCGCACCCCCCACCCCCATTTCTTCAGGCCGGAATCGACTGGTCCAAGCTCCGCGACCTCCTCGCCGCGGGCGACTTCCAGGCCGCCGACGACGAGCACCGTGCCCGTTTGATCGAGCTCGCCGGCCCGGCCGCGGTCGAGCGCAACTGGGTTTATTTCTCGGAAGTGAAAACGATCCCGGCGCGCGACCTGCGGGTGATGGACGCGCTGTGGAGAGCGGCCTCCGGCGGGAAGTACGGCTTCTCGGCGCAGAGGGAGGTCTGGCTGACCAACAGGAAGAGGTAAGAGAGAAAAAAAAGTTCTGATTTTTTCTTCATTTTTTCTTCGATTTTTGTTTTTTTTGTTTTTTGGGAACTCCAACAAACACTCACCTTTCCTCCTTCTTCTCTCCCTCTGAATTCTTTTCCACCCTCTTTCCAAAAACAAATCCAGGTGGGACAAGTTCTTCAAGGCGATCGACTGGGTCCAGGGCGAGTTCAACGTCTACCGCAAGTGGCCCGGAGAGTTCAACTACGCTTCCCCCTTGGAGCCGAAATCCGCTCCCAAGGGGCACCTGCCGCTCACCAACGCGCTTAGAGGCACGCAGCTGTTCCAGACGATCCTGGAGCACCCGGCGTGGGACGAGTCGCCGCAGGGCGTCGAGGGGAAGAGCGGGAGCAAGGGGCCCGAGTGGTTGAAGTGAAGAAAGAGAGAGAGAGAAAGAGAGAAAGAGAGGAGTTTTTTCTTCTTTCTTTCTTTCGGGTGTTTCTCCTTCTTCTTCTTTCGCGTGAATTTTGATGCTGCGGCCTTCTTCTTTTGAAGGCGCGGGTGCTGCGGAGAGGTGGGGTGATGCGGTGAACTGGAGAGACAAGAGAGACTGAGAGAGAGGTTTTTGTTTTTTCAGTTTCTTCATTTTTTTGATTCTTTCGTTTCTTTTCCACTTTTTCCAAAACTTTCCACATTCATTCTTTTTTTTCAACTTGCGGGGTACTTCAAGCAATTCGCGCGCGCGAGAGAGAGAGAGAGAGGGGGAGAGAGAGGGTCCCTCTTGTAAGCAGCAACTGTGGCGGGCCTGCCTGGCGGTCCTCGAAAAAACAAAAAAAAAGTTTTTTTTCTTTCGTTCTTTTTTCTCTATCCCCCACAAAAAAAAAGACGAGCAAGCAAAAGCAAGCTCCCTATGAAAAAGAGCTCTCCGCTCTCCGCTCTCGTTCTTTCTCTCTCGTTCTCTATCTCTCTCCGCAGGCTCTCCTCTCGGTAATGGAGACGTCCCGCCCGCGGAGCTCCCGCGGGAGGCCTCCGCCGGCGCCGAGCTTTCTGCGGAGGAGAGCGAACAACGCAGGAGCAGCGGCGAGCTCGATTGCGGCGACGACGACGACGACGACGGCGACGAGCTCCTCGCCTCCTCGCCGCATGCCTCCCGTTCCGACGCCTCCGGCGCCGCGAGGGGAGGTCTCCCTGCTCGCCGAGCGCGCCGGGATGGCCCTGGCGAGGACGCTGCTCCTGTCTCTGGCGCTGGCGTGGGTGCTGACGAGTGAGGGCGTTGGGTGGAGGTGGAGAGAGAGAAAGCAAGACAATCGAGAGAGAGGAAGCAAAAAAAAGAGGAAAACGCTTGTGCCTCAAGCCACTTTTGCGTGCCCCGATTCGGACGCCGCGCGACGTCCTTTCTGATCGTCTCTCGCTTCCTGAGATGTTGACGGTGTTGCCTCTGCGGCTTGGGAGCAAATTGAACGAAAGACAAGGAGCGTAACGGCGGGAAAAAAGGAAGGGACAGCCATGGCTCTTCGCTCGCTCGCTCTTGGTTCGCTCTCGCTCGCTCTCGTTCGCTCACCTCCACCCTCTTTCCACCTCCTCCTCGTCACCACCACCACCACCACCACCACGAAAAAACTAAAACAATCAGAGACCTCCTCCAGCCTCTGGATCAACCTCCCGATCGCCGCGATCGCTCTCCTCGCGGCGCGCAACTCCGTGCGAGCAGCAGCAGTGGCGGCAGCGGCAGCCGCGGCCGGAGCCAACTCGGCAGCGGGCAGCGTGCCCCGCTTCGGCCTCGGGAGCGGCACCAGTGGCCAGCAGCGGCAGTCGAGAGCCGGCGCCGCCGCGGCCGCGGTCGCCTTCGCTGCCTCGGCCGCGGCCTCCGCCATTCTGCCGCTGCCGTCCTATTCTTCCACCTCCTCGGCAGGGGACCCCAGCGCGCCTCCCACCTCGACGACGCCGATCTCGGCCTGGCCCCCGCCGGCAACGGCCCCGACGACGGCCCCCTCCCCTCTCGCCGCCGACGCCGCGGACGCCAGGTGGCGCGAGGCCGTGGGATCCCCGCAGGTCGTGGCCGCCTGGGAAGTGTTAAGTGGGGCCGTGGTCCAGGAATTCATTTACGACTCGTGGTGGTCGAGCCTGTCTCCGGACGTCGACTTCCCCGCGGCGGTCAGGGGCGCCCTCAACGCCGCGTTCGGGGAGGTCGCGCGAGCCGCCAGGGGGCTCGACGTGCGGAGGCTGCTGCTGGGTGAAGGGGCCGAGCTGCTGATGGAGCACCTGCAGCTGTTCAGGGACGCGAGGGAGTCTGCGGTGGCCTCTCTCGAGGGTGGCATGCGGGAGTGGAAGTCGTTGCCCGAGGCAGCCAGGGAAGATTTGTTGAAGGTCGAGCTGGCTGCGGGGGGCAACCTGCATCCGGCACTGCTGCCTCCGAGAAACGCAAGCGGCAGCGAAGCCTCTACAAGTTCTTCTTCGTCTTCATCCACCAGCCAATCTCACCACCCTGCGCTGCTCGCGGCCTCGAGGGACTGGCCAGGGCGCTTCGTCGGCCACTACGCCGTTTTGAGGCGCGTCGCCGAGGGCGTCACGGCCTCTGTCCTCGACAGGTCAGACTTCAACCACCCTCTGCTTCGGTCCGTGGTCCGCGAGCTGCAGGCGTCGGCGGTGCTCAGGCCCGTGGTGTGGACGTTCGCGCCGCACAGCGTGCGGAGGCACGCGCTGCTCGCGATCCTGCGCGGCGGAGGGAGCGTCGCCGCCGTCGCCGCTGCTGGGGGTTCGGGTTCGGGTTCGGGTCCGGCGATACCTTCTTCGAGCTCCGGCTCCAACCTCAGCGCCGGGGCCACCTCGACGCCCTTCATCACCGAGGCCAACGCCCCTCCCGGGCTCTTCCCCCCGCGCGTGCCCCTGCAGGGCCTGTGGGACTTCGAGCAGAGGCTGCGCGCCTCGATCACCGCGGAGGAGTCGGCGAGGAGAGGAGCGGGAGCGGGAGCCTCTGCAGACAAGAGGCTGGAAGCTTTCTCTTCTCCTGTTCGCGGAGGAGGATTCGCTGGTCCGTACTCCTCGCCGCAGGCTCCGCTGACGGTTCCGCGCGTCGGAGGAGGAGGAGGAGGAGGAGGAGGAGGAGGAAGAGGAGGAGGAGGAGGAGGAGGAGGAGAAGCACGGGGCCTGTCTCGCTCCGCTTCCGACCAAGCGCTTCTCTCGAGAAAAGGAGCCTCTGCTGCCACCGCCGCTTCTCAGCACGCTGCCGCGGCCGCTCTCGCCGCAACCGCCGCCGCAGCAGCAGCAGCAGCAGCGGCGGTTTCCTCCTCTGCCGACGAAGGCGGCCCCGGCGGCCCGGGCGGGCAGCGCGGCTCCCGGTCAGTGCCCCCCTCGCCAGACCGCCCCCGGCTCTCCGCGCCGCTCTTTCCTCCTCCTCCTCCGAGCTCTTCCTCAGTTCCCGGAGCTTCGCCCCCGGGCTTGGCGCCCGTCTCCGTCGTCGCTCCCCCCTCTGCCTCGCCTCTCAAGCGTGGGGCCCCCCCCGGGAGGGACATGCTGAGCCCCCTGCCCGGAGAGAAGGGGCTCGGAGGAATGGGCAACGGAAGAAACGGCAACGGCAACGGAAAGGGCAACAGCAACGCCTCCCTCGGCAGCGGCTTCCGAGGCGTGCGCTCGAGGCACCGCAGGGCCGCGTCGACCTCCGCGGTCGACGGCGGCAGCTCCGCCGCGGCCTCGCGGCTGCAGCTCGCCGCCGCGGCGGCCGAGGCCGAGGCCGCGGCGGCGGAGGCCGAGGCGGCGAGGAGGAGAGCGGCGGCAGCGGCGGCAGAAGAGCAAAGGAACAACAGCAACACCAACAGTAACGCTTCCGACAGCCTCTACTCCACAGCCTACCCTTACGGCGACTCCCTGCTGGCGGGAGCGGACGCGGACGACTCTGCCTCTGACGCTGCGTCGATGAGGTCGCTCGACTCGTCTGCCACCGGCGGAGGAGCGAGCGCGGGGTTGCCGTCTCCGGGCATCGACACGAGAGGAGGAGGAGGAGGACAAGGAAACAACCTCTCGGCGACTCTTTCGCTGCAGCAGTTTCCCCCGGGAGGAGGAGCAGCAGCAGACCCTTCGAGCTCCCTTCTCGGAGAAAGCAGCAGCAATCACCACCTGACGGGCCCCGCTGGCGAAGCCTACTTTGGCTTCCTCGGCCGCCCCCGCGCGAAAGTCGTCGCCGCCGACGTCGACACCTCGGGACCGAAGGACGTCGTCCTGTTCCTGGTCCGCGTCGCCGACGGGCGCGGCGAGTGGGCCGTGACCCGCCGCCACCGCCACTTCGAGGCGCTGCACCGGGCGCTGAAAGAAGTGGCGGGCGGCAGCGGAGGCGGCCTCGGCGGTGGAAGCGGCGGCGGCGGCGGCGGCGGCGGCGGCGGCGGCGTCTACCGGCTGCGCCTGCCCAACAGGAGGGCGTTCGGCGCGACGCAGACGCCCGAGGCGGTCGAGGAGCGGAGGAGGCAGCTCGACGCCTACCTGTGGAGGGTGCTCGCCGAGCCGTCGCTGTGCCAGAGGAAGGAGGTGTGGGATTTCCTGTCGGCGTGGGGGGCGCCACCGCCCTTGGCCCCGGGTTTCTTGAAGCAGGCAGCGGCGTCGATCCGCGGGGCGCCCGCCGCCGCCAGGAGGGTGACGGTCGGGGCCGCCGTCGCCGTCGCCGGCGTGGCGAACGCCGCCGTCGACCTGACGGTGGGCGCGGCCGTCGGGGCGGTGGGGGACGCCGTCGCCGCTGCTTCTGCCGCGAGGAGGGAGCGGGAGAGGGAGCGGGAGAATGGAGGAGGCGGAGGAGAAGAGAGAAGAGGCGCAGGGCATCGGAGGACGCCTTCGCGCGGCTTCATCCGTCCGCCGCCGCTCGACCTCGCTGGCGGCTCCTCCGCTCCGGTTTCGTCGAATGCTTCGACGCCGTCTCGTCTGGGCAGAAACGCGCAACCCGCTGCTTCCTCTGCGCCTCACCAGCAGCAGCGAGGAGGAGAAGGCAGCGGCAGCGGCAGCGGCAGAGAGGCCGTCGTCGGAGTCGCCGGCGCTCTGCCTCCGCTCGAGAACAACAACAACGACAACAGCAACAACAACCTGGACCTCAGCGAGCGGCCCACCCCGAGGCAGAGCCAGGCGACTACTCCGGACGTGACCCCGGCCTCGGGCCGCTCGGCCTGCGACAGCCCCAGGGAGGCGGCGCCGGGCTTGCAAGCCGGGGTTGCCGCCCCCGTCGCTTCCGCGGCGGCGACGACTGCGGCGGCGGCGGCGGGCTCGAAAGGAGCAACGACGACGGCGAATATTGTTCGTGCTTCTTCCTCTTCGGAAGTCGCCGCCGCCGCCGCTGCCTCCGTCGCCGCCGCTTCCCCGCCGCCTCCCGGGTCTCGCGCTCCCGCTGGAACGCCGGCAGACTCCGCTGCCGCGACGCCCGCTCGCTCGCTCGGAGGCAACAGAGTCGCTCCTCTTCCTCCTTCTGCTGGCGGCGGCAGCGTCGTTTCGGGCGCGCTCCCGGTTCCGGCTGCGAAAAGCAACCTCGCGCATTCCTCCGATGGCGCGAACAGCGTGGGATCCGCCAACGCCGACGGCGACGACGGAGGGAGAGGAGGGGCCACGGCCGCTGCTGCCGCCGCGGCGCTGCGTTCTTCGTCGAGGTTTGCTGCCGAGAACGGGACTGCGAGAGCTCCTCCCGTTTTAACAATCGAGACCCGAAACAACAACAAGGGCGACGGCGACGATGTCAACGCCGCCTCTCTTTCCGCTTCGAGACGCAACAGCTTCGGCCGCTCAGCCTCTTCCCCGGCCCTCGCAGAGACCCCTCGAGCCAGGCAGAGGGGCGACAGCAGCGACACGGACTTTGACGACGACGAGAGGAGGAGGAGAAACGGCGAAGACGACGAAGACGACACCGGCGACGACTTGTTCGAAGACGCTGCTATCCCTCTCGCCGCCGCCAGAGCCGCTGCTACTTCTGCTGCCTCGACTTCCACTTCCTCTATGCCGAGACCGGGCTCTGCCTCTGCGCTCGCCCGTGGGTTCGCGTCCGTGATCGCCGGCGCCGTCTCTGGCGGAGGATCAAAGAGCAAAGGAGGAGGAGGCAAGGGCGAGAGCGGCGAATCCGAGGAGGAGGAGGACGGAGAAGGGAAAGCGGACACCGCCTCTTCCCCGCCCGACACGGGACACATATCTTTTGCTGGCGTCGCCCTGCCTCGCGCGGACGACCTCACGACGGTCACGGGCAGGGACGGAGAAGGCCGAGACGAAATCGGAGGAGGAGCAGGAGGCTTTGCGCCACTCGCCGCGACCACCTCCAATGCCGCCAACAGCTTCGCCGCCGCGCTCGGAGGCCTCATCGGCGTCGGCGGAGGTAACGACGCCTCCTCCTCCGCGACCTCTGCCGCGGACTGGGAGGAGGTGGCCGGCGCCTCTGCGCCGCTCTACGAGCTCGTCGGCGCGGTGTTCGAGCTCCACCGCCGCGGCTTCTTCCGGCGCCAGGTCTTTGGCGTCGCGAGGCAGGTGCTGTCGCTGGTGGCTGGGGGAGCGATCGACGACTGGATGCTTCGGAAGCTTCGGACCCTGCGCAAGCCGGGCACTCTGGCGGCTGCGCTGCTGAGGCTGCAGGCGAGCCTGTGGCCCGGTGGGGTCTGGTTTGCCCGCGCGCCCGCGGCGGCGGCGGCGGCGGCCGAGGCCGCCGGCGGCCCGCCGAGGCCGCCGCCGCCGCAGCTCGGCGCCGACGGCAGGCCCCGGTGGAAGCCCGTGACGGAGGCGAGCTTCATGGTCCCTTCCGACGCCGCCCTGGCCGGAAGCGAGGAGATCGCCGCGGCGCTGCGGTCGGCGCTGCTGGACGGGACGGGGAGCGGAAGCGGAGGCGGAGGAAATGGAGGTGGAGGAGGTGGTGGTGGAGGTGTGGGCTCGGGTTCTTCTTCAACGGCGACAAACCCGGGCCTTCAGCTCGTCGGGAGGCTCGTCGGGAAAGACGCCTACCGCTCCGGGGTCTCGGACGTGCTCGACATGATCTCCTCGCCCACGCTGATGCTGAGCCTGGGACACGCGGTGCTGAAAGTCGTCGTGGTGTCGCTGTTCCCGCGGCTCAAGCCTCTTTATGCCGATATCGAAGGAGGAGGAGGCGGAGGTGGTGGAGTAAAGTAGTTTTTTTCTTTCTCTCTCTTTTCTTTTTGATTCAACGCAAACACACACGCCCCTTGTCCCATTTTTTTTTTTTGAAAAACACACACACAACATCAGCAAGTATTGCAAAACAAACAACACCATTGAATTCGGAAACAAAATCGGTTCAGGTTGAGAGAGAGAAAATGTTTTTCGTCGCGCGCAGAGGAGGTCGAAAACTCTCTTGTTCTTCTTTCCATGTTTTTTCTTCTCCTTCTTTCCTTTCTCTCTTTCTTCCAGATCGATTACAAAACGAGTGCTCTCTTCTCCGAAATCAAGAACGAAAAGGGGGTTGAGGCTCGCGGCGATGGAAGTGCACCTCTCGCCAAAAAAAGCCACCCAGAAGCGAAAAGGAAGTTTTTTTTTTTTTGTTTCTTCTCTCCTTCGCTCGAGTTTTTTCTGTCTTCTTCGGGCCTCGAAATTCAAGGCTTTTCCAAACAAATAAGAACTCAGCGTCGTCGTCTCTCTCTCAAATCACGGAAGCTTTTCCGTAGATCTCTCTCTCTCTCTCTCAAGCTACTGTCTGTCTACTTGCGGGTGACCGGGTCGAAGCCAGAGACGGCCGTGACCGCGACGACGATGGCGACGAGCACAACGCCGCCGGCGACAACCGAGTTGATGAGGTTCTTGAGCGAGGGGGTGACCTCGGCCGAGGCGGCGAGGGGGGACGCGAGCATGGCTCCGGCGGCGGCGGTAACGGCGGCGGGGACCTGGAGCGAGAGCTGCTTGCGCTCGGCGCTGTTTTTTGGTTGGTGAGGGGAGGAGTAGGAGGGGAATTGGAAACGGGGTAAAAGGGTGAGATCAAAGGCGAGAGCTTGATCGCGGCGGCGGCGTCCGGAACGGAAGAAGAAAAATTCGATAGGCTTCTTCCTCCGCGCGTTTTCGGCTGCTTTTTTTTCTTTCTTTTCGAGCTCGCATTCGACGACCAAAAGCGAGGCCTTCCGCGCCCTTTCCCTCCTCTGCGTCCACACGACAGGCAGCGCTCCGATGGGTTCTGCAAGAACGAGGCGACGGGGGAGTAAAAAGAGTGGAGCTTGACGGCGAAAACCTCTCGCGAAGGATCAGCGTCGTCGAGCCAACGGGTAAGGAAAAAACAGAAGACGAGCCGGCGCTCTTCTTCGATTGGTCGTCTTCGTCCTTTCGTCGTCGAAGAGCGAAGGAGTAGGAAAGAAAAAACCAATGGAGTGTTCGCTTCCCCAGCGCTGGCTCGCCGAGCACGGCGCGTGCGTCCAATCACGTACCTGGCGGAGACCCTGACGGCCGCGCGGCGGGCAGCCGGGGCGGCGGACTTGCGCGAGACTGTTTGGAGGTGGAGTGGGGGGGGGGGGGGGGGGGGGGGGGGGGGAGGGGAAAGGGGGGGGGGGGGGTG
>Ga0114918_10002486_pt1 | contig 16534 bp, 12 predicted proteins | sample LantaG_FD_87015 | JGI IMG/M metagenome (GOLD analysis project Ga0114918, IMG submission 87015) | Deep subsurface microbial communities from Baltic Sea to uncover new lineages of life (NeLLi) - Landsort_02402 metaG | ecosystem: Environmental > Aquatic > Marine > Oceanic > Sediment | place... | reverse complement strand
TTCTTTTTTTTTTTTTCCCTAGATTCGTATAGGGACAAGTGTTGTTACTACTTTTTTTTTTTCTCTCACTGTTTTTCCTTTCACTCCCTCTTTCATTCCCTTCCCCCCCCCCCCCCCACCCCTCCCCCCCCCCCCCCCCCCCCCCCCCCCCCCCCCTCTTCGGCCCCTCCCTCCAAGAGGTCGAGATCCCAAAAAAGGAGAGGAGCGAAAAAAGAAAGACGAAGCGCAAAAGAAAAGAGATCGAGCTTCCTCTCACCTTCCAGTCGCGGGGTCCTCGCACCACAGCTCCGGGCGCGGCGGCAGCCCGTCCGGGCCGATCCCGCCGAGCTCGGGCGAGCAGTGGATCTCGGCGACGCCCGGGTCGAAGCGTCCGGCCCTCTTCTCCTCGACGACGACGCGCGCGAGCGCCGCGGAGAAGTACGCGAAGAGCGCCACCTGCGTCCCGACGGGGATCGACATCAGCCGGTTGAGGAACACCTTGGGGCTGACGGCCTTTCTCGAGCTGGCCTCGCGCGCGAACGCGTCTCCGGGGAGGCCGACGTCGTTGAGCGCGGCGGAGCAGGCCACGTGCAGGTGCAGCACGGCGGCGCGCGCGGCCTGGTCGGCGGCGGCGGCGGCTGCGGCGTCGTCGGCGGCGGCGCGGGCGGCGGAGGAGGCGTCGCCTTCGCCTTCGTCGTCGTCGATCACTTCGGCCTCGTCGTCGGCGGCCGCAGCCTCGGCGTCCGCGGCCCTGGCCGCGGCGTCCGCGGCGCTGAAGAGCGCCGAGATCGTCGGGTCCGCCTCCGCGAGCGACGCCGGCAGCGCGCCGCCCTCGAACACCTCGCTCACGCGCCCGACGACGTCGAGCAGCTGCACGCCCTCGGCGAGCGAGCGCGCGCGCGCGTGCGACGTGGCTCCCACGCCGCGCAGGGCCCTCTTCCCGAGGTGCGAGTCGACAAGCGCCTCGTCCATCGAGTCGCCGAACGCGGCGCGGCGGTCGCCGCGCGAGGCCGCGCCGAGGCTCGCGATGCGCTTGGCGGTCGAGCTGAGGAAGCGGGTCTCGCCGCCCAGGGGCGTCGTCGCGAAGGCGTACATGGGCGCGGACTGCTGGTTGGTGCGGTGGGTGCGGCCCAGTTGCTGCGCCGCGGGTTTGGAGTTTTCGAAGGGAGGGAGCGGCGGTGTTTTGAGGTTGGTTTTGTTGTTCTTCGAGAGGTCGGAGCGCGAAGAAAAAAAAGAAACAAGAAACAAGAAAAAATCTCTCTCTCTCTCTCTCTCTCTCTCTCTCTCTCTCTCTCTCTCTCTCTTTCACCCCATCACCTGGATCGCTGCCTGCGCCGACCACGCCAGCTCGAGCGTGAGGTGCACCCTGCGCCTGAACCTCGACGCCGGCGCCGCCGCGATCTTCGACGCGTGCAGGCTGATCCCCGTGCTCGCCGCGTCCGAGATGATCGCGACGTGGCAGAGCCCCTGCATGAAGCGGCGCGCCTCGGTGACGTTGCGGCTCCCGATCGCGACGTTCTCTCCCTCGAGGGTGTTGTCGGCTCCCGCGGTGCGCAGGGCGCGCTCATAGACCGGAGCGGGCACGGAGCTCGGGTCCTGCCCGGGCTCCGGGAAGGCAGAGACGCGGACGAAGCGGGTGCTGCGGCCGGTGAGCTCGGCGACGTTGCTCGGTCCGCCGAGGCGGTCGATGATGACGTCGAGGGCGTTGCCGGGAAAGGGGATCTCGGAGACGATCTCCAGAAGCTCGTCGCGGACCGCGGCGGGGTCGTAGGAGGAGCTGGAAGGCGCGCCGCCGCCGGCGTCGTCGTCGTCGCCGCCTCCGCCGACAAACGCGAGCGCGCTCGCGGCGGCGTCTGCTGCAGCGCGCGCGTCCGAGGCCAGCAGGCCCGCCGCCGCCGACGACGAAGCCCCCGCACCGTCGCCTCTCAGCTCCTCCTTCTCGGTCGGGAAGTGCTTGATGAGGAACGAGCGGGCGATCGCGCGGGCCGAAGAAGGAATCGAGGGCATCGTCCCGTCACCGCCGCCGCCGTTTCCGCCGCCGCCGTTTCCGCCGTCACCTTCTTCTTCTTCCTCCTCCTCGGTCTCGTCGTCGCTCACGATCCACGCGTCGTCGTCGCCCACTTTTTTCCTCTTCGTGCGTTTGCGCGGCGCGCGGGACGAGGTGCGGGTCCTGCGGGAAGAAGGGGCCTTGGCGCCGCCGCCGCCGCCTCTGCCGCCGCCGCCGCCTCTGCCGACGACGTCGTCGACCTCAAAGTCTTTGTCGTCCCCAGCGCCGGGAGAGTTGAGCGGGCCCTCTCCCGTGCTCTGCAGACCGATCACAACCGCGTGGCCGCTGTCGAGCGCTGCCTGCGCGGTGGTGCACAGGTCGCGCGCCTTGAGCGACGTCAGCAGTGCGCGGAAGAAGCGTGCCTTGGCGCCCTGCGAGATCATCTTGAGCTGCGCGCCGCGCCTGCCGAGCTGGCAGTGGGTCGCCGCGCGGTCGACCTCGCGCGTGAGCCGCTGCCAGAGCGCCGCGGACGCGTCGTAGACGGCGACGTCCTCCTCGTCCAGGGTGCACTGCAGGCGCGAGAACTCGCAGCCGTGGAACGCTGGTTTGTCGTTGGGATTGAGGAGCGAGGGAGGCGAGGGTGAGTGCGCGGTCGCCGAGGCGCCGAAGGAAAAAAAAAGCAGAAAAACTCAAAACTGTTTTTGAGTTTGTCGCACCGAGCGTCCTCGCCACAAACTGGCCCGAGCCCTTGAGCTCGCTCGCGAGGGCCTCGAGGAACGACGGGCCGCGGCCCTGGAGGTCCGAGGCGAACTCGGCAAAGGTCGGGAAGGAGGTCCCGGGCCCGTGGATGGCCATGCGGGTCTGGGAGAGAGGCAGCGAAGGAGAGAGAGGAGGGGTCAACGTTGAAGTGAGAGAGAGGAAAATAAAGCGTTCGCCGCACCGTCGCTCCGTTCCCCCGCCCCTCTCTCTCTCCCTTCTCTCTCTCCCTCCTCTCTCTCCCCCTCTCTCTCTCCCTCTCCCCATCTCTCTCCCCATCTCTCTTTTTCTCTCTCTCTCTCCCTCTCCCTTCCCCCCTCTCCCCATCTCTCTCTCTCTCCTCTCTCCCCCTCCCCCTCTCTTCTTTCTCCCGAAAAGCAAAACATCTAACATCAACCCACCAGGTAGCCACAGTCCTCCAGCGACGAGACGCCCGTCGCGGACGTGTAGAGCACGCGAGCGCTCGGGAGGCGGGCCTGGAGCTCCACGACGGCGAGCGAGACCTTCGAAGAGGCCCCCGCCCCTCCTCCGCGGCCGTCGCGGCCGCCGCGGCCGCGGACGTCTCTGCCCGAGTCGTCGTCGGCGACCCCTCTCCCTCCTCCGGCGCCCCCCGCCCCCGCCCCCGCCCCCGAGGCCGCCGCGTCCCCCGGCTTCAGCCCCTTGGACTTGTGGCACTCGTCGAAGACGATGCACCCGTCCCAGGCCGTCGCGTCCCCGCCGCCGTTGCCCCTCGTCGCCCACGCCAGCGCTTGGTCCAGGCGCGAGGGCTTCCGGCCGCGCGCGGGCCCGGCCAGCGTGGTGTACGTGACGAAGAGCACGGCGCCGTTCTGGGCCTTCGCGGCCGCTTCCGCCCTGGCCTGGCCGCGGCTGCCGTCGAGCTCCTGCGGGCCCTCGACGACCAGGAACTCGGAGCCGAAACCGACGGCGGCCAGGTCGCGGCGCGCCTCCTGCGTGAGGTCGGTCGAGGTGCTCACCCAGATGTGCCTCTTGCGGCCGCGCGCCTGAGAGGTTTTAATTGAAGTGAGGGAGAGGGCGGGAGGGGGAGGGAGAGAGAGAGAGAGAGAGAGAGAGAGAGAGAGAGAGAGAGGGAGAGAGGAAGGAGAAGAAGAGTTTGGTTTTTGCTTTTTCCTTTCTCGGGCGCGCGCGATCGAAAAAGGCAAAAAAAAATCAATAAAAAGACAGCTTTTCATCTTTTCCAGAACTCCGGAACCCGCACCACAGAGTCCAGGATCACCGCAGCGATCGTTCGGCCCTTGCCGACGCCGGCTCCGTCCCCGCAGAAGAACCCGAGGCGGGGGCCGCGCCCCAGGGCGGCCAAGGCCGGGGTGTTGGCCGCCGCAACCGGCAGGAAGCGGGAGTGGGAGGAGCAGGCGTGGAGAGCCGCCTCGAGCTGGAGCTGCGAGAGGCGGCCCTCGTCCGCGGCGCGGCCGAGGGTGTCGTAGATGGGGAAGGTCGTGTCGGGCAGAGAGACGTCGCTGGTGAGGGTTTTGTTTTGATGGGGTTTTTTGGGAATTGAGGAAGAGCGGTTGAGAAGGGAAAAAAAAAGTCCACTCGTCGCCCGCCGTTTTCTCTCGAGACTGCCGCCGCCGTCGACGACTTTTTTTTCTTTTTCTCTTTTGCCGCGCTTTTGTTTCTCGCACCTCAGCGAAGCCGCCTCCGAGATGTCACCCGGGTGCACGGGCCCTCGGGCCTCGATCCCCATCCTGGCGCAGTAGCGGTGGAGCGCCGAGGCGGCGTAGTTCGAGAAGACCTCCGGGGCCGCTTCTTCTTCCTGCTCCTCTTCGTGCTGTTCGTCTTCGTTGCCGCCCCTCTGCTGGCGAGCAGCAGCAGCTGCTGCTGCTGCTGCTGCAGCGGCCGCCTGCTGCTGCCTCTGCTGCTGGCGCTGCGCCTGCTGCTGCTGCTGCTGCTGCCTCCATAGCTCGTCTTGGGTTTGGTTTCTCGAAAACATGAGGGAGAAAAGTCCGCTGGAAAAGAAAGAGGCGAGAGAGCGCCGCCTCGCCTCGTTCAAAAAGTGAACCGAGCGAGCGAGCGCATGGTTTGCACGAACTGCGCCGGCTCTCTTCTCTCTTTTCTTCTTCGTCCTCTTCTTCTCTCCATTCTTCTTCGTCTCTGACGAATCGACCGCTTTCAAAGCTCTCGAACATCATGGCTCACTCACATTGATTCGCTTGCTCCGGCCCATCAGTAGACACATTCCAAGAGAATCTCCCCAAGAGAATGTCGTCGCGCCTCTTCTTGGGGCCCGCGAGAGGCGCGGCTCCCGTGCCACATCCGCCGTCGCCGTCGCCGTCAAGTCGTAGCGTCTGGCCGCGCTCCTCGATCAATCCGCCCTCTCGGATCCCATTTCGGGTCGCTCGCGCTCGAAAACGCACTAGCACAAGCGAGACTGCTTCGAAATCTATCCCCGGGCGGGAGCTTGAGACCGCGACAAACAGAAGCGGCGAGAGCGAGGGAGCGAGTCTCTTTGAAGATGAGAATTCCAATTCGTCGACCTCCTCAACTCCTCCTCCTTCGCTCCCTCCACCCTCGGGCCCGCACTGCCTGCTCCCGGCGGCAGAGGCCACGCTCCTCCACATGTCCGCGGCCCCCTCGGGCTTCGGCGCCGTGCCCCTGGCCTACGCCAAGGGAAGCGTCGAGCCGCGCAGAGGGTGGAGGTCGACCTGGCGACCAGCAGCATCAGCAGCAGCAGCAGCAGCACCAGGAGGAGCAGCTGCTGCTCCTCCTTCTCCCGGAGCCGCTCCTTCGGCAGCAGCAGCGGCGCCGCCACCTCCCGCTTCCGCTTCTGCCGCTCCGTCGTCCAGGGCCACGCTGCCCCCGCCGACGAAAAACGTCCCGAAGAAGTCTCCTTCATCCGCTGCGCGAAGCGCGGCCCCATTTTCTCGCTACCCGCGGAAGATGGCTCTGGCCGACCTTTTGGCCTCGAGTTCGAGCTCGAGCTCGACTTTGTTGTCTCCTTTACCTTCTTCTTCTTATTCGCCCTCTTCTTATTCCGCCTCGTACCCGGGAAGCAGCCAGCAGCAGATCCCGGTCGTCTATCGGTCCGCTCCCTTTCGACGGGAGGCAGAGAGAGAGAAAAACGATTTCAGGGACCTCGAAGCAGCCTCGTCGTCCTCTTCCCCATCGCTGACGCCAAGAATCCTTTTTGTCGACGACGGCGGCGGCGTGCGGGCCCGGCTCGCCGCCGCGCTGTTCGCCTCGGCGCTGGCGGAAGCAAACGGGAACCGAGCCCCGCCTTCTTTCCCCCCGTTGCGAATCGAGTTCGCGGCGGCCTCCGTGGGCCCGCCGGCTAGGGGCCCCCCGGACGAAGCGGTCGTCGCCGCCGCGCACAGGGCGGGCGTCTCTGCCTTTTTCGCGGCGCGGGGCGGCGGCGGGGCGGCGTTGGCAGCGGCGGCGAGTGCCGCCTCTTCTCCTTCCTCCCCTCCTCCTGCCTCGGAGTCTCCGATCGAGGAGGCCGACCTCGTGCGCGCCGACCTCTGCCTCGTCTGCGACCGCTACGACGCTGAGGACCTGCTCCGCGACGCGGCCGCGCTCGACGGCGCGTCCCCGGGGGCCTTTTACAGCGCGAGGGTCCGGAAGCTCTCGGCCTTCGCGCCGGCCGCCGCCGAGTGGTGCGCCGCGGCGAGGGAGCGGGGCAGGGGGAGAGGGGGCGGAGGAGCGCGACGAGGGGGTGGCAGGAGCGGCGGCAGCGGCGGCGGCAGTGGCGGCGGCAGCGCCGCTCCGCTCTTCCTCGACCCCAATGGCGACATCGACGACCCTCTCTACGGGACCAGCAGCAGCTCGCCGTACCCTTCGTTTTCTTCGTCTCTCAGCAGTAACGACGGCGACGGCGACCTCGACGGCGACCTCGACGGCGACGGCGACAGCGACGGCGACGAAGAGTCCGAGCTCTCCGACGCCCTGGACGCAACCGTCGCGCAGCTGCGGCTCGCGACGCGGGGGCTGCTCCAGTTCCTGCTCAAGCTCGAGGAGCGGCGGCACCTCTTCGGGGGAACGACGGGGCGGGGAAACAGGGAGCAGCTGTCAGCAGCAGCAGCGGCAGCAGCAGCAGCAAAAAGGAAAGGAGCTGCGCCGCCGCTGTCGACAGAGCGACAGCCTCTGCTCTCTCTGCACTCCTCTCTGCGACAGGCTATCCTGTGCCCGCTGCTGTCTCCGGAGGCAGAGCGAGGTGGCCGCGGACCCGCTGCTGCCGTGGCGATCTTGCAGGTCAAGGCGGCGGGGTGGAGGCCAGTGTGGCAAGAGGAGAGCGCGGAGGAAGATTCGTCGTCGTCGTCGTCGGAGGAGGACGAGGGCAGCAGCGGGGCGAAAAGGGCCGCGAGGAAGAAAGCGACGTCCCCTTCTGCCCTCTCCGCTTCCTCCACCACGACTCTCTACACCCTCAAGGCCTCCAAGGACGGCGGACGGCAGATCATAACCCGCAAGATGAGCGTCGAGCACGGGCACTGGTCCAGCGTCGAAAACGTCGACGCCGCGCTCGCAAGGTTCATTGAGCGGAAGAGGAGGAAGAGGACAAAGTTCTCGAGCTCGTCCGTTTCAGCTCCCCCTGCTCCCGCCTCTTTCCCGACGCAGGCAGAGCTCCGAGCAGCCGGGGAGGCCTCGATGGCCAAGGCCGCCAACAGCGCTGGCGGGCTCGCCGCCGCCGCCGCCAGGCTGGGGCTCCGCCCCACCAACCGCACCCGAGGGTGGTGGCGGGACTTTGACGCTGTCGCGGAGGAGCTCCGCGAGGTGGCGAGGGCGGTGGCGGAGGGAGAGGATGGGCAGCAGCAGCAGCAGCAGCAGCACCTCGTCCTCTCGATGCCGGCTCAGGCGCAGCTGAGGGCGGCGGGGAAGGGCGCGCTGGTGCACGCGATCAGGAGGCACGGGGGCGCGGAGGAAGTGGCCCGGAGGGCCGGGCTGCGCTGCGACGGCAGGCAGGGGGTGCGGCGCGGCGGCGGCGCGGCGGAGGGAGAGGAGGAGGGGCGGGGCGCTGCGGGCCGAGGCGGCGTGGCGGAACGGTGGAATCAACGAGAAAGAGAGTGAACGACCGAGGCTCTTCCTTTGTTTCTTTTCATCGGCACGCGGCGGAGAGAGGGCCGTAGCGGAGAAGCGCGGGCGTCGAAACGGCGGCGGTGCTTGTGTCGGGAGCTGTAAAAAAAAAGAAAAAAGAAAAAGCACTTGCTTCAAAAATCCGATTATCTCTCTCGTTTTCTCTGTTCTCTCTCCGCTTCCGGACGCCTCTGGCGCCCCGCTCGCGCTGAGTCCAAACTTCAGCAAGTGACGTCGCGCCATGTCGGCGTCTGCGTCCCTGTCCGTAGAAGGTGGCAGCGTCCGAGAAGGTGCAACAAAAGCGGGCGCGTGCTCGAATGGTTCGTCGGTCGTCGCAGCGACAGCGATGCTCGATGCCGCGACAAAGCCGACCTCGACCTTCCCCTCTCCGTCTTCTTCATCTTTGTCTTCAGACACCCTCTTCCCCGTCGTCGACCTGACCCCGCTGCTCCTCGCCGACGAGTCCCTTCTCCTCCGCGACCCGGCCGCCCTCGCCGCCTCGAAACAGATCGCCGCGTCGCTCGTCGCGACGGGCTGCGTCTTGGTCAGAGACCCGCGCGTCTCCGAGCGGGACAACTCGCGGTTCCTCGACCTGCTGGAGCGCTACTTCGAGCAGCCCGAGGACTCAAAGAAGAGGGACGCGAGGCCCGAGCTGCACTACCAGGTCGGGGCTACCCCGGAGGGGATAGAGAGACCGTCGCTGCTGCGGGAGGACTCGACGTCGGCGGCCAGGGCCAGGAGGCTCGTCGAGAGGATCAAGAGGGAGCGGGAGACGGACTCGGACTCTCACCTCCCGACCTGGCCCCGAGGGGCGGACCCGAAGTGGCGATTCTTCTGGCGCGTGGGCCCCAGGCCCGCCGTGACGGCCTTCCCGGAGCTCAACGCGCCGCAGGTGGTCCCGCAGGCGTTCGAAGAGGAGTGGGAGGAGACGCTGGACGGGTACGAGGAGTTTTCTTCTTTCTTTCTTTTTTCCGACGAGAAACATTGAAAAGAGAGCGTCGCCCACTCCTTCCTCTCCCTCCCCTCGCCCCCGCTCTTTGATCCCACCTCACTCGCTTCGTTTACAAAAAAAAGCTCGCTACGAAAACTAAAAAAAAATCGAAATCCAGCTGGGGCGAGAAGATGCTCCACGCGCTCGACGCCGTCGCCAAGGGCACCGCGATCGGCCTCGGCATGGGCTCGCCCGGCGCAATCAGCTCCCTGCTGCACGAGGACCCGCACCTGCTCGCGCCCACGGGCAGCGACCTCGGGAAGCACTCGCGCCCCGGAACCGTGCTCGCAGGGTGCCACGCGGATCTGAACCTGCTGACGGTCCACGGCCGCGGGCGCCTGCCCGGGCTCTTCGTCTGGCCGCGCGGCGGAGGCGAGCGCGTGGGCGTGCGCGTGCCGGACGGGTGCCTGCTGCTGCAGGCCGGCATGCAGCTCGAGTACCTCACGGCGGGCACGATCGAGGCCGGGATGCACGAGGTGCTGGCGACGCCCGAGGCGCTGGAGAGGGTCGCGGCGTCGAGAGGAGGCGGCGGAGCGGGAGCGGGAGGCGGCGAGGAGGGGGGCGCCCGGCGCCCGGCGTCGGCGTGGAGGGTCTCCTCGACCGTCTTCGGCCACGTCGCTTCCGACAGGGTCCTGAGGCCGCTCGCACCGTTCGACGTCGACGCCGATGCTGCTCCTGGCGCTGCGGAGGAGAAGTGGCCTCCCGTGCTGGCGGGGGACTTTGTGAGCAGGGAGCTCGAGGCGATCGCGCTGAAGAGGGAGTAGAGGGTTTTTGTTCTCTGTCGGGGCGGAAAAAATGGGGGAACGAGAGAAAAAAACCTAGATTCAACTTGATCACTTGCAAAAACTTGAAAGAGAACTGACGAACGAACGGAGGCGAGGAGGAAGCGACGGCGATGAGGGAAGAGCGAGCGAGCGAGAGAGACGACGCCGGCGACGCGCGCAGTCAACGGTCGTTCCCGCCCAAAAAAACACATACAGAGGTCGAGAGGGTCCAAGAACGCTGCTTTCTGAAAAGCAAACGAAAGAAAAAAAACAAGATGCTCTCACTTTTCCCCCTCGACGTCGGTGTCGGCGAGCTTCCTCTCAAGAGCCGATCGTTGGGAGCCACGTTTCTTTCTTCCCCCCTCCCCCTCTCATGCGCTCAGGTCGCATCAGCTCCCTCTTGAACGCGGTATCGATGCGCCTGAGTAATCCGAGAGGCAGCGTCGCTGCAGGTGGGCGGCCGGAGAGCTCGCTGCCGAAGTTGACGCCGACGTCGATAAAGCGAGTTTTCCCGCCATCGATTCGCCGAATCTCCACTGCCACCTCGCCGAGCGCCCCGCCCTCGCCCACGAGGGACGGGGGCGCCTCTGCCCACAAGGGAGGGCCCCTGAGGTCTTCTCACGACCACTATCAGCAGCAGCGAGGGCACGCAGCGGCCGCAGCCGCCGCGGCTGCTTCCGCTGCTTCGTCTCCGGCCGTCGCTGATGTTGTCGACGTCGTCGACGTCGGTCTTCTTCCCGCCGCCCAACCGCCGCTGCGCGTCTCGTTCGCGTCTTTCCCTCGCTTCGAGTCGGCCTTCCCGAACGCCCTCAGTTCAAGGAGGAGGCTGCTCGACGACGAGGCTTTCAGGAGGAAGAAAGAGCAGCTCCTTTCGCAATCGCCTCCGTCTTCTCTGTCTCCGATTGCCGAACACGAAAGCGACACGGATGCCGCCGAAGAACCAGCGCCCTCGACCTCCCAACCCACGCTCGCTGCGGCCCCGCATGACTCCAAGCTCGCGCTCTTCTACAACGTCTACGGGCCCCGGCCCACGGCGGCAGCGGGCAGGGGCGAGTCCGCCAGAGCCGCGCGGGACGCCCTGGCCCTGTTCCACGCTGTCTACGGACCTCCGAAGCACCTGCAGCTGCTCGAGGAGGAGGAGGAAGCGGCGGCGGCAGCAGCAGCAGCAGCATCGGCGGCGGCGGAGGAGCTCTCTTCGCTGTCGTCGCGGCCGCCGTCGCCGCCGCGCTCGTCGCTGTCCCCGCTGCGGCTGCAGCGAGCTGCCGCATCAGCCGCCTCTCCCGCCTCTTCGTACTCCTCGTGCTCCCCGTCCTCCTCCTCCGCTCCCTCCTCTTCCCCTCGCGCGACGATGACGATCGCCCCGTCGCGGCCCTCTCCGTCCTCCCCCGCTCCCCCCTCGGCCCGGCGCAGGCTCTCCTTCTCGAGGCCGCTCGCGCGCGGCGTCGTGCTCGAGCGGCCCAACAGGTTCACGATGCGCGTCAGGCTGCTCGAGACGGGAGAGACCGTCAGCTGCCACTGCCCCGTGACGGGGGCGCTGGGGGGGCTGGGGCTGGGCGCGTTCGAGGGGGCCGGGGCCCCGTGCCTGGTGTCGCGCGTCGCCGACGAGGACGACGCCGGCGTGGCCGGAGAGGCGGCGGGCGGCGGCGGCGGCGGCGGCGGCGCCAGGAAGAAAGCCAAAAAGTACTACGCGAGGAAGACCCCCTTCACCGTCGAGGCCGTCTCCCTGGCCGACCCCCGCGGCCCGCCCTCGTGGGTCGGCATCAACCAGATGGCGGCGAACAGGTACTTCGAGCACTTTTGGAACGCCGGGGCGCTGCCCGAGCTGAGCTCCTCGGGCTCGGGCTCGGGCTCGGGCTCGAGGAGTCCGGGTCCGGGCCCGCGTCCGGCGAGCGGCGCCAACGAGGACGGAAGCGCGGCGCCTCCTCCGTCGTCACGGGACGGCGGCGGCGGCGGCGCGGCCCTCGTGCGGGAGACCCGCATCGGAGACACCCGCTCGCGCCTCGACTTCGCCGCGTCGGGCGGGCGCGACCTCGTCGAGGTCAAGTGCCCGCTGGACGCGCTGCCGCTGCTCCGCGACAGCAGCGAAAGCTCCTTCTCCTCCTCTCCCTCTTCTTCTCCTTCGTCTCCGGGCTCCTCTTCTTCGACCGGGCTCAGGCCCAACCCGGTCCTTGCCTCCGCCGCGGCCCTGCGGGCGCAGACCGCGGGAGAGCGCCTCGCCAGGCTGCCGCGAGCGAAGCGCGCTGCGATGTACGAGCGCGCGGCGAGGCACGCCAGCGTGCTCGCGGAGCACCTCGCGATGGCGAAAAAGCGCGAGCGGGCCGCGGCGACGAGGGCGCGGCGGCGGGCGACGGCCGCGGCGAAGAGGGAGGCGGCAGAGGCCGCCGAGGGGGCATTCTCTTCCTCTCCCTCTGCCTCTTCGGGCCCTTCGGCCCCCTCATCTCCTCTCCAGCGAGCGCTCGCTCTCGCCTCGCTCGAAGGGGACGAGGGAGAGGACGACGAGCCCCCCCTCGAGGGGGAGGAGCTTGAGCCGGAGGAGCGGGGGGCGCGCGCCCTCCTGATCCAGTGCTTCCAGTTCGACGCGCCGCCCGTCCGCGGCATGCTCCCGCCGCCCAAGGGCGCCGACCCCGCCTCCGACGGCCGCGCCGCGGTCGCCGCGGCGATGCGCTCGGCAGCCAGGGCGGGAGTCGAGACCTGGCAGGTCAACATGAGTTTCGACGAGCGCGGCGTCGAGCTGCTCGGCTGCTTCAAGCTCGACCTGTTCTCCGCGTCCTCTTCTTCTGCTGCTGCTTCGGGCTCTTTGAAGAAGGGGAGGAACAGCAGGAAGAAAACCGAGAGCTCTTCGTCGTCGTCTTTGTCGGTGGCAGCGACGGCATCATCATCATCAGAAGCAGTTCCTGACCCTGCCCCTGCCTCCTCCCCCTCTCGCTTCGAAAGCTTCTCCTCGTTCTCGTCTTCTTCTTCTTCCGGCGACGAGTCGGACGACGGTGGCGCCCTCGTGGCGGCGTGAGGAAAACAAATAATCTGTCCCTACTCTTCCCCAACCGAAAACGAAAACAAACGTCCCTGTTTTTCCTATTTCCTGTTAATAACTTATTGAGAGTGTACGAGATCCCAACAAAACAACAAAAACAACAACATCAACACCGTGTGACAAAAAAACGAAAAGAAAACGAAACGAAAAAACAAAAAGAGAGAGAGGTCGAGTTTTGTTTTATTCTTTCAGGAAATCAGTAATCGAGCCCATGCTTCCATCGACAGCCCTCCACGCCGGCCTCTCTTCTCCCCGTTTCATCGTCTGGAGCAAAGCGCCGCGCTCTTCTCCTGGCTCGGCAGCAGCGAAACCCAAAGCTAAACCAGCCGTGAAACTCTCCCCGCGCTCCCGAATCAAACCGACGATGGCTTCTTCGACCGACAACGCGGCCAACCTCATCGGCCGAGGGTCGACCTCGCTCGACCAGCACCGCTCCTCGAGCGAGGGCGACAAGCTCTTCGCCGCGGCGGCGGAGAGGAACAAGGCGCCCATCCTGGAAGCTCTCAGTTCGAGGCTCCCCGAGTCGGGGCTCGTCCTCGAGGTGGCGTCGGGTACGGGACAGCACGTCGCCCACTTCGCCTCGCATTTCCTATCCCTTCACGCCTCTTCTTCGCCCGGGCTGCGATTCCTGCCGACGGAGGCAGACGAGAGCTCGCTGCCGAGCATCAGGGCTCACGCAGCCGGAATGGCTAACGTGATGAGTCCTCGGGTCCTCGACGTCGGTCGGGACGCGCCGGAGAGCTGGCCGAGGGGCGAGGAGGAGGAGGGAGGGGCGAGGTCAACTTCCGGCCTCTCTTCTTCTTTTTGTCCCTCTTCTTCTTCTTCTTCTTCTTCTTCATCGTCGTCCAAGCCCTACGCCGCGATCTACTGCGCCAATCTGACCCACATAGCCCCCTTCGCGGCGACTCTGGGCCTCTTCAGGGGGGCCGGGGCCCTCCTGAGACCGGGAGGTGCCCTGTTCCTCTACGGGCCCTTTGCCGTCGACGGGAAGCCGGCGACGCCCTCCGACCTGGCTTTTGACGCCAGCTTGCGCGCGAGGGACCCGCGGTGGGGGTACAGGGACATCAGGGCGGAGCTCGTGCCGGCCGCGGAGGGGAGCGGGCTCGCGCTGGAGGAGCAGGTCGAGATGCCGGCGAATAATTGGTTGTGTGTGTTTCGAAAAAAAAGAGGGTGAGCAAAAAAAAGGGGAGTGAAATGTGTAACAGCAGCTAAAAAAAAAAACGTCGCAAGTTCTCTCTTGCTCTCCCTCCCAACAGCGAATCTCTGTCTCCCTCTCTCTCTCTCAAGGCCCGTGCGGCGGCGGCGACGACGCGGGCTTCCTCTGCCGCTGCCTGCTGTTCCTCGAGGCGCCGATGGCCCCGCCGCCGCCGACGACCTCCCCGCGCCCCTGCCGGCGCCGCCGGGCCGCCGCCTGCTCCTCCTCGGCCGAGAGCACCTCCCCGAGCGCCGCGCCGGCCTCCCGCACGCGCAGGCGGGCCTCCCCGAGGGACGCGCGCGCGAGCGGAGGGAGCGACGGGACGGCCTCGGCCTCGCCCGCAGCCTTTTCCCAGGCCACGACGTCCGAGTCGATTCCCCGCGCCCCCACCTCGCCTCCGGCTCCGGGCGCGATGATCCCGCTCTCGATGTCGCCGTGCGCAGCAGCAGCAGCAGCAGCAGCAGGAGCCGTGCTCTTTCCCAGGTCCTTGTCAGCCGCCGCCTCCTCCCCCTCCCTCTCGTCCCCCTCCTCCTCGCGCTTCGCCAGGGACTCCCTGCGGGCGCGGAGGGCGTCCGAGAGCCTGCCCCTCGCCACGGACATCCCCGCCGCGGCCCTCTCCAGCTCCGAGGAGGCGGCCGAGGAGGGCGCCGCGGCGAGGTCCCGGACGCCGTCCTCGGCGCGCGCCGCCCTGAACGCCAGCAGCTTGCCCTCGACGGCCCCGGCGCCCTCCCTTGCGGCCCTCGCCGCCGGGTCATCGAACCGGACCGCGTCCCTGGCGCCGACCAGCGACCCCGTGCGGTAGCTGAAGACGTCGAACCTGTCGATCAGCCCCCAGGCGGCGACCTTCGAGAGGTCTTGCAGCAGGAAGACGACGACAGAGAACAGGAGCGCCCACACCGGCCAGAGGCGGTAGTCCGACGCCGTGTCGGGCAAGGCCAGACCCAGCATGGGAAGGCCCGTGATGACGCCCTTGGGCCAGAAGGAGGCGAGCAGCGTGGTGACCGTCAGGCTCGTCGCCGAGGCCGCGAGCAGGATCGGAGCCGGCATCGACTCGAAGAAGAACCCCCGCTCGCGCGCGGCGAAGAGCGTGAGGAACGAGCTGGTCGAGATGAGGAGGTACATTAGCGTTTCGACCTTCTCGTAGGGCATCGGCGGGAGCCTGAGCGCGGCGAACAGCCCGGTGGTTGAGTGGGAGTCGAGCGCGCCCCAGAGGGCCAGGAGCGACCCCGCGAGCGGGACCGCGGCCAGCACGGCCGAGACGAGGAAGTTTGCCCTGAGGTTCCACTTGTCAGGCCGCGGCGACGCCTTGACGCGGTCTTTGCCGATGACGACGAACGTGCCGTCGTTCAGCAGCGTGATCAGCATCAGGTTGAGCACCGGGATCGCGAAGAAGTTTGGCCACGGCCCCGAGTCCGGGTCTCCCGGCAGCAGGAAGGCGTTGGAACGCGTCGGCGACCTCGCGCTAAACTTGCTCGGCGGCAGCGCAAACGCGCTGACGAAGAAGAAGAGCACCAGGTAGAGCGTCGCCGCGACGCGGTACACGACGAAGTTGTTGATGCGGCGGAAGATCTGCCGCGAGATCAGCAGCGCGCGGACGACCGTGCCGAGGCCCGGCTCGGTCAGGACGATATCGGCCGCGGCGCGGGCCGCGTCGGTCGCGCCGGCGACGGCGATTCCCACGTCGGCGCGCTTGAGCGCCGGCGCGTCGTTGACGCCGTCGCCCGTCATGCCCGTGCAGAGGCCGCACTGCCTGAGGGCCTCGACGATGATGTACTTGTGCTCCGGGAAGACCTGCGCGAAGCCGTCGGCCCGCAGGGCGACGCGGCCGACCGTCTCGCTGAGGTTTTTGGGGAGCGAGACGCCGCCGCCTCTGCCGCCGCCGTCGATCTCTGGCCAGTCGACCTCCGGCGCGGCGACGATGTTGTCCCCGAGCCGCAGCGCCCTCGCGGTCTCCCTCGCGATGGTCGCCGAGTCGCCCGTGATCATCTTGACGTCCACGCCCATCCTCATCGCCGCATCGAGCGTGTCGGCCGAGTCGGGCCGCGGCGGGTCGAGGAACGACAGGATCCCCTCGATGCGCCAGGGCGCGCCCGCACCGCCGAGGGCCCGCGCATCCGCCGCGGGCGGCGTCCGGGCGATGACCATGGCGCGCGTGCCGCGCTCGGCGAGCCTCTCGATGATCTCGTCCATCCTGGCGACGACCTGCAGCTTCTCGGGCGCGGAGTCCGGGACGAGGGCGGCCAGCGCGTGCGCCGCGCCCTTTGCGACGCCGAAGAAGAGTCCCGCGTCCGCGGTCTCCCCGGCTGCTCCGCCGGCCGCCGGCGGCGCCCTCACGACGGCCTTGGTCATCTTCGTGCTCGCGTCGAAGGGCTCGTACTCGAGCTGCTCGTAGTCCTCGAGCGCGGCGAGGTCGGCCGCGCCCAGGACCATGGTGTCCAGCGCGTCCGCCGGCGGCTCGCGCCACTTGGCCGCGAGCGCCGCGAGCCTGAGCAGGCCGGGCATGTCGTCGCCGACCTCGACGCCTCCTCCTCCTCCTTCCTTGACAGCGAACGTCGGCGACGCCCCGGGACGGTCCTGGATCACCATCTTGTTGAGCGTGAGCGTTCCCGTCTTGTCCGAGCAGAGCACGTTGAGGCCCGCGAGCTCTTCGACCGCGGCGAGGCGCGCGACGATGGCTCCGTGCGCGGCGAGCTCCTGTCAAAAGAGAGAGAGAGAGAGAGAGAGAGAGAGAGAGAGAGAGAGAGAGAGAGAGAGAGAGAGAGAGAGAGAGAGAGAGAGAGAGAGAGAGAGAGAGAGAGAGAGAGAGAGA
>Ga0114918_10002485_pt1 | contig 16535 bp, 7 predicted proteins | sample LantaG_FD_87015 | JGI IMG/M metagenome (GOLD analysis project Ga0114918, IMG submission 87015) | Deep subsurface microbial communities from Baltic Sea to uncover new lineages of life (NeLLi) - Landsort_02402 metaG | ecosystem: Environmental > Aquatic > Marine > Oceanic > Sediment | place: Baltic... | reverse complement strand
GTGCCTCCGCTCGACGCTCCGCTAAGGACACGATCTGATAGAGCCGTTCTGGGGCAGAAGTTGGCTGCGAGAGCACAGAGGAAATGCGAGGTTGAGCGAGAGACATTGAGCTCCGTTTGCCCATCGACGAAAAACCTCGGGAGCAAAAAAAGAAAATCGAAACCCCGGACCCCCACCCCCAAAAAAAAAAAACAAGCAGACCCTGAGCGCGCTCGAGCGCTCGGCCGCCAACGCGGCGGCGCAGGCGGCGCAGGCGGCGACGGGCCTCGCGCAGGGCCTCGTGCAAGGCCTCGCGCTGCGCGAGGCGGAGGCCAAGGCCCTGCTCCTCGGAACGCTGGGCCTCTCCGTGCAACAGCCGCCCCCGCTGCCGAAGCCACCGACGCCGACGCCGACGCCGCCGACGCCGACGCCGCCGGTGGAGCCGGTGGCCGTCTCCCGCAGCGCCGCCGCGCTCGCCTTCGACGCCGCGACGCTGACAATCTCGGGGTCCGGCTTCGACGCGGCCAGCCCGCAGGCCAACGTCGTCGTTCTCGGCAACGGCCTCTCCCCCGGCGCCGTCGTCGTCGCCGCGACGGCGACGCAGCTCACCGTCTCGCTGCCCGCCTCGTCACCGACGCCGACGCCGGCGAGGAGCACGGGACCGCTGACCGCCGTCGTCACCGTCGCGAGTCGCGGGAGCGGCGGCGTTTCGAGCGGCGCTCCCGTCCAGGTCGCCACGGTGCTCCTCCCCCTGCTCAACTGGAGGGGGGCAGGGGCCAGCGGCGATGGGTCGAGGCTGTTTCTGGCCGCCAACGCCAATGGGACCGTCTGGCGGTCGCTCGACGGCGGGGTGAGCTTCTCGCCGACGACGGCGCCGATTCGCAACTGGCAGGTGCGTTTCTCTTCTTCTTCCTTCTTCTTCCTCTTTCTTCTTCTTCTGCTTCTTCTTCTTTCATCTCCTTGTGTCTCATCTCCTCATCACATCTCACCCCACCCCCCCACCCCCGTCGACGACGAAAACACAAACAAACAAAAAGTCCGTCTCCGCCGACGCCACGGGGACCAACGTCGCCGCCGCCGCGTACGGCGACGCGCTCTACCTCTCGAGCGACGGCGGCGCCTCGTTCCGCGCGCTGAGCGGAAGCGGCCTGCCCGCCTCGGCCAACTGGGGCAGCGTCAGCATCTCCTCGGCCGACGGCGGCGCCACCGTCGCCGCCGCGGTCCAGGGCGGCGGGGGGCTCTGGGTCTCGCGCGACACCGGCGCGTCCTTCCAGCTCGTCGCCGGCGGCGGCGTGCCGACCGCGGCAGACTGGAGGAGCGTCGCCGTCTCCGCCGACGGCAGCAAGATCGTCGGCGTCGTCCGGTCCGGAGACATCTGGCGCAGCACCAACGGTGGCACGACGATGAGCGCCGTGGGCGGCGCGGGAGGCGCGCCGGCGCCGGCGGCGTGGAGGTACGTCTGCTCTTCGGCGACGGGGCAGAGCCTCGCCGCCGCCGCGTCCGGCGGGGCGATCTGGGTCTCTCGCGACTCGGGGACGTCGTGGTCGCAGGCCGGTCCCACGGCCCCCGCAGTCGCTTCCTGGAGCGGCTGCGCGCTCTCTGCCGATGGCCTCCGGCTCGCCGCGACGGCCAACAACGACAACATTTTCCTGAGCGCGGACGGCGGGACGACAACGGGCGGGCAGACGGGGGGAGCGCCGGCAGCGACGGACTGGTATTCGATCGCCGGCTCGGCCTCGGGGCAGAAGCTAATAGCCGGGATCTTCTTCGGGAACGTGTGGGTATCGTCGGACGCCGGGGTGAGCTGGGAGATCCGGTAGGAGAAAGAGAGGGAGTGGAGAAGAAAAAGAGAGAGGGAGAAAAAAAAAGATAAAAGAAGAGAGCGCAGAAAAACAAAATGAGAGCGTTCTCTTCTAATTTTTCCTTTCTTGTGTCTTTTGTTCTTGGTACGCAGTGTGTTGAGAGAGAACGCAGGGAGTGAGGGGAGTGTTTTTGGCCGTGCGTTTGGCGTGGGGAAGGGAGAGAGTGTAGGGGAGAGAGAGTGCAGAAGAGAGTTTAAAGGAGAGATGAAAGAGGGAGAGGAGGTCAAGCAGGAGGGGGAAAAACTCACCGGAATTTTTTCTCCCCACTTTCCGAATTCTTTCTTTCGCTCTTTGCTCATCTTTTGCTGGAGAGGGGGGAGTTGGTCCTCTTCTTTTTGCCCCCGGCAAGGAGAGAAATAACGCCCGTCCAATCGGGCGCCTCTCGCCGCGATGCGGGCCGGAGCAGGTGGAGGAACGGGAGGAGGAGTAGGAGCGATGTCGGTGTCATCGACGTCGGCGACGCCTCGGACGACACGAGCTCGCCCATCTTCTTCTTCTCCTCTTCCCTCCTCCCTCGCTTCGGACACTTTCAGCTGTCGGCGGTGGCCTGGCACAACCTTGACCTCTGCCTCGTCCACCTCGGGCAGGACTGAAGGCGCTGGCGCCGGCCTGCACGGCACGCGGCGGCGGCGGAGACATCGACCGTCGCTTCAGCGACCGCCGCAATCGACCTCTTCCTCCTCAGCGGCGGCGGCTTCGGCATCGACTGCACCCGTCGCTGCCGCCCCCGCGAGGCCCGTCGTGGAGCCCGATAAGATACGGTTGGATTAGTATTAGACTCTTTCAGATGCCTGGGCGCGCAGATTGCGTTTTTGGGTGGAGCAGGGCGCGGGAGAGAGCGTGCATTCCACCCGACGAGAGAGAGAGAGCGAGGCTAGTCGTCAAAAGATAGGGGGGGGGAAAACTCACCCTTATCCCTCTCCGAACCCCTCCCTTCTTTCCATCCTCTAGGCCTCGCTCCGCACGCTGCGCTCCTGCGTCGCCGAGGCCCTCCGCGCCGGCTCCGGGACGGCCGCGCGCGCCGACGCCCTCGAGCTCGCCGCGGCGGCGGCCCCGAGGGCCCTGGCGGAGGCGGCGGCCGCCGTCGAGGCCGCCGTCGCCGCCGTCGCCGCCAGGGCGGCGCAGGCTCAAGCAGCGGCAAGGGAAGCCCGCGGCGGCAGCGGCGGCAGCGACGTCGGCGGCGGAAGCGACAGCAGCGGCAGCGGTAGCGACAGCGACTCTGCGTCTGATGCGCTGCAGGAGGGTCCTTCTTCCTCGTCCTCCCCCTCTCTCGCGGCTTCGGTGCGAGCCCTCTCCCGCGCTCTCGACGCAGCCGGGGCGGCCGCAGACGCCGCGGCCGCGGAGAGCGCAGGAGACGGGAGCAGCAGCAGCAGCGACGAAAGCGCGATCTCCCTGTCGCTCCGGCAGGCGATGACCTCCTCCTCGGCGGCCTCCGCGGCCCTCGACGCCGCGCGCGTGCTCTCCTCGAGGCTCGGGAGGAGGGCGGAGAGGGGGCGGGGCAGCAGACGGAGGAGCAGACAAAGGGGGCAGCCTCGTCCTCCTCCTCCTGCTCCTCCTTCTCCTCCTTCGTCTTACTCTTCCCTTGCCCCCTCTTCCCCCTCGTCTCCGCTCGGAGAACGACGGTGGCGGCGGCGGCGGCTGCAGGAGGAGGTCGCCGCGGCGGTCGCCCTCGCCTCGGTCGTCGCCGGCAGGGCCTCCGTCGCGGCGGCGGCGCCGGAGCTCCCGGCCGCGGCGGCCTCGGCCGCGGCGGCAGCCGCCGCCGCGGCGCTGGCCTCTGCCTCCGCCGCCGCAGCAGACGAGGGAGTCGGCGGCGCCGCCCTGGCCTCCGCCGCGGCCTCCCTGGTAGCCGCGCGCGCGGCCGCGGCGACGAGCTCGCTCGCGGCGGCGGCGGCGGCGGGCCCCTCCCGTCGCTGCTCCCCCGAGCTCTTAGCCGCCGCGGCCTCGGCGCTCTCCGCCGCCGCCGCCGGGGCTTGGTGCCTCCCCCTCTCCCCGCTCGTCGACGCCATAATCGCTGCCGCGGTTGTCGCCGAGTCCGAGAGCGGAAGCGGCAGCGGAAGCGGCAGAGCAGCGGCGGCTGCGGCAGCAGCGTCGGGAGGCAGCAGCGAGGAGGAAGGCCCCCCTCCTCCCGCCGCCGCCCCGGGCGCGGGCTCGGGCTTCCCGTCGCCCGAGGCGTCGCGGGCGAGGGCCGGCGCCGCCGGCAGGGCCCTGGCCGCCGCGCTCGCCGCCGTCGCGCCCGCGGCCGCCAGGGACCGGCTGCTCCCGCCGAGGAGGGCCGCTCGCGCCCTGGCGGCGCTGGCCGCGCTGCGGCCCGGGAGGGCGGTGACCAGCCCGGCCGCAGCGGCGCTGGGTGCCGCCGCCGCGCGCGCCGCTGCGCTCTCGCCGGGGGAGCTGACCGCTGCGCTCGCGGCCCTCGCTGCGGCCCGTGTGGCGGCTCCGCCCAGGCTGCTCGAGGCAGGGCTGGACTACCTCGAGGCCGCGGCGGCGGCGGGGCCTCCGGCGAGGGCGAGGGCGAGGGCGAGGGCGAGGGCGGAGGCCAGGGATGGCGACGACGACGACGGGGACGGCGACGGCGACGGCGACGGCGGGGAGGGAGAAGGAGGGGGAGAGGGCGAGGGCAGCGGCGGCGACGGGCGCCGCCGGCGCTCCCGGAGGCGCCGAGGCCAGGGCCGCAGCAAAGGCGCCGCAGCCCCCGGCATCTCCATCTCGGCGGGGGCCCTCGCCACCCTGCTTTGGTCCCTCGCGCGGGCGGGAGCCCCGCCGGGAGCCAGGGGGGCCGCCGCGGCGACGGTCTCCCTGGCGAGGAGGGCCGAGGAGTGCGACGGCCGCGCGCTGTCGCTCGGCGTCTGGGCTGCCGGCAAGCTCCTCGGAGCGGGAGGGGGTCTTTCCCCCTCGTCTCCCTCTCTGGCGAACGCTGTCGACGGCTCCAACCTCGACGGCGTGCCGGCCTTCAACGCCCTGCTGCTCGCTGCGGCCGCGCGGGCGCAGTTTTTGTCGCCCAGAGACGCGGCGGCGATCGCCCACGGCGCCGCGACGACGGCGGCCGCCGCGGCGCGGCGGAGGGGCAACTCCGGGAGCGACAACAACGGCGGAAATGGCGGCGACTTCTCCTCCTCCTCCTCCTCGACCTCCTCCGCCGCCTCGCCCCCGGACGGCGTCCTCGAGGCCCTGGCCGCCCGCGGTGCCGCCGCGGCCCCGCGCGCCTCGCCGCGCTCGCTCGCGACGCTGCTCTGGTCGCTCGAGGCCGCGGCCGCGCCCTCGGCCGCGCTGCTGGCGGCGACGGCCGAGCAGGCCGCGGCGCGCCCCGGCGACTTCGCGCCCAGGGACGTCGCGGACGTGCTATGGGCGCTGGCGAGGGCCGCGGACCCGAGGAGGAGGAAGCAGCAGCGCGGGAGCGGGAGCGGGATCGGAGACGAGGCGGCGAAGAGCGGTGGCGGCAGCGTTCCCGCCGACGAGGGCCCCGACGTCGACGGCGACGACGGCTACGACGGCTCGGCCCACGACGCCGGATCGGACGCCGGCTCCCTCCTCGCCTCGTCCCCCTCCTCGGACGCGGCCTCCTTCGAGGAGGAGGGAGAGGCCCGCCGAGCCCCGCCCGCGCAGCTCACGGACGCCGCGAGGGCCGCCGCGGCCGTGGCCTCGGGGCCGCTGGCCGCGACGGCGGCCGACGCGCTCGCGCGGAGGGTCAAGGAGGGGCTCTCGAGGGGAGAAAAGTGGACCCCCAGGGACGCCGCCGCGTGCTCCTGGGCGTTGGCCGCTCTGGGGAGGCGCGACGGCAGGTACGCTCGGGTGCTGGCGTCGCTGGCGGCGGCGGCGGCCCCGGCGGCGGCGAGGGCGGCCCCGACGACGACGAGCGGGTTGTCTTCGCCGTTGTCTCTTCCTCCGCCGGCTTTGACGGCGTCGTCTTCGTCGCTGGCTCCTCCTTCTTCCTCTTCTTCTTCTTCCTCTTCCTCTTTCTCGGCGGGGAGAACGCAAGTCCCCACAGCAGCCTTTGCGGCGGGAGCAGACTCCGCGCTCTCTCTTCCTTCCCTCCGAGAGCAGCAGGGAGAGCGGCAGCAGCAGCAGCAGCAGCGGCAGCTCTCGCCCTCCTCGTCCTCCGCTCCTCCTCCCTCCCAAGGAGCCCCGCCGCCGCCGTCGCCGACGCCAGCGCCACTCGTGCCCCGCCCCGCGAGGGGCGCCGGTTCGAGAGAGGTCTCCGCGATGCTCACCGCGCTCGCCGCGGCCGACGCCGCGGCGAGGAGGTCCCGCGGCGGCGGCGGAGGGGGAGGAGGGCGCGGGAGCAGGAGGGGGGCCGGAGGCTTCGGCTTCGGCGGCGGCGGGTACAGCTCCGGCTCGGACTCGGACTCGGACGAGCTCTCCGCCGCGGCGTCCTCCGCGGCCAAGCTCGACGCACTCGTCTCGGCCGTCGCTGCGGCCGCGCCCGGCGTGCCCCCCGAGGCGGCCCCGCGCGTGCTCGCGGCGCTGGGCAGGCTCGACCGGTACCCGGGCGAGGAGGTCGTCGACGCGCTGGCCGCCGCGGCGGCGTCGGCGCTCGTCGCGGGCGGCGGGGCCGGGAGCGCCGGCGCCGCGTCGGCGGCGCCGCCGGCGGCCGCCGCGGCGCTGCTCGGCGGCCTCGCCGCGCTCCGGCACGAGCCGGGCCCCGCGGTCAGGGCCGCCGTCCGCGCGCACGCGCTCTCTCGCGCGCGGGCCTACTCGGCGGCGGACTGGACGGCGCTGGCGGCCGCGCACGGGAGGGCGGGCGTGGCGCTGGACGCCGGCGTGGAGCGGGCGCTGGCCGCGGCCATCGAGGCCGGCGCGGCGGCGGCCGTCGCCGAGGCCGCGGCGCGCCGGCGCGGCGGCCGGGGCGCGTCGAGCTCGTTCAGCCGCAGGGGGGAGAGTCCCCCCTCGCTCTCCCCTCCGTCCGCTTCCTCGTCCTCTCGCCACTCGTCGTCGCTGGCGGTCGACGGCGGCTTTCTCACGACGGTGCTGTGGGCCTGCGCGACGGCAGGCAACGGCTCCGGCAGCGTCGTCGGAAGCGGCATCGTCGGAAGCAGCAGCGGCGGAGGCAGCAACGGCAAGGGCAACGACAGAGGGAAGAAACCCGAAAGCGGCAGCGGCAGCGGCAGCGGCAGCATCAGCGGTGGCAGCTCCACGCCCCCTCCCTCCCCCCTCGTCCCCTTCCCCTCCTGGTCCCCGGCCGCCGTCGCCGCGGCCCGCGCCCTGACGCGCCTCGCGGACGACGGGGACGTCCGGCTGCCGCTGAGCGCCACGGACCTCAGGAGGCTGTACCTCGCGGTGGCGCTCGACGAGGCGATCCAGGAGGAAGCCGGGAGGAAGGCCGGGCTCGAGGAGAGGAAGGCCGGGCTCGAGAAGAAGGCCGGGCTCGAGGAGAGGGGAGCCGCCGCCGCCGGCGTCGCTGGGGTCGACGGTCTCTCTTCCTCCCCCTCCTCCCCCTCCTCCCTTTTCGTCCCGCTGCCGATCTCCAAGGGGCTGCGAGACGCCGCGGAGGGCGCGTGGAGGCAGCAGCCGCCGCCGATGGGCTCGCAGTGGAGGGGCAGGGCCCCCTCCTCCTCCCACCGCCAGCTCCAGCTCCAGCAGCAGGCTGCGTACCCTGCGTCGACTCCGAACTCCTCTTACTTTGACGGCCAGCGCCAGCAGCAGCAGCAGCGGCAGCAGCAGCAGCAGCAGACCCTCTCTGCCGCCCCCGCCTCCGCAGCTGCGGCAACGGCGGCGAAGGGCAGGGAGAGCGTCGCGGCAGAGCTCGTCGCGGCGCTCCGCCGGGCGGGCTGGCGAGCCGAGCCCGGGAGCGCGGCCCTCTACGGCCTCACCGACGAGCAAGGTCACGCTTCTGGCGAGAGATTCAGGCCCGCGGCGCCGCCGCCCGCCGCCGTCGTCCCCGGCGCGGGCCCCCGCGGCGAGCCCTTCGCGATCGACGTGCTGCTGTCGCGGGATATCGCCCGCAACCGCGGCGAGCGCGAGGCCGAGGCCGGCGCCCGCGGTCCGGTGCTGCCCGTGGGGGGCGCGGTCTTCCGGGGGGCGCTGCTGGAGGCCAAGGGGTTTGCGGTCGCGCGGGTCAGCGCGGCCGAGTGGAGGGCCCTCGGGAAGGGGAGCTCACCCCGCGGGTTCGAGGGCCCAGCCCGCGGGTTCGAGGGCCCACCCCGCGGGCTGGAGAGCTCACCCCGCGGGTTCGGGGGCTCACCCCGCGCCGTCGCTCAGCAGCTCCGCGGCCGCTTCTCTTCTTCCGAGTCGTACGCTTCTTCTCCGTCTTCTTCTTCTTTCTGGGACGAAGACGGCGACGGCAACGACGACGACGGCGGCGGCGGCTACAACAACGACGACAGCGGCGGTGGCGGCGTCGGATTCAGCAACGCCGCTGCGGCGAGGACGGCCGCCGAGGACGCGTTCGTGGCCAGGCTGATGGCGAGGGCCGCCGGCGCACGGCTCAAGCGCGAAGGGAGGTAGAAAGAGACAGAGGGGAGGGGAAAAAAAGACGAAAGGGAAAAATGCCAGACAATTTTACTGTAAAAACAAAAAAACATTTACTCTTTTTCCCCAATCATTTTATGTTTCACAGCTTATCGTTTCTGCGCTTGTCTTTTACAACAGGGCGGTTTCGCGACATCTCCAGTGGAGGAGGAAAGGGGGTAACAAGTTCGTTCGAAACGGACAAGTTTTCTTTTGTCCGCTTCTTGTCCTTTCTACTGCGTACTTTGCTCTCTTTCTCTCTCTCAAGGGTATGACTTCTTCAACAAAGTAATTTGTATTCCTCACTCCCTCTCGCCCCCGAAACGGCTTTTATGGGGCTTCGGTTTCAATGATGGGGGGAAAGGAAGGGGGAGACTTTCCCTACGCGCTGCTGTTCACCCCTCTCTCTATCTCTCTTTCCTTCTCTCTCCACTCTCTCTCTCTTTTCCTCTCTTGCGACTCTCTTTTCTTTCTCCCTACCGACTCTGAAACTGGCTCCATTCTCCCCAAAGCCTCTCTCTCTCTAGATCTTTCTTCCTCTGTGAAGACAAAGAAGGAAGAAAAGAGAAAGAAAAAACGAGAAGAAGACTGAAAGCTCAAAAGACGGCAAGAGTTCTCCTGGAGCGGGGTGCGTACTAGAAAGAGAAACGAAAAAGAGAAGAAGAAAAAGAGCGGGGGGGGGGAGAGGGGGGCGGGCAGCGGCGCGTGGGGCAAAGTTAAAAAAAAAGGGGATTCGCGTGGTGGCTCTCGGACTCGAAGTTCCGCTGCTGCACGTCGCCGTCCGCGAGGGAACGTGCGCGGACGGGCAACGAAGGCAGTCGGAGAGGGTCCGGTGTTTTGGTTCTTAGTGCTTCGGTGTTCTGAAAGATCAGTGTTCATCGTCGCCGGCGTTGTTTTCGCCGCCGTTGTCTGGAGCTGTGGCAGCAGCAGCCGCAGCCGCAGGAGGGGCCGCGGCGCCGCTCGCGCCGCTCTCGTTGCTGCCTCCTGCAGATGCTCCGCTACTGCCGCCGGTACTAGACGAGCCGGAGCTCGCCCCGCCTGCGGCAGCGGCCGCCGCTTTTGCTGCTGCGGCAGCAGCCGCAGCTGCAGTCGCCGCGGCCGCAGAGGAGGTGCTCGTTCGGCTGCTCAGGCTGCTCAGCAGCGAGCCCGCCCAGCTGCGGGTGCTCGAGACAGTCACCAGCGTGCGCAGCAGGCCCGTGGCGTGTTCCGTCGCTGTTCGAGGGGTTTCCGGCAGCTCGAGGGAGGGCGCGGCGGCGGGGAGGATCGGGGGCTCGTCGCCGTCGCCGCTGTCGCCTCCGCCCTTCTCTTCTCCAAGCGAGTTTTGCGCCGAGTGAAGCGCCGCGGGGGGAAGAGGAGGCGAAGTCGAAGCGAGATCAGCAGCAACGTCATCGTCAGCGGCAGCAACAGGAGGAAACGCGATGGGTTCCGAAGGAGGAGGCCGTTCCTCCTCCTTCTTCTCTTTCTTCTCCTCGAGCGACGCCGCGGCGAGCGCCGCCGTCGCCGATTCCGCCTCCGCTGTCGCTGCTACTGCCGCTTCCTTGTCCTTATCCTCTGCCTTCGCGGCATCCCTGGCTCTCGCGGCAGCGGATACGACCTCCGCGGGAGGTTGCAGGCCCCTCGCGGCGGCTGCGGCCGCGGCGGCGGCGAGGGCGGCAGCAGTCCCGACGGCGGGGGCGCTGTTGCTCCTCGCCGCCGCCGTCGCAGCGGCAGCTGCAGCCGGTCCTTGCTGCTGCTGCTGCGTAGAGGGGCCCCTCGGAGAGGAAGAAGAAGAAGCGTTGGAATACCCGCTCTCGGCACTCCCTCGCGCAGAGTCCAGCGCCGAAGCCGCCGAGGCCGCCCTGGCCGCCGCCGCGGCGACGGCAGCGGCCGCGTCGACGACGGCGACCGGAGGGGGAGCCTCGGAGGAAGAGGACTGAGGAGCAAGGCTCGCGCGCGGCGCCAGCTGCTGCTGCTGCGGCGGCGGCGGTGGCGGCCCATAACCTCCCGTCTGCTGCTGCTCGGAGCCCTTCTGTCCGCTCATCGTCCCCCCGACGCCCCCCGCCGCTGCCCCTCCGGAGGGGGGCGGAGCAGCGACGCCCGACGACGACGCGTACGAGACGCTCGAGTTGGTGAACCTCGCGTAGTGCGGCGAGCCCGCCAGCCTCGCCAGCAGCAACGCCGCGGCCCTGAGGCACGCCGCCGCGTCCGCCGCCACGACGCGGACCACGCGGTCGGGCACGCCCGGCGGGCTCGAGTCCGGCGCGGACACGGCGATCGACGCGCGCGCGTCCTCGGAGAAGGCGCGGATGGTCGAGCCGCCCCTGCCGATCAGCGCGCCGCAGAGCGTGGCGGGCACGAGCAGGCGGAGCTGCAGGGGCTGGAGCAGGAGCTGCTGCTGCTGCGCCTGCTGCTGGAGCGCCTGCGCCTGCTGCTGCTGGAACTGGAGGAACTGCTGCTGCTGGAGGGCGAAGGCGTGGAGCTGGTGCGGGGTGGCGCACGGCGGCGGCGGCGGCGGCGGCGGAGACTGCTGCTGCAGAGTGTTTGCTGCTGCCGCTCCTCCTGGGCCCGGGCGGGCGGCTCGCAGCGCGGCCTCGGCCTGCGTCACGGGAAAAAGAGGAGAGGGAAAAGAGAGCCGGGTGAGCGACGACGAAAAAGACAAGTCGAAGAAGAAGAAGAAACGAAAAGAACCGAAAACTCTTCCGCGCTCACTCTCTCCGCGGCCAGTTTCTGCAGCACCAGGTGCAGCGCGGTCAGCACCGACTCCATCGAGCCCGCGATCAGCAGCACCCGGTCCTGCGTCCCCGGGAAGTACTCCCGCGCCCTCGACAGCTGCAGCCGCGCGCCGCTCGCGGCCTGCAGGGCCCCGATCGCGCCGCCGGCGCGGCCGATCACCGCGCCGGCGGCGCTGTTGGACACGAGGAGCTTGGCGATGACGCGGAACGAGGCGAGGTGGCTCTGGCTCTGGGGGGGCTGCCGAGGAGGCGGCGGAGGTGGGGGCGGGGGACGCTGCTGCCGGTAGTTGCCCATCGCCGGCGGCGCGAGCTGTTGCTGTTTTTGGATGGAGGAGGAGGAGGAAGGAGAGGAGGAAGGGGAAGAAGAGGAGGGGGAAGAAATGAGCTTCTGGAATCCGAAAGAAGGGGGGGGGGCAGCGGGGGGGGGAAGGGGGCTCTCGGCAGGCGGCGGCGGGGGGGCCCCGGCAGGCGGAGGGGGAGGGAGGAAGGAAAGCTGTCGGGGTAGAAAGCCGAGACGGCTGTTGCTTCTTCGAATGAGGTACAACAGCGACGAACGCCAATGTCTTTCGTCTGCCACGCGCCCGCCGCCAAATTTCGGCACATTGAAAGGCCCTCTCTCCGCGCCCCAAAGTCGTCGCACCTGAAATCCCCCCGCAGATGCCGGAGCGAGCTGGAGAGGGTGCGGGGGCTGCCCGGTACCGTGATTTGAGCCCGACATTTTCCAGTCGAAGGAGCCGTCGCCTCTCTTGCTTCGCTCTCTCGATTGGGTCTTTGCAAATGTGCTGATAGCTCACTTTCTGCTCAACACTTTCTGCTCCAGCGGGCTCAATCCAGCCGGGAGAGGGAAACGCTCTCTCTCTGGGCTCTCTCCCTCCGTTCTAACGGGACGGGGGCTGGTCCGTCCACGCGGTGTCGCGGAAGGAAAGAAAAAGGGGCCGTCTCGCCAAGACGCCAAGTTCAAATCCCTTCACCCTCTCCTCCTCTCTCTCTCCAACGGAGCAGCGCCCTCGTCGCGAACGCGCCCTTTCCCACGCCTCTCAGCGTCTGGAAAAGGCTCCGGAAGAGCTTTTTCGGGGTAAGAGCGGGAAGAAAGAGCTCTCTCTCTCTCTCTCCTGCAAGCTCAAAATCACGGCGGTGACAACAGCCGGAATGTGAAAAGAGCTCTGAGCTCGACCAAGAAGGGGGAAAAAAAAAAACACTCTTGCTTTAGCTTTTGCTCTGCTCGCTCTGCTCGCTCTGCTCGCTCTCTCTCGAGATGCAGCCCCCGCCGCCGCCTCCCGCGGCGCCTCCCTATGTGTACCCGCAGCAACAGCAGCAGAGCATGGCAGGAGCGGGAGCCCAGGCGCCGCCTCAGCAGCAGCAGCAGCAGCCCGGAGCACACCTGCTCCAGCCAGCGGCTCCAATGCCTCCTCCTCCTCCGCAGCCTCACCCCTCCTCGCGGCCCTGCTCTTACGCGCCTCCGCGGCTAGCGGGGCCTCCTCCGGGTACGTCTTCAGCCTCTCGCGCGAGCAAGGACGAGAACAAAGGGGGAAAGAGACGAAACGCTCGTTCTTTTGGACTCGTTCTTCTTTCCTTTTCGACGTCATGCGGAAACCAGCGTCGCCGCTTCTCCCCCTCCTCTTCTTTTCCTTCTCACCGCCCTCCCCCTTCTCTGTCCTTCCACCCGCAAAACAGGCGCCTACGGTGGTCCTGTAGTCCCTCCTCTGCAGCAGCAGCAACAGCAGCCACCGATCGTCGCGAGGGAGCATCCCCCGCGCTACCTCGGGCCCCCGGCGCGGCAGGCGCTGCCGCAGGCGCCGCCCTCCTTTGGTACCTCTCCTGCTGCTCCCGCTGCTGCTGCTGCTCAGCCCGCGTTCCAGCAGCAGCGGCCGCCGCCTCCTCCTCCTCCTCCTCCTCCTTCTCAGAAGCAGGAGCAGCAGCCTCCGACGGCGCTGATGCAGCAGATGCGCCTGCAGCAGCAGCAGAGGCCCCCTTATCCGCCGCCTCCGCAGCAGCAGCAACAGCAGCACCAGCAGCAGCAGGCCCGGCCCCCTCCGCCGCCTCCTCCGCAGCAGCAGCGGCAGCAGCAGCTGCCGGGATTGGTGACTCAGCAGCAGATGCAGCGGCCCCAAATGATGCCGCCTCAAATGCAGCAGCAGCAGCTGCAGCAGCCTCCACAGCAGCAGCCTCGGCAGCAGCAGCCTCCACAGCAGATGCAGCAGCAGCAGCAGCTCCGAGGCCCGGCGACGATGCTGCCCCCGCCCCCTCCGGCCTTTGGCGGCGTCGTCGTCTCCGGCGGCGGCGGGACGCGGGGCACGCCCTCAGCAGCGGGAGCGGGAGCGCCCCCTCCCTTCGGCGCCTCGTCCCCCTCCGCCTCCCCCTTCGCGCCGCCCGGCCCGCCGCAGCGGATAGACCCGGCGCAGATCCCGCGGCCGGCGGCGGCGGCGGCGGCGGCGGCGGCGGCGGCGGGCCCCGCCGCCCCCTCCGCCGCCGACGCCGCCGCCGCCGACGCGGCTTCCCCCCCGCGCCCGATCATGCACCGCACGCGCTCTGCCCCCAATCAGCAGCAGGAAGGGTTCTCGCAGCAGCAGCAGCAGCAGCAGCAGCAAGACGACAGGCACGTCCCGCCGCCGCCGACCTCGGCCTTTGCCGACTGCCCCGGCGTCGCGGTCGCCGATGGCGGCGACGCCTCGTTCCGCGCGATGCGGCCGACGCTGCACGCCCTCCCGCGCTCGAGGGACCTGCTAAAGAGCGTCGGCATCCCGCTAGAGGTACTCGTGACGCCGCTGGCCGCGCCGCTGCCGGGAGACGACGCGATCCCGCTGCTCGACTTTGGCGCGCACGGCCCGCCGAGGTGCAAGGGCTGCCGCGCCTACGTCAACCCCGGGTTTGCCTTCCTGGACGGCGGCGCCTCCTTCGGGTGCAACCTCTGCGGGGAGGTGTCGCCGGTGCCCGTCGAGTACTCGGCAGCCGGCGGCGGCGGCGGGGGAGGCCGGCTCGTGGGGGCCGTGGGGCCGGGGGCCAGCGCCTCGGGCGCCGACGCGGCGCTCGAGCGCGCCGCGGCGCTCGGCGGGCCCGCCGCGGCGGGCGCCGAGCTCGCGAGGGGCAGCTACGAGTTCCTGGCCCCCGCGGCCTTCTGCGCCCGCGCCCCCCGGCCCCCCGCGAGGCTGTTCGTCATCGATGCCTCGTTCGGGGCAGGGGCCTGCGGCCTGACCGCGGCGAGCTGCAGGGCGGCAGCGGCGGCGATCAGGGCGGTCGCGGCGCAGGCGGGCGAGGCCCGCGAGCTCGAGGGCGAGAGGGAGCGGAGGCTGCTCGCCTCCGGCGGAGGCGGGGGCGGAGGCCGGGGCGGAGCGGCTCCTTCGCCCTGCCCCCCTACCCTCGTCGGCCTGATGTCCTTTGGGGCCGCGGGCCTCCACTTCTACTCCTTTGGCACAGGAGGAGAAGGAGAAGCAGGAGGAGGCGGAAGCGGCGGCGGAGGCCGAGGAGCGGGAAATCGAGGAGAGGGCGAAGGAGAGCTCCTGTCGTCTTCGCTGGAGCCCTCCGTGCTGGTGGTCCCGGACGTTGACGCGCCCTTCTCCCCGGTGGGCAGGGGGCTCTTTGTCGACGTCTCCCCGAGCTTGGGGGCCTCCGAGCGCCGCCTCGGGGCGATGCTGGCGCTCCTGGAGAGGGTCCCCGCCCTGCACGGCGTCGGCGTCGGCGGTGGCGCCTCCCCGTCGGATCCCTCCCCTCGGAGGCTCGCCGACCCCGCGTCCCCCTCCGGCGCGGCCCTCGCGGCCGGGGCTGCGGCCCTGGCCTCGGTCGGCGGGGGGCGCCTCCACGCCTTTCTGGGCTCCGTGGGGTCCGCGGGGCCCCGCGCCGGGGCGCTCTCCCTGCCCAGGAGGGGCGGCGACGGCGCCGGCGCGGGCGTCGCCTCGCACCACCGCTCGAGCCACGCCTTCGACGGCGGCGACTCCGCGGGCTCCTCCGCGGACGACGCCCCCCCGCTGCAGCCCCCCCCGGCTCCCTGGCGGGCCCTGGCGGAGTTCGCGGCCGAGAGGCAGGTCGGCGTCGACGTGCACCTGGCCCCGCCGGCGGGCACTAGGCCCGACGGCGCCGGCGCCCGGGCGGCCGCGGCGCTCTGCTTTGCGACGGGGGGCGAGCTGCGCCTGCACCCGCGGTGGTCCCCGCCGCCGGCGGGGGCCGTCTGCGACCTGAGCGAGGCCGCGGTCGAGGCCGTGGGGTGCGGCGTCGGGACCTCCTCGAGGGGGAGGAGCGGCGGAGGAAGCGGCGGAGATGGAGGCGGGGAAGACGACGCCCGCGCCCCGCCCTCGCCCCCGTCGTTCTTCGAGCCCGGCGTCGCGCACGGCTGGGAGGCCGTCGGCCGCCTCCGCGTCTCGCGGGGGCTCGAGGTCCTGTCGTACTCGGGGCCAGTCCACCGCAGGACGCCGCTCGACGTCGACTTCCCCTGCCTGGGCCCCGCGACGACCGTGCGGGCCTCGCTGGGGCTGGATGGAAGGAGCCTGCCGGGCGGCGGCGCGCGGGCGGCGGAGGCCGCGCTGCAGTTTGCCGTCGCGTTCACGCACGCCGCCTCGGGCTCCCGCCGCGTCCGGGTCCACACCCTGCGCCTCCCCGTCGCCGAGGGCGCGGCGCAGGTGTTCAGAGGCGCGGACGTGGACGCGCTGCTGGCGTGCGGGGCCAGGGAGGTGGCGGCGGCGCTGCGAGGCTCGAGGAGGGTCGCCGCGGCCGTCGGCGGCGGCACCGCGGGCGCCTCGTCGGTCGTGCCGGCCGCGGCGGGGCTGCTGCTGCGGGCTGGGAGCGCGGCGTCGCTCGCCGGGGCGTCGGCCTCCTCCGCTGCTGCCGCTGCCGAGGGAGGCGACCCGAGCGCGCTCCCGGCATCGATCGTCGCTTCTTCCTCTTCCTCCTCCCCCGCGGCAGGAGGGGGCGGAGCGAGCGGCAGCGCCGCGGCCCTGCCGGCCGCGGCCCTCGCCGAGGCGGCCGCCGAGGCCCTGGCAAAGGCCCGCGAGCGCGCCCGCGCCTGCGTCGTCGCGCCGCTCGCCTCCTACCGGGAGCTCTGCGCCGCCACGGCCGCGGGAGGGCAGCTAATTCTTCCCGAGGCTCTGAAGCTGGCCCCGCTGGCCGCGCTGGCCCTGTCCAAGCACCCGGCGGTGGCCGCGAGGGGGAGCGGCGGCGGAGGAAGCGGCGGAGGAGGGCCGCTGCCGTCGCCGGCGCCGCCCCAGGACGAGCGGGCCGCCGCGGCCGCGGCGCTCGCCCGCGCGACCCCGGCCTCCCTGTCCCGGGACCTGCTCCCGAGGCTGCTGCCGCTGCACCTGCTCCTCGACGCCGCGCTGGGGAGCGGAGGAGGAGGGGACCAGCGAGGGAGGCGCGCGGGGTCGCTGCTCGCGGCCGCGGCCCGCCTGGCGCCGCCGCCGCTCTCGGCCGAGGCGGTCGACGCCTCGGGGGTCTACTGCCTCGTCTCCGACTCGAGCGTCGTGCTCCACGCGGGGGGGAGGGCGGACCCGAGGCTGGTGGACGCGCTGGGGATGCACCGGGACGGAAGCGGGAGGAGCGGCGGCGGCGGCGGCGG
>Ga0114918_10002484_pt1 | contig 16535 bp, 21 predicted proteins | sample LantaG_FD_87015 | JGI IMG/M metagenome (GOLD analysis project Ga0114918, IMG submission 87015) | Deep subsurface microbial communities from Baltic Sea to uncover new lineages of life (NeLLi) - Landsort_02402 metaG | ecosystem: Environmental > Aquatic > Marine > Oceanic > Sediment | place... | reverse complement strand
TACCAGATGCAGCTACTCCTGTTTATGCTAAGTATTTTTATGATACTGAAATGGTAGACATTCATTATCAAGCTCCATCCATTGATCCTACTATTTATGGTGGGTCTGATCAGGTTATGAAAATTCCTGATCTTAATATTGATATTTCAATGTCAACTATTCAGGCCATTCCTAGAAAGTTAAAGGCTGTTTGGTCAAGTGAGTCCATGGATGATCTTAAAGATTTCTATGGTCTTGATGCAGAGACTGAACTGGTTGCTGGTATTTCTAATGAAATATCTCTGGAACTTGATAGGGAAATCGTTGGAGATTTGTATAATGGTGCAGCTCATTCAGCAACTTATACATACGGGCCGAACTTTGGTGGTGCAAATGTTCTAAGTGAATTACAGTCGATTCGTGAATTACTTACTGTTATTGATGCTGTTTCTGCACGTATTCATAAAACTACCATGAGATCACCTGCTAACTTTATTGTAACATCTACTGCAATTGGATCATTGCTTAGTCAGTTGACTTCTCATGCAGATTTTATGATGGTTAACAAAGTTGAAACATCAGTGGTTAATCCCACTTATGGCGTTATGAATTCAAATTTTGGTATTCAAAGACTTGGAACACTGATGAACAAATATCTTGTTTTCCAAGATCCAACAATGCTTGATAGTCAATTACTTGTAGGACTTAAGGGATCTACATTCCTTGATGCAGGTTATGTGTTTGCACCATATATTCCTCTTCAGGTTACACCAACATTCCTTAACCCTAGTGATCAAAAATACAGTAAGGGTTTACGTACAAGATATGCTAAAAAAATGCTCAGAAATGAGTATTATGGTAAAGTAATGGTAAACGGACTCCCAACTGTAGTAACAGTTTAATTTGTAAGTTACTTTGGTTAAGTTTTTCTAAGAGCCATGTCGCTTTATCGTGGCATGGCTTTTTTTTTTGAGGTGTATAATGAAATATAAATTGGCAAAACATTTGAGACATTTTGAAGAATTTCCTATTCAGGCAGATATGACCATCCATGCTAGATTAAGTGACAATGTGATATTTCATAAAGATGAAGAAATTGATACAGATATTGACTTGTCTCATGCTGTTGAATATGGTAGTCTTATTGAAGTTGGAGAAAGTATTAAATTGGAAGAAATTTCAAAAACTGTACCTGATTCTAATGAAGAAGATATTGAACCTGAAGAAGATATTGAATCTGAAGAAGATATTGAGTCTGAAGAAGATATTGAACCTGAAGAAGATATTGAATCTAAAGAAGATATTGAACCTGAAAATGATGATAAAGTTAATCTCAAAACGGTTAAAAATTTGAAAAAAATCAAAAAAAGAACCAAATAAGGACTAAAAAAAATGTTTAATTCAGAGCGAATAGATGATTTAGGTTTGTTAAATGTTGTAAAAGCAAGTCAAATTGGTTTAGGTGAAATTATTGATGTTTATACTCAAAAAGGAAGATATTTGATTACTGGTAAAGTGCAGGCAATATTTCCTAGAATTGGGGTTCAGATCTCATCGTTAAATCCAGATGTGGGAATTACATCCCGTGAACTTGGAGCATTATCAGTAAATACCATAACTAAAAATACTGCTATTGTTGATCGTTTTGAAAAAATTTATGATCCAGATCTTTATGTTTTTGTGTTACCTAATAGTGAAGAGGAAGTAATATTACCAAATGACAATATCGTAGAAATTGGTGGGGTAAAAGCTCCTGAAAAACCCAAGGATAACGAAAAAGCGAAATCAATTTCGTCAATAAAAGATACTGTTAAAATCAAAGGTTCAGATGTAAATGTAGATAATTTACCTATTGAGGTTAAAAATAAAGTAATGGGTCTTCAGGAAATTGATGAAGAGCAAATGAATTCTATTATATCTGCTATTAGTGATTCAGCATTATCAGTGATGAAACGAATTGGCATTAAAGACACTATAATTTTTCCTAAAATAGTGGAAATTCAAAAAGCTGTAACATCAGTACTTGGAACTAAATAATGAAAACTCTTGCCAAATTATTTGAGGAAATAAAAGTTGCTTTATCAGTAACTGGTTCAATAGGTATGAAGAACCAATATGCTCAAAGGTATGGCAAAAAACAAAAAGATAAACTTTGGAGAAAAACCAATGCCACAAAATGAAGAATCTATTAAAGATTTTATCAAAAACAGGTTTGGTTTTGGAGTAGTTGATGTTGAACTTACAGATAGTCAATTAAACCATGCTATAGGTGAAGGCAAGAGGTGGTTTTGTACATATCAAAGTCAGACTAAATTTTTAGTAATACCTAGCGTTTCTGGAGATTTTATTGATGTGCCAGAAGATTGCGATAATGTAGTTGATGTTTTGTTTGAAGATCAAAGTATTGCCAGTTTTTTTGATTGGGCTGGTATTGGATGGAATGCGTATGATCCTTTTTTCGGAAATAGTTCTATTGGTGGTTATGGAAATACTGCGAATGCTTTTTCGGATTATATAATGTTAATGCAACGCTGGGAAATAGGTAGAAATGTGTTAGGTATGGATACAGATTGGGAATATTCATCTTATGATCGAAAAATTAAACTCTATCCTTCGGCACATAGTGTAGGTAAAAATGTTGCAATTATTTATTCTGTGAATGCAGAATATTTAAAATTAGAAAAATTACATAGTAAATTTTATAGATTAGTCAGTGAATATAGTTATGCTATAGCAATGGAAACATTGGGATATATCAGAAGTAAATACTCTGATTTACCAAGTGCTACAGGCACATTAACACTCAATGGCGATACTTTATTATCTAATGCAGAAATATTACGCATGGGATTATACGAACAAATAACAAAAATCAGAGGAGTTACTGGTTTTATCGTGAGGTAGAGATATGGCAATTTTATTTAAAATGGAAGATATTGAAGTTATGGTAATTGCAAAACAATTACTTGATGACCAGAATTTAACCTATGAAGCAGATACTTCAATACTAAATGAAGATATTGGAACTCCATGGTATAATCTCATAGTAAACATTGAGACTAATGAAGATTTTGAATCTATATTAGATGTGCTGGATGATATGGAATTCCTACATGAAGGTAAACAAAGAGCCTCTGATATGTTAATGACAGAAGCATTTAAATTTAATAAATATCACGACAAAACAGGTAAATTTGTTGGTTGTGCTGGTATGGCTAAAGGTGGAAGTAAAGTTGTGCATGGTAAGAAAAAAATGATGGCTAATGGAACTAAAATTGGCAAAGATGGTAAATGTACAGTTTTATTTAAAAGGCCATATAATGATGGATGGAAATCAGATGAATGTGGCCGTGCAGCTAGAAAAAAGGGATTTGATAGACAATGCTATTCTGGAAAAGTTGTTCATGGTAGTATGAAAAAACTCAAGAAAAAACTCTCAGGCATCAAAAAATCCACGAGAAAATAAATTATGGCATTATATGGTGATCAAGACAAAACTGTAATGAGGCGTTGGGAAGAAGAACGTTATTCGTTAACTGGTCAAGATTGCGAATATTATTCTTTAATAAGGGGTAGTAATGTTGATCCTCTATATAATGAGCCATATCCAGATACTTCTACTGGAGCATTAGGAGAGCAATTCAGACTTAATTTCACATTTATTGGAGCTATAACATATCAAGAAAGAGATAACAGAGATCCTGCTGTGAGAGATGAAGGTTTTTATGCTGAATATGACGCTGAATTGTATGTTGCAATTAATGAGTGGGAAAAGACTGCTGGAACAGAATTTCAACCTAAAGAAGGTGACGTTATTTATGGCATGGGTTTGTTTTTTGATGTTGTCAAAAAGGGAACTGGTGGTAATATCATAGATACTGTCAAATATGTAGGTTATCAACTGATGCTGAAAAGACGTACTAAATTTGTACCAGAGAGAAAGCAGAACATGTGATGGATAGAATTCAGATTGCTGTACATAATGGTGTTAGTTTTATTTGCGCTAATTGCGATAAATATTGGTGGGGGCAGGCAAGAGGATTAGATACGTGTAAAGCAGGATTTGAAGGCAAGGAATGTTCTGGTATTGGCAAGTTTAAAGATTTTCCTGAATATGAAGGAGTATTAAAAGGACATTTCCATCAGTATTGTTTTGTATGTGGCAAAAAGCCAGATTTTTTAATAGAAATTCCTATAGGAAATGGATTAGTAAGAAATTTTGGAGTTTGTGAAAAAGACAGACATATTTTATTTGATTTTAGGTTAAGTGAACATATGCCTAATAATAGACCACGACATCAGGTTAGAAAAAAAGGTTCATTATGAAAATTGAAGAAAACATAAATGAAATTAAAAACATTTTAGAAGGTATTGCACCTATTGGAATGATTAAAATTGGATTTGGACAAAATAAAGTAAATCCTGAAAGCGTGAATCCCAAATTTGAAAATGATAAAATTATTGAAAACATTGAGTCAGAGTTAAAGGAAATGGATTTTAATGATTTCATGTTAATCACTATGGCAATAGATGGGTATATTAGTGAGAGTTATATTGATTATGAGTATTCTGAAGAAGAACAGAAATTAATAACAAAATTATTCGATGATTCAGATATTGGTGATATGACAGAAGAGGACTCCAAGAAAATTGAAGCATTAAAACTTGTCAGTCTTGATAGTTTAAAAAAAGGTAATCATGTGAGTGAAGCCATTATTCCTCCCAAATGGATTTTAAAATTGGCAGAAACATGGGGAGAACAAATAATGGATTTATGGTGGGAAAGTGTAAGTGATCTTGTTAAAGCAGGTAGGGTTTATGGTACACTTGGAGATTTGATTGAAGATCCAAATAGATTGAAAACATATTATGGTCAATTGACTAATGTTTTTAAAAAGAAATTTGCAGCTAAGTATGGTCTTGAAATACAACCTACTAAGGAACGTAAAGAAACAATTGATCAGACAATGACGAAATTATCTTCATGGGCTGGTAAAATGTTGCGTAATGGGGCGGTTATTAAACAGAATAACCCTGAAGTTTGGCAAAGAATACAAAACGTTTTACAGGCTAAATCGGCAAAGAGTAAGGTTAATAAGAAAATTGAAAGAAATAAATAAATGAATAGGCAATTTGAATTGATAGAACAAAGATTAAAAAATGGTCAAAGGTTGATGATGTTGGAATTGACTGGTTTATTGCGAAATTATGTTAGAGATAAAGCACCATTAATAGACAAATATGATTATTCTAAAGATTTAAAAATAGGCTTAGTTCCTGATGTAGATGGAGGAATAGGTTCTATAGTTTATTTTAGTAAAATATCCAGAAAACTTGAAGAAATAGAACAAAATACAGTTGTTTATGTTAATATTAAACCTAATAATCCACGTAGTAAAGATTACATAAAGATTTTATCTAAATATAATCCTTGGCCTATGGATTTGTTGCCAATAGTTTTAACATTGAGAGATTCGGATAATGTTACGAAAATAGTATCTGCACACGAATATCAAAACGTGAGAACTAGAATTACTCATAATGCAGGAAAAATACAGATGGAATTAAGAGCAAGTGGATTAAGTGGAGCGGTAATCAATTCTGACAATAGTTTTGTTTCTTCGGAAGTTTATGATGATGTGGAATTTTCAGTATTAAGAAAAGAATTTGGAATATTAGAATCGCAACAACCACATTGGCGACCTGCATTAAGTAAGTTATCAAAAGACTTGAAAAATGTAAAAGAAAAGTTTATAACATATATTGAAACAGGGAATGAAAGCATTTTTGATATTCCCAATTATGATAAAATTGCTAAATCAGATTTAGATTCTGATGGTATGTTTAAGAAAATTATTGCTAAGAGTGTAACACTCGGAAAGGTGTGATCATGGCTGTAGATCTAGAGACTGTTAACAAAAATTTAACGAATGTTGAAATTGAACTCCTGCAAAGACAAAATGATATATTGAGTCAGGATGGTAGTAAAGTAGGAGATGAAGTAGGAGATGAAGAAGGTGATGAAGGATATGAAGGTGAATATGAAGATGAAGAAGGAGAAGGAGAAGGAGAAGAGGAAGAATAATTTTTATGACTATATCTATTGTTGGTTTTAAAGATTTTGATTTAGGAGTTTATTTAACTCTTGGAGCGGAATTGATCAGTTATGAAATTGATGGAACTGTACGAAATGCCTATGCAGTAGATTTAAGAAATAGAGATGATTTTCCTTTAAAAGTTACAACAAATATACCTAATTTGGATGGTAAAATTCCAGTTTTTTTTATGACTCCTGAAGATGTTTATCAGGAATATATTTTACCTTGTTTTGTGGTTCGTAGCAATGAGCCAGCACCAGCATATGATCGCAATCCTGCATGGGGTTGGAGACGTAAACCCTCAAATGATGCTAAGTTAGTATCTATAAAAAAGGGTAATATAATTATTAATGGTTATGATAAATATGATGTAGCTTGGCAGGATATTCCATTCAATCTAAGTTATGATGTGCAGGTTATGGCCAGAAGTAGAAATAATGGTATTACTATGTTACAGTGGGCATTACGTAGATTAAGACCACCATATTTTAGTACAATGGTTTATGATTCTAATGGTGACAAACGATTGTATGATTCTGGCCCAGTTTCAGTATCTAATATGAGTGAATTAGCGGACATTTCGGATCGCATGAGTGCATGGACTGTTAATTTCGAGATACAAGGTGGTATTAGTTTGGTTCCTCAAGCGAGTTATGGAAGTAAAATGAATATTGGAAGTAATGGTGAAATATTCATGCCATATCCAAGTGAAACTACTAATTTTGTAGGACTAGAAGTTTATAAAATTAGAATAGGAGATGTTAGATGAATAAAATAAGATTTTTTAAATACTATTATTACGGAAGCAAACCTGTACCAATAACGATCAGCAGAACTAAAAGCATGATTGTTGAACCTTATTCTTTTTTCACTATTCCAGAAGATGCACAGGGAGAGTTGGGTAAAGTTACAAAACAGGGAAATGTTAGGTTTGTTTCAATTGTAGCAAATCCAACTATAGAGCCTAAAAATATTATGCCTAAAATACCACAGGTTAATACTCCACTGAATGGAGAACCTGAAAAAAGAGAGCCGTTAAAAATTATTATTAAAAGTAACGTCAAACCTTTTCCTAAAATTGAAACACAGAGTAATGGAATGTTAAAAAAAGAGCGTGTTTCACAAATGGAAGATTTAGAACTTGCAGTTAAACCTAGAGTTTTAGTTCAGGAATCTGAACCAGTAAATATCGAACCAACTAAAGAGATTATTGTTTCATCAGAGATAAAGCGTTCAGTTAATGAATTAAAAACTAAAAATATTGATAAAAATAAAGAATACAATGAAGAAAAGATAGTAGAAAAGGAGATAGTTGATATTGAAAATATTGATAAAAATGAATTAATCGATGAAAAAGAAAATATAGATATTGACAACGGTATAGAAAAAAGGGAAAATACAAATGATGATGATGATTCTGTAAAAAAAGATGCTAAAGTTGAAGTTGAAGGTGGGAAAATAGCAGTGGTTAAAAAGTTAACTACCTTAAAGAATAAACGAAAACGTTCTGTACATAATAAATAGTTAGAACGCAATGTGCCTTGCGAGGCGATATAAAAGGAGAAAATAATGTCAGACTTATCATATCCAGGTATTTATAATAAAACAAAAAAAGCTACTCCTAATGCCCCACAAGGTGTTTCATCTTCAGTTATGGCGATCGTAGGATTTACACCAGAAGGCGAAACTAATAAAATTATTAATATTACTTCTTTTAATGAGGCTATTAGTAAAATTGGAGATTTCAACACAAAAAGTTCTGTTGTTGATGCTTTACTAGGATATTATCTTAATCGTGGTAAGAATGTAAATTTAGTCAGAGTTGTAGGTTCAGGAGCTGAAAAAAGTGATAATTATTTCAGCAAAACTAAAATTGGCGAAAATATTACAGTCTCCCCATTACCTGATGGTGTAGAAACAGATTTTGTATTTGCATCCATTGATGCACTTGACAAATTACCTATGGTTGCAGGATCTCTATTAGTTACTGATTCGGCATTAAATACCTTTACTGACAATGGTGATGGAACTCTTACGGGTTCTATTGGTGGGGCTATTGGTACTATTGATTATCTCACAGGAGAGGGCACACTGCATTATCCCTCTGGTTCTGAACCAATATTAGCAACTACATTCAGTGCAGATTATAGTTATAAGACTTTTGGATTTGAAATGTTATGGGAAGGAGTTGCTGGAGACGAATTTAGAGTTTCAATAGAAGGCGATTCTACTTATAATGTTCCAAGTACATCTTCTTATTCTAAATATATTGTTAAAGTTCTCAGGGAAAGTTCTGTGGCTGGAGTTTATGACACTGAAGAAACTTTCACTAATGTGGCGCTTACCGATCCAACTGATGTTAGATTTATTGGCACAGTGTTAAATGATTCAATTCTTGGATCTCAATATATTAAAGTTATTATTTATGGGAATAATGAAGTGCCTGTTGGATTGAATGGAACTCAGGTTGTTGCAGAAGTTCTTGCTCCATTACCAGTTTATGATAATAGTACACGAACTTTTGAGTATATTTTTGCAAATAGTATTAATAAATTATCTTTGGATATGAATGTTTATCCAACTGCTAAAAATGAAAATATTGGAACTCCTGTTGTTGGACTCACATTTGCTGGAACACTTGGTCATTTACCTGATGTATCTCAAGTTAATTCAGTATTGTTGAATGTATCTATTGCTGGTAGTAATGAAACTTATATAAATTCTGTGACTGCTACAGCATTAGTAGGTAGTGATGGCGGAACTGGCACCATTGATGCACTTGGTAATTTTGCGATTACTACAGGTGGAGGAACTTTTGATGCTACAGTTTGTTATGCGAATTATATTTGGGATGTACCAGTAAATATCATTGACGATGGTATGGGTAATGTTTCAATTGCATCTGGTGGAGATAATATTTGGATTCTTGATCCTAATGCTACTAATGCTATAGATTATGATACTGGAACAGTCTCTATTACATGGAAATATGTGTTGAGTCCCATAGTTGCGCCATATACTGCTGATCTCGTAGTTCCCAATATTGCATGGGTACAAACTGCTGATTATTATGCTCAACCATTGTTTAGTCAGTCTCATATCGATTTTACTGGAGGAAATGACGGGCTTGCAGTAACTAGAAGCGATATTTCTGGAGCGTCATTATTAGCATCTGGAAAAGGCATTTATGCTTTAAATCAAACTGATGATATTTTACAGGTTTGTGTACCAGACTTTGAAAGTGATTATTTGGTAGTTCAGGATGTGCTCGATTATTGTTTGACTAGAAATGATAGATTTTTCATTTTTTCAGTTCCTGAAGGTTTAGATTATGATGGAGCAGTAAATTGGAAGAAAAATATTGTAAATAGAAATAGTTGTGAGGTTGGTGCATGTTATTATCCTCAAGTTAAAATTACAGATACACTAAGTGGAGTTGCAAGAAATTTCCCTGTTGGTGGCTACATGGCTGGTATTTATGCCAGAACGTTTAATGAAGTTAATGTATCTCAAGTACCTGCTGGAACTGCATATGGTGCAATTAGTGGTATTATTGGATTAGAAAAAACATTAACAGAAGGCCAAGTTGGATTTTGTAATTTAGAAAATGTGAATTGTCTTGTAAATTGGGCAAATACTGGATTGGTAGCGTGGGGTGCTAGAACACTTCAAACTAATGGAGAAATGCCATATATTAACATGGTTCAAACTCAAATGTATGTACGCAAGTTACTTAATACTGCATTATACATTTATGTTTTTGGTTCTAATACTGCATCATTTAGGAGTAGAATACAATCTAATCTTGAATCAATTTTGAATGGTTTATTTAATGCTAATTATTTTGCAGGCGACACAGCTGCTGATTCATTTTATGTTATTTGTGATGATTCTAATAACGGTAGTGATGTTGCTAAAAATAAAGTCATGATTGAAGTGGGTTTAGCATTAGCAGAACCAGCCGAATTCATTGTATTAACATTGAGTCACATCTTACAGCAAGCATAAGGTATAAACATGCCTATTACTTATAATGAATATGTAAACCCTACAATTATTATTCAAGAATTTGATGTTGGTGCCAATGTTTCGGGTATTACTCCTAATGGAACTAAAGAATATGATTATGAAACTAAGGGTCGTATCCTTAGATATAGACATTGTACTGTTGGTGGAGAATTTATAGCTCCTGATGTTTTTGGGATGGCAATGAGTCAGATTTTAGTGAAACTAACTGGTGCCACAAATGTCAATATTGTAATATATGATACTGATACTGGTATTGAATTTAATGCTTTAGATAGTTCGTTAAATCTTGAATTAAAAACTGATGATTTTGTCTGGGTATTTAGAGGTATGTTTTTACCTCCTAAATGGAAATTAAAAGTAGTCGCCACAGGTGTATTAACAGGAATTGGCGAAATAGCAATTTGGCAAGGTAGAGGTTGGGAACTGACACCATTTTCACTTGTTGATTTATAATTATTAGAAAGAGGTATAACATGGCACGTTCACAAAGAGAAGATTTTATCCAAGGATTTAGGTTTCATGCCAGAACTGCTGATTTTACTGCATTAGGTTACGATCCACTTTCTGTCAATAGGATAGGAAGTTCTGGTGTAGATTCAGAAGCAGGTTTCCAGCAAATAACTATACCAGAAACGAGCGCTGAGGCATCCGAATATCGTGAAGGTATTTATAAATGGACTCGAAAACTTCCAGGCCCACCTACACTAAGCGATACAACCTTCATGCGAGGAGTTGTAAGAGGCGATACTGGGTTTTATGATTGGATGATTCAAACAGCTACTGGTGGTGATTACCGTGTAGACATTGATGTTTTTCAATATGCCCGTGGTGATATAGATGCAGGGGTAGAGGAACACATTAGTGCGATACCATCCAGAACTTACAAATTGATTGATGCTTTTCCTATTAGGGTTAAACCTGCTGGGGATCTTGACTCTAGTACTGGTGATGTTTCTATTGCTGAAATGGATGTGGCATCTGAAAAAGTTATTTTGGTAAGTGAACTTTAATATGGTCAGGTTTATGATTGGAGATTTATGGCTAGGCTCAGAATTACAGATGAACTTCAATCGTTTAGGTTTTGGCTTGTAGATATATATCCATCTTCAAAATTTCCATATTTTGCATTAGGTGGGATTACGGCAGGGTTTAGTAGTATTACCATGCCCGAAATAACTGTAGAATTAGATACTATTAATGAGTTTAATTCAACTACCCCACATCATGAATACTCTAATTCCACTTATTCAAATATGACATTATCAAGGGGGTCAAGGATTTATGACAGTTCATTTTATAACTGGATAAAAAGTTTTATTGATGGGAGTGATATTGTAAGACGTAATTTGTTATTAATTCATTACACTGGTGTATTAATTGAAAAACCAAGTGTCATGAGTTTTCCTATTCCTGAAACTGTAGATGGCACTTATTTACCAGCAAAATTTTGGTTACTTTCAGGTTGTGTACCTACAAGGTACAAGGCTGGTAGTGATTTTGATGCTAAAACTGGAGAAGTTAGTATTTCAGAATTAGATATAGCAATGCGATTGTTTAAGGAAATATCATTATCTCAAAATGAAGTAGGAACATTAATAGAAATGGTAGTGAATAATGTATAATATTTTAACAACTGCATTAATAGCCAGTATAGTAACCTCAGTGATAGCAATTATAGGATGGATAGGTAATAGATGGTTTAATAGTCAAGACAAGAATCAAGATTTAATACGTGATGATTTTAAAAACATCGATAACAATGTAGAAGACATGGGAAAAGTCATAGATAAGACTAAAGAAGATTTTAATGCAAAAATAAGTAGCCTTAATTCCACGCTGTATCAAATAGAAAAAAATCAGGGGAGAAATTTTGAGAGAATTAATATAATAGATCGTAGTGTTTCAGAACGTTTTAATAGTTGTCCGTATAAAGATCGGATCACTACAATTAATAATAGATTAACTAAATTAGATGGGGATGATAAATACGGAGAAGGTCATATAGCAGTAATAGAAACGAATATCAAGCGATTGGAAAAAATCATGAATATAGAAAAAGATGTACATGATATTTCGGAACAATTAAAGGCCATTAATATTAAAATGGAAGCATATAATGATTCTCTTCATGAATTAAAAGAAGATATATCAATAAAATATGTGTCAAAAGAAACATATCGTAGAGATATGGATACATTAAATAAATCAATTAATTCGTTGGTTAAAATTTTGAAACATAAATTTCAATTAGGCGCAGGGACTGAATTAATGATGACTATACCTAATGATGATAAAGACTAAAAACGAAATCGATTTCGTCAAAAAGGAGTTTACAATGTTTACTGATAAACCGTTTTTAAAATCCAGAAAATTTATTGTTTTCATAGTTTCCATAATAATTTATTTTATTAATTCAACTTTAAAGAAATTTAATCTGCCAAGTATTCCATCAGATCACATTCCAGAGTTGATATTGTTGATTATCGGATGGTTGGGAGCACAGGGAATTGCAGATTATAATAGCAGTAAAAATCAAGAAGAAGAACCTGAAAAAGTAAAAGAGAGTTTACCCAAAGACTAAATTGACAAAAAAGAAGAAATAATGGACGCTATTTAGTTTTATTTTCTTTAATAATAACTAAGGATCTTTAAATAAGTCAAATTTTCTTCTTGACTTGTATGTTTAAAAGCAACAAATGGTTTGTATGAGGATTTTTTAAAATACTCTAAGATTAAGATAAAAACCCAACAAAAAAAGAGTTAAAAATAATTTGTATTTTCTTTGATATAGGTGTATCTTAAACATAGATAGGAGATTAAAGATGAATTCAAAGTTGAAGTTTAAAGTTAACAAAGGTCATATGATTGAATTATTAACACATAATGTAGATATATCCAAATACGGGGGATTCATGATTGATGGGTTAGTCCGTTTGGAGATAAAAGATGAAAGTCTAACTGCATCTTCAGGTAATATGTATATGAGTGGAATTTCAAAGATGAGTGTCAAAGATACATCTTTAGAAATAGAAGAAAAAGGAAGTGTTATCATAACGGGAACTACATTATTAAATATTATATCATCTTTTGATGATGGAATAATTAATTTTGAATGTAAGCACGATGATGAATTGTCTTACATTATGGTCAATCAGGGTAAGAAAAAATATAAAATCAATTCTTTTAGTGATGATAATTTACCTAATTTCGGTAATAATGATTATGATTTTGATTTATATAATGAGATAGATGGTCATTTAATCACTAATATTTTAAGTAAAACTTCTAAATTAATTGATAGAAAAACAATGAATTTTATTGTATTGCGAATTGATGAAAATAGTTGTTTTGGCGTTGGAGCCAGTATGAGCAATGCTGTTTTTTGTGAATATAGAAATGATTTTGATGCTAAATTAGGCGAAGAAAGAAGTCTGTATATCCATGGAGAAACTATAAAATTTATAGAAAAACTTGCGAATAGAACAGATTTATCAGTATATGATAAAGATGATAAGTTGCATTTATTCTGGGAGAAAGCAGGAACTTTTCATACGTTTATTATTAAGATAAATATAGATTCACGCATGGATTTTTATGATTTACTAAAACAATTAAAATTTAACGGCAGTTTTTTTTGTAATAAAGCAGAGTTGGAAAACGCTTTAAAAATGATCATGATTATGCAGGACAAGGTTGGTTTTGTTTATTTAAGTTTAAATGAGAAGGATATGACAGTTAGACTTAAAAGCACAAAAGGAACGGCAGTAACATCAATAGATATAGAATATGAAATAGGGGATGAGGTTAAAGAAGATATTGAAACTAAAGAGGATATTAAAGTTGAATTTGAATGTATAAAATTACAATATGAATGTATTAATTTACTGACAGGTATTGGCTTAATTGAAGGAGATGTGTTGCAAATATTTTATAAAGATACTAAGAGTCCGATATTAATAAAATCTCCTGATTCTGATTCTGATCGTGTAGTTCTTTCGGCAGTAAAAGAGGTGTGATATGAGTGAAATAAAAGTTGGATTAATAAAAAAAGATCAATCTGCAATTGGAGCAAAATTAACTCATTATGGAGATTTTAAATCTGCAAAAATGATGCTGGATAAAGATGCAAATGAATATGTATGGAAAGTGGCATTCAAAGGAAATAGTTTTGATTTATATGATTTAGCAAAAAAACATGATGGTATTTTAGAACATACCGTTTTTAGTTTTTCGATAGAAAACATATCAAGACTTGCAGTTGAATATTTAGAACATCATAGATTGGCATCATATTTGGAAGTTAGTTTTAGGAAACAACGTCAACTAACATTTTATCATGATAAATCAATAACCATGAAAGAAAATCAAAAATGTATTGATAGAGAAGAAGATATAGCAAAACAATATCTTGCATTAATTATGAAAAAAACATTACCTGAAAATGCAAGATATATGATTCCTTTGAGTGTTTTAACTTCAGTGCAATTGACTGTAAATGCCAGAGCAGGAATTCGCATTTGTCAAGACTTGATAAATGCAGATCTTAAAGAAGTTCGAGATTTAGGTAATAAAATATTAAGACATATTCAAAATCATTTTGGTTGGAAAAAACTATTATATATGAATGAAACTAAGGCATGGAACCCTTTTGTAAAATTTGCATTAACACATAAAGAAACTAGATTTGAAATATTTGAACCTCCATTTAGAATATTTGAAGGATTGGTTGAGCGTAGAAAAGAATTGAGTACTATTTCTATTGAAGGATACCTTTCAGATAGTGCAATCTCACAGTTGAGAAGACATAGGATAGGATCTTTGTTTATAGAGAGACTAGAGGAAGCAGACGAACGAATGTTACCTGATGGTTCTATTGTTGATTTTAAGTACGAAAATGAGTATAGTGCTCCTATGGGTGTTATGAGACGATTTAAAATGTTTTTAAATTTAAGATCTTATGAAAACATTTTGGATCAAAGATTAAATAAGTCTGCTCAAAAAGAAATTAGAAAATTTTTTGAAAAGATAGTATCCATGTATGAAGGGAGTTAGTTATGAAGTATGAAAAATTAGATGTTCAAATTCCTCTTTTCCCTACTGTATCTGGAATTATTGTGGTTCCTGTAGGTTTGTTACCTGCACCGATTATATTTCAGGCAGAAGGTGGATTTATTAAGATACCTAATATAAAAAAAGCACTTAAAATAAAAATAACAAGAACAAAACAAGATAAATAGAAAAGAGGAAATATGAGACATGTAGATGCTTATTTAGTTAAGGCTAATGGAGAAGTACTTGTTGATGTTAAGGGTGTAGAAGTTCCTGATGTTGGAATTTGGAGCGAAACAGCAGTAACAATATGTGTGGATAAATATTTTACAAAGGAAAACAGGGAAAGTTCTAATCCATCAGTTTTAAAAATGATTAAAAGAGTGGTGGATGGAATTTATGAAAATCAAGAATTAACTCCATCAATAATTAATGATAAAAATCATTTATATGATATATTATGTGCACAAAAAGTTACATTTAATTCACCAGTATGGTTTAATTTTCAAGTTGGAAGTCATTCTAAGACAGGTTCAGCATGTTTTATTTTAGATATTGCAGATAATCTTGAATCTATTTTGGAAACAGATCTAATATCTGCAAAGATTTTTGCTCAAGGAAGTGGAAGAGGAATAAATTTTTCATCATTAAGAGAACAAGGAGCTATGCTTTCTAATGGTGGTAAGGCGTCCGGCCCGTTATCTTTTATGTATAAAGCAGACGCTACTGGACAAATTATAAAATCTGGAGGAAAGCAACGGAGAGCAGCTAGTATGGATATGCTCAATATCGATCATCCTGATATTGAAGAGTTCATAAACGTAAAACGGTTGGAAGAATATAAAGCAAAAGCATTGATTGATTATGACTTGGAACATGGAAATGAACATGGTTGGGCGGTTGGCGGTTTTGAAAGTGAGGCATATAAAACAGTAGCACATCAAAATGCTAATCATAGTGTTGGAATTTATGATAAATTCATGGAGGCAGTTGTCATTGATAAACCATGGGAATTAATTTCGAAGTGTAATAGTAACAAAATAGTTAAAACTGTTCCTGCTAAGAAGTTATTTCATGAGATAGCAAAAAACGCACATGAATGTGCAGATCCTGGTATTTTCTTTATAGATACAGTGAATGAATCTAATCCTTTAAAGTCATTAGGAATGAAGATACACACATCTAATCCATGCCTTGCAGGTAATACGCTGATTGGAACAAAAAATAGAATTGTTCAAACTAAGGATTTGAATCAAAAGATAGTAGAAATATTGCATAAGGATGGATTTGTTAAAGCTAAGTTTTTCTTAACAGGGGTTAAAGAGGTTTTTCGTATTGTGTTTCTGGTGGACATTATATGGATTGTACTGAAAATCATTT
>Ga0114918_10002483_pt1 | contig 16541 bp, 33 predicted proteins | sample LantaG_FD_87015 | JGI IMG/M metagenome (GOLD analysis project Ga0114918, IMG submission 87015) | Deep subsurface microbial communities from Baltic Sea to uncover new lineages of life (NeLLi) - Landsort_02402 metaG | ecosystem: Environmental > Aquatic > Marine > Oceanic > Sediment | place... | reverse complement strand
TTTTTAATTGTTCTAATGTTAATTTATAATTTTCTACTTCTTGATTTATTAAAATACATAAATCATCATCTATTAATTCTAAATCATGATTTCCTAATATTATTTTTTCTATATTTCCTATTAATCCAGTTATTGAATGTACTAATCTTCCATTTCCTTCTTTTTCAATTTCTTCTAATTGCTCTTTATAATTAAATAATATACTTAAATTATTTGTCATTAACCAATATAAATTCTTTTTATCTTGTGGTAAAGAGTTATAGAACTCTTGTCTTTTATTTTCTTTTTCGTGTGTTGCCATTTTCTAATTTTGAGAGTTTTTTAAATATTATATTTCTCTCTCTTGTATCACTTACTATAAATAATAATAATTTTAATTTATCTCTCTCTTCTTTTTGAGCTTGTTTAACTACTGCTTCAATACCTTTTTCATTAGCTAATTTGATATATCCTATTTTATCCATTTTTTAATTTAATACTTTTACTAAGTGAGGGTATTTATTACCATCTATTTCTATTTTAATATTTCTACTTAAACTATTCCATTTCTCGCGAAGTAAACCTTTTCTATAATTTAAATTCACTTGTTCTTTTAATAACATATTAATTATATTATTACTATCAATTTTTAATTTTAATCTTTTCTTTTCTATATTATTTTTCTCTTGTGAATCAAAAATTCTAGCTTTTTGTAAACTTAAATTTAAATCCTTTGCAATATATTTATGTTTTTGATTTTGGATTTTTCTATCTTTAAGTTTATTATCTTTAATTATTTCCCTTATTTCTAATTTTATTTCATTTAATGCTTCATTCATTTTAAAAATATTTTAAGGATTCTAATTCCTCATACTTATTATAATGATCATCTAATTTATTATCTTCTTTATTAGATGTTTTTAACCCAAACTCCTCAACCATCAAATAATTAATATAATCTTTTATCTTTGGTTTGATAGTTTCTAAAATATCTTTTACTTCATCTTTTATTGTTCTATCCATTTTTCTTAAGTATAGGCACTCTGCCTAATAGTTATATGTCATATTTATATATAAACCTTTGCATCTATTTATCAGTTAATACAATATATTTATAATCTAAATAACCTTGATATATAAATAGTAATATAAATATTAAATACACATTAGAATATATATTACTAATAGAAAAACTAAATAGTTTCATAAAGATTGGAAAACCAAATACTTTAATAGCTATTATTTTTAATATCATTAAATTTTTCATCTGTATTTAATAACTCTTTAAATATTTTATATGATCTATTACATATAGGATTTTTAATATGATTATTATTATAATCTTCTATCCATTCCTTAATCTCAATTCTTTCATTTATTGTTAGTACTGCCATTTTTAACTATTTTTTTTGTTTGCTCTAAACGAACCCACTTTTTAATTTCTTCAGGGAAAGCTTTACTTAGTATTTTTATTAATCCTTCTTGGACTAAGACATCTCCTTTATCTTGTTTATCCATTAGATTTATTAATATATCATCAAGTAAATCTTTATTAAATCTGAATCTATATATATATAATAAAGAATTTTCTATATTATCTTTAGATTTCCACTTATCTATTCTCATCATAAATTTTTCAATTACTTTCATTTTCTAAATATAACTCTTTAATAGTTTGGTTAATAATATCTAATTCAACATGATCTAGTTTTCTTCCTGCATTACTACCATCTTTAATGGTAATTCTTCTATGTGCATTAACTGGAACTTTTAATAAAGCCCATAATTGTACAATGTCTTTATTATGTCTAATAATATTATTTCTTAATCCCTCAGTTTGACAAAATATATTATAAGCTTCTTTAAAACTATCTTTAGATATATACATTATTTCTTTTATTTCATTTATACCATAATCAAAATTTCCATGAAAATTTTGACGTTTATATAAATCTGCAAATGCATTTTGAATATTAGGAAATTGAATTATATGATCAAAGAATAATTCCATAGCATTCTTATTTAAATCATTTACTTGTGTTTTAGCTAAAGTATTAAAAGGTATTAATGCTTTTTGATGATCTATATTTAAATTATGTAAATATTTTAAAAAGTAATTTAATTCTTTAGGAATCTCTAAACATAAGTTACTACCAATCTTTTGTGTTTCTTCTTTAGTCTTACCTAAAGAATGACATTGAAAATAAGATCCTCTACGTTTACCTAAATCTGCTGGATTCATTTCATTACTAAATAAATCAATCTTAAAATATATTCTTGCCATATTTTGAGGTTTACCTTTTTCATTAACTAATAATTCACTCTCTGTGATTAATTCTTTTAATGTTTCTAATAAATTTTTATTTCTTTTACCTTCTTCTAAAACTAAATATAAACATTCTTTTAAGTATCCATTAAAATCATTATCTAATTTTTGCATTAATACTTTTTTTGCATACTTTCCAAAAATAGGACAAATAATATGTTTATAATAAACACCTTTACCTGCACCTTCTGCAGGATAATAAACTCCACAATCTCCACCTTTCATATGAGGATTTTGTATTTTGTCAGCTAATTTATATATACTATCTTCTATTGCAGCGTCATCTTTACCATGTAAATTAAATAATAATTTATATATAGCTTTACAATTCTTTTTAAAATCTTTAAATTTAATTTGTTTTTTTATTTCATAATTAAATTTATCTAAAGTAGGAGGTTGGCAAAAAGTATTAAAATAACTTATGCCATCTTCTTCAAATACTTTATCTTTAATAGGTTTAAATCCTATATTATCTAATAGAACTAATTCCTCATCAATATATCTATTTAAAATTAAATCAACTTTTATTTTTGCTGCTTTATCAATACCATTAATTTTTCTTAATACTTCATCAATATCATATCCTTTAGAATAAATCTCATTTTTTAATACGCTTAGTATTCTTCTTTGTGAATAAGTATTATATTTATTATTTTTAATATCATGTAAAACAAATTCATTCATCTCTTTTGCATCTCGCAATCTAAATATTTTGAAATTAAATCCTTCTAAAAATCCCATTTTTATATATGTATACCAAATAGAAAGTTTTATAAAGATAGATATATATATATATTATTATCTAAATCTATCAATTAAGGAATGCAATCCTTTTTTATTTAAACTTTTTTTTTGATATTAATAATTCTATAGATATATTTGTATATAAACCTTTGCATTAACTGACAAATCAATTGATTTTAAGTATAAAATATTTATATGTCTTTCAATTGTCTTTCAATTGTCAATCAGTATAAGTTTTCTATTACTTATATTCTTTAGTTATTATCTTTTAAGACAATTGACAAATCAAAAAATAATAAATAGAATAATATAAGAAATGTAAATATAAGTATAAGCAATAGATTTCATTCGTCTTTTAAGTGTCCATTTGTCCAAAATGTATTTTATACAAAGATTTATAAAGTCTGTGGTTTTAATATATCTTAGGCAGAGTGCCTATACTTAAAAATGGAAGAAGTACAATTAATTAATAAATCAAATGTAAGGAGCATTTGTCCAATTAATATTGGTGGAGATTTTAGGGATGCTTTAAATAAAGAAGCAATTAAATTAGTTAAAAAAGCTATTGAAAGAGCTATTGCAAATAATAGAAGAACTATTTATGAAAAGGATTTATAAAAATGAAAGAGTATAAAATACCTACAATGGATGATTTAAAAGAAATACCTAAAGATTGCATTCAAGAAGGAATAGTTATTGATGTAGATATCAAAACTTGGAGAGAATTACTTAATCCAGAAGCTTTAGAAAAGTTTAAAGAAGAGAATAGAGATCAAACACAAGTAGTTATTACTTATGAAGTTAGTGAAATTAAAAGAGATGATAAATTAGGTTATTATGAAAAACCTGCTACTAATAGTAAACTAGGGAGATATATGATTAAATATAATAAATTTCCTCAAGCAGGAGATAAAATTAAAATACAATTTGATGGTGAGGGTTATACTAATATACTATTAGCTAAATAATATGAAAGAAATTATTAAAGAAATGTTATTATTTATATTTTTTATTATGGTTGTTTCAATTTTTATAATAACTTTTATGAATTCATTTATTATTAATGAAGAAAGGGAATTAGATAATCAAGAAGAGTTTAACTTTACTTTATGTAAAGAGTATCAAGAATTGAATTTAATTATGCAAAGAATTAATGGTACTTATGAAGATAGAGAAGTTAAACTTTTAAGGGATTGGTATAAAATTAAGGAATTAAAACAAAATTGTTTAGGAATGAATTAAAATGTTTCAAGATAATAATATTAAAAAAATTAGGGAATTAGAGAACAACATCCAGGCGAGTAGAGTTCGTATTGAGATGGAGAAGAGAGGGATCAAAATTATGTTAGAAGATATTGAGAGGTTAAAAGAAAGATGCAAGATAAAGCTATAGAAAATTTATGTAGTGCGATTGAAACTAATAATGAATTAATTAAATTAAGTTTACCAAAATTAATCGATTCTATTAATAGATTAGGAATTAGTATAAAAAGTTTGTCTAATTCAATTGATAAAATCAATATTAAAGCAGATATTAAAAAGAATTAAGAACTTTTATGTCTTATTGACTATAAAGAGATATAAAATAAATTATCTCGTCTAATTTTGAATTTAAACTAATCTTCATCATACCAATCAAAATTGCAATTAACTATATTACTAACACTACCTTTATTAGTTATTCTAAATATATATTTCTCATTAGGTTTTAATATTAATTCACTATTTCCTCTTATATCTCCTCCTATTTTATTCCCACTACCTACTAAGTTTTTTCCTCCATAAGTTCCAACATTAGTTATAGTTGGGTTTGTAAATATTTTTAATCCATTTGTATCATTATAATTTAAATTAGAATTAAAATATAAAACAGGTGTCCCATTATTAGATACTTCCGAAAATTTATAAAATATAACTTCTATTGGAGCATCATTACTAATAAATTGAGGTAATAGATGAACACTATTATTTCCTGTTATTAATAAAGTATTTAATACCGCACCACTATCATCTTCTTTACTTAAAGTAAAATATTCTCTTTTATAATAATGTCCTCCCTCGTGTGCTTTCCAATGAGCGAAATCTATTCCTATTATTGCTTTTTCTTCATAAGTAGGTTTGTATATAATAGTTTCATTAGAATTGTTATCATTACCAGCAACACACCCACTAATAAATAATAAACTTATTGTTAGAATTGTTATCATTAAAATATTTTTATTTAACATAAAAAATTATAGATTTATATATTTATAAACCTTTAGATTTATTATTATAAACCATTATAATAGTAATTATTGATAGCATCCCATAGAAATATAAAGGATATATTGTATTACTCCACTTACTTATTAGTGCGAATATACTAAATATTAGACATAATGCACTACTAATAAACAAAGTTCTAGTGATATCTGTCCTATCAAGATTATCATTCTTATTTAATTTAAATATTAGAAATATGAATATAATAAATATTGTTCCATTAATCCAGATACTGCCCAATAGATTATTATTGTTTTCTAGTAATACTGTGTTAATCTGAGTAATGTTATTAGTTAGTGTGTTATTATACTGAAAAGTTGTAATATTATTAAATTTAGTTAAGTCTACCATTTTAATCTACTGATCTCCCTCCAAGTACCTTTATAAATATTAATATTATTAAAACCCAAACAATAGATCTATATAGATTAATAAATATATTTAAATCATTTCTATCAACAAATGGTATTATTTCAAGCATCCAATCAGGTAATATATATATAGTTTTCAAAGCACCCTTTAACTGATCATATTTATTTTGGAATGTCTTGAATTCTTGAAAGTACTCAGAAATTCCATTCAAGTCTGGATTTGCATCAACATTAATAGAATCTGCGGAAAAGTTACCTTGAACACTATTATAATAATCTGCAATAATAGGATTAGTAGTATTTAGTAATTTAATACTATCCCTACTGAGACTGCCTTTACTAAATAGTTCAGTACTTACAACAGTTATTCCAAATATGAATACCACTGCCAAACACATAATCATTAATATCCCCCACAAGTTTTTCATTTTATTTATCACCTCTTATTATAGTTATTACTATCGCAATACATATAAACATTACGAATGCTAGTATTGATTTACTAAGTATTGTAGGGATTATAAATATACTAAGACCACTAATTCCTGATAATATTATAGTTCCTATTAATATACTCTTCTCAAGTATTATATAAACAGCCAATATAAATATTAATATTAGTATATAATATTGTAACCCAAAATTAGTTATTAAGTTACTTATATGCAATTCACCATAATGTATAAAGCTCTTCATTTCTAAGTAATTACCATTAGATAATAAGTATTCTCCTACAATTACATAATCGTAAGAACTATTAATAGTATAACTCTTTAACAATGTACCACTACTTGCAGGAGTAGCACAAGAAGATGATGCAATTGTTCTATCATTAATACCATTAATCCTATAAACATTAATACAAGGAGTTAAAGCACCTCCATAAGTATTAATCCAAACAAATGTTATATTAGATTGTAATGTGTTCTCATCATAATTTTCAGTAATCGTAGTTATCACTCCTTGCAACAATCCTTTGATCTCTGTTGATGTATCTTGTAATGTTAGTTCTATAGTTTTACCATTCTCTACCGTTGCTATTACTTGTGGAGTACTATTAACTGCATTACTTAATGTAGTATAAGCACGAAATATATAATATTTGTCGTTTAGAATTACATTTAATATTCCTATACCGTCTTCTGAGGTTTGAGTTTCGGAGACTTTAATATAACTACTACTAGAACTATCCCATTGTAATGCTTGAACTACTGCCCCACTAATTACTTGTCCGATTAAGTTAATTGCCTTAACTCTTACATAACCTAGATTAGTTGCATTAGTTAAAGAGATATAAATATTTAATGTAATGTTTTCTTGATTATTAAAATTAAATATTGCCTGTTCTGTCTCATAATTATTAGCACTAACAATCAAGGTATATTGTTCGTTCTGAAATAGTAAATTACTAATTGTCTTAGTTCCCGTTATAGTTGTAGTTGTAGCACCAACACTTGCGACAAATTGCAGAGTAAAATTAGTTCCATTAATTAGTTGTAAAGTTGTTTTATCATAAATGTTTACATTGATAATAGCTTCTGAAATATTATAAGTATTATCATTGTGAGCATCATAACTAAAAGGAAATGTTATTTCTTGTGCAATATAACCTAATTTATTCCAAGTCCAAGTTTTATTGCCCTCAGTGCCAAATGAAGTATAAAATAAATTTAACTCATTTGTTAAAACATCATATGAATTAAATAACCAATTTGTTAATAAAGATCCACTATGATTAAATCTGAAAGAGTGTATAAAATCTTTAGTATTTATTTGTGTATTTGTCACATTCCACTCATAAGTATCTAAATTATTTATTATTGTGTTTTGAGTATCGTCATGAGTCCAGTTTCTTGCATCAGAAAAAGTAAAATTATATATATTAATAGAATTTGAGGATATTGAGATGTTGCTAACATTTATAGCATCAGTAATGTTTAAACTTGCATTGTTGGAAGCTGTAAAAGTTACATTACTAAAACTAATACTATAAACTAAAGATAAACATAGCATTATAATTATTGAGATTAATAAGTTTTTCTTCATTGGAAAAACCTCTAAGGACAAGCTGTCTCACTTGTATATAATATCCCACTATCAAAAACACAAACGTAAGCACTACCGCCAGTATATGAACCTTTTAAATTTTCAATAGTTAATTGATTTGAATTATCAATATATAAAGATTGTGTTGATCTTCTACTTATATTTAATGTATCATAAAAATCTATTTCCATACTATTAGATATTCTTTTCATACCAACTGCATTGCTCCCAAATTCAAAACTTTTAGTAGTTCCATCATTTAAACCTAATCTAAATAAAGGAGTTACTTTAGATATATGAAAATCATTATAAGAATAAATATTACTTGATTGTATTAACAACTCATTACTCCCACCAATTTTAAAATATGTGTTTTGATTTCCATTTAGTATAAAATCATTTGTTGATCTATCAATATAAACATCTGAATCCTCAAAATTTAAACTATCAAATAATGTACCTCCATTCTTAGAATTAATAGAAGGATTTAAACTTTCTCTTTTTTCATCATAAATATTAAACATTTCACTTTCACTTAAAGAACGATTATAAATTTTAACTTCATCCATATACCCCTCATAATCATCATTTGAACTTCTTATTCCCAATCTTGAGATAGAACTTTTAGTTATATTCATCTCATTTATTAGAGTATCACAATATTTATCATTATTTACATAAATACATGCTTCTAAATCTTCACTATTAATTGTTGCTCCTATATGATACCAAACCCCATTAGTATATACATCAGGGTACTCTATTTTATCTTCTGTAACCCCATCATTATATAAAAATTCCCATTTACTTCCATCAAAATTTAAAGCTATTTTTCCAGAACCACCACTAAATAAATTAATTAAATAATGATTAGTTGCACCAATAGATGTTGGTTTAACCCATAAAGAAATTGATATATTACCACCATCCTCGAAAGAGTTTTCTATATTAGAAATATCAACATAATCATTATCACCATCAAAATATAAATTACCACCATCATTAAAACCACCACTTGGCAAAAATAAAGTATTTCCAGTAATACTTCCAAAATTATTTAAACCACTATTTTCTAATAATGTTAAGTCATAAATACTATTTAAATTTAAATTTGAAGAAAAAACTAAACCCTCCCTAGAATTATCTTTATTACCTGCACCATAAAACTCATCATTATCAGAATCTAAACTATAACCTTGATTATTTTTATACTTACCTCTTAAAGTACTCACAGAGTTATCATTCTGTACTTGAATAAAACCTGAATCACTATAAAATACTCTATCGTAAGTTGAACCTGTAATATTATCTACTTCTAATATTCCACCAGCTTTTGTTAGGAATCCATATCTTAAACTTCCAATACCTAAATTAACATTATTAATATCAGCACCACCAGAATATAACATAAAACATATTGTCGCCTCTGTATTATCTGAGCAATCAATGTTTGTTAATTGTGCGTGTGTTGTACCATATACACTTATTGCACTACCTTCATCACTATGTGGATCTGTTCCATTTACACTAAAACCTCTTACATTTGGACTAATAGCACCTACTCCTGCACTTATATGTAAAGAGTTTATAACAACTTCAGCAGGGTTTGTTTGATTACCAATTAAAGTAATACCTCCAATACTTCCTTCTGTTTCACTAGTTATGTCTGCAATCAATTGCAAAGGAATACTTACATCCTCATTATAATAACCATTACTTACTAAAATATTATACATATTTTTATTTAATATTGGTGCGTTATCTATAGCTTCTTGAATTGTTGTATAATCACAACCAATAGAACAAACAGTTTTTGTTTGTTGAGTATTAGATACTAATAATCTATTGCTAGAGCTATGTTCTCGACCTGATGGGAAATAAATAAAGGTATCATTCATTACTGCCTCAAAAATAGTATTTTGGTTTAAATCATAATCTCCACTAAATGATAATAATCCTCCTAAAGAATTTAAAACACCACCATCATTAAAGGTTATACCTTCCGCACTAAATCCTAATCCTATAAAGGATAGCATAATTAAACCTATTATTATAAATCTCTTATTCATATTATTATTAATGTTTTTATTTTTTATAAACTTATTCATTCTTCTAAACCTCCTATTGTTCTATCATTAATTGGTGGTAGAACATTAATCTCATCTTCATCCGAACCAAATAAAGATGCAGTTTTATCTTTAACTGTCTCAAATATTTGATTAATTAATAATACCATCAATATGTTAAGGAAGATAATAATAGGTTGATAAGTATTATAAAAATTGAATATTGGTAAGTACGAATTACTATAGCTAAACACATTATTGATGAAGTTTTGTACAAACCATAAACTAAATTGTTTAACAAAATCAAAAAAGAACATTACTATTAACATTCCAAAAGTTAGAAATGATAAAAAGTTAATAGTAGGTAATTTAGGCAAGTTAATCGCAAACAATACTACCGTGACTTCAAACGATAACCATGCAATAAAAAACAATAAGTCTACCTTAAAATCGAAGTTTTGAAAGTATGATATCATTTTATCAATCTCTATATTAATTATAGGATCTAAACCTAAGCTAGTACTAACTGCTTTTAATTCTGTCCCAATTGGTTCTATTATATTATCTCCAAATAATGATTTAATAAACAGAAACCCAAAAATAGCTATACTCATTATAAGTCCAAACATAATAATATATTTAATTATTCTTATCATCTTAACATTTCCCCTAATTTTTTACTTGCATATAAGAAAGATACTGTATATTTTTTCTTACCAAATTCCATATCACTCTGTCTTTGTAACTTGCTCCTAACTCTAACAATTTCATTAAATAAAAATTTATGTATTGCACACCTTTCATAGTCTGAGGAAGGTATTTTAAAAGGTGATACCATTAGAACCACCCCTCAATCATTTCCCATAACTTATAAGCATTCTTCCATATAAAAATTATAGTTGTTACAATAAATAAAACTGTATACAAACTTATTAATATTGATATAAATAAATAAAATGAAACTGTGTACTCTAAGAAAACTAAAAACAAAGGAAACAATAAAATATATAATTTGCTCCCAATATCCATAAGTTTTTGTGAAAATTCCCTGAGAATATTATAATTCTCATCATTCTCTCCTTGTGATTTGTGAAAATCCTTTTCTTTAACAATATAATAAACACTTAATAAAAGTAAAAAAAGCATAAGTGTGAATTTTTGTGTAAAATGTATATTATTAGTTAGAATGTCTATATCCATTTAATAAAATATAAACTTCTATATTTATAAACATTACTAATATTTATAATTTGTGAAAATTATTTTAGTAGAATTAATATTTTTTTTAAAAAATAAAGATTATAAAAGATTAATTAAAATCTTTTATTCTTTTTCTTACCACCTAAACTCAATCCTAACATAGGACCGAATAAAGCAATAAGTACATAGATCACAATAAAAGTTGCCACAGTTGTTAAAGCTGTGAATACACCAGTACCAATTGTTGTCATAGTAGTTAATAATGCCTGAGCACTCGTATTAACTGCTGCAGGAACTGCAATAGTTCCAGCTACAATTAATTGTACGAAGATACCAACAATAATTAATAAAACTAAATAAACAACAACAGAGATTCCTAAAGCTAATAAAAGAGGTTTTGCAGTTTTAAAAGCATTAATAATTGAACTCATTTCCATTTTTAATATAATAGAGTAATTAAACTCTTAATATCTTAGTGTATTCAGTCTTTATAAACTTTTTTCTCAAAAAGCAACCTAATTTACACCAACCTAATTATGCAAAGGTTTATAAATATTGGTTTTGTGGTGTTAATTGTGGTAGAAGATTATAATATTCAAGACTCTGATATGTATCCAGAAGCTGAACCTAGCACATTACAATCATTTTTTAGAATCAAAGGAGAAATACTAAAAAGGGAGTTAAGATGGAAAGGTTTAGATATTATTAATGGAAAACTAACAAGAGTATCAGATCCAATAGCACCAGATCATTATATCTCTGCTTTAATTAATACTATATCTTCAGTGATAGGAGAGCATAATGTATTAACTAAAATATCAGGAGAAGAAACTAAATTATTATTGATGGAGAAATATACTGCCTTTATTCAGGCATCATTAAGAGAGCCATTTTTTAACTGGGATTTATTTCCATTAGTTAAAGAAGAGTTTGATCACTCATTACAATTATTTATTAGTTTCTCTAAGGATGGATGGGGTACTAAGGCGAGTACATCACTTCAAGCGGGAGTTGTTGCTGAACAAACTAATTTAGATACAGATATAGATCCATATGCTAGACTAGCAAGAAAAATGATGAAAAAAAAGGGTAAAATAACAGATGTTTTGGAAGAAGAAAGCGAAAAATACTAATAATAAGAATAAGTTGAATGACAAGCCAGAGTATATTGTCACTATTTATGACAAACTTGGCAGGAGTGCTAGAGAAATCTCTACAATTACTTGTACGCAAGATAGGGATGAGGATGATGGATTATTATACTTAAACGAGAAAACTACAGAGTTTAAAGCATTGTTCCCTAGTAGGAAGAATGTAGTTAAAAGTAATAAGTCAATTGAATTAATTACGAAAGAAATTAAAACATTAAAAGAAAAAAAATTAAAGGAAACTGAGAATATATTAACTCATCAAAGCAAGATATATAAGTTAGAACAAGAGCTTTATTTCTTAGAGCATCCTAGTGGAGACTTTATTTCATTTGATGATGATGGAATGCCTCATATTAGATTTTTGAGAATTAATTCTAACTTTTTGCCTTTAGTGTGGGATATAGATTTAAATAGTATTTACATCCCCTCAGAACCTAATTTAAAAGATTCTTTAACTTCTATGATAGATAAGAAGGAAAAATATAAACTTAAAAAGGATAAGCTAAAAGGTATCCTTGAAGTAATTTTAATATTTTTATTCATCATTGGAGGATTAGGGAATGGTTATTGGACTTTTCATAACTGGAAGTATGCAGATAGTGATAGTAGTCTTGCAAAATTACAAGAAAGAATTGATGCTTCAACTATTGTATGTAATCAAGCACAATCAATAACTACTGAGAGGAATGCTCAAACTGCGATAATTAATTCTGAAAATGCAAAACAGACTAAAACTATACTCGATGGGATAGTAAAATCATTAGTCCCAAAAACCAATAATCAAGTAATTACTGAGGAGATTAAATAAAATGACAACTACTAACACTACTACAGATTATTTAGAATACAAAAATCATGAACAATGGTTTAGAGATTTAAATACTAATTTGCAAAGTGCTAGAAAACTTGGTGAGAATATGCTTTTAGATTCTTCAATGATTAATATTTTTTATAATAAGATTAAAATATTGAAAAGTTCGTATAGTTCTTATTTTGATATTAATGCAGCTAAAGATATTAATAGTAAATTGTTTGAGATAGAAAAAGACATTAGAACACCTAGCTTTATTAAATCTGTTAAAGTATATGGAAAGTTAAAGGAAACCAAGAAACAAGAGTTTAGTGAGATACTCTGGAGAAACATAGATAATTTATTATTAGTTTTTGAATTGATTAATTCAGAATTGAAGAGAGAGGAATTAATGCCTAAACCAAAGACTAAAAGAAATCAAGATCCTAATAAGGCAATCTTAGGTGGTTACTAAAATGAATAAAGTTTATGATGTAGATTATTATAGTGAGGAAAATAGTGAACATAACTTTCAAATAACAGATAATACAATAAAAATTAAAGGTAATTGTGTGCCTTTTCCTATGATGTTATATAATAACCTTTTAGGTGCTAGGAAACTAATAGATAATAGTTTTGATGTAGTTTTCTTTATTGATGGCATGGAGGGTTCTGGTAAGTCAGAACTAGGTAAACAAGCAGGATTAATCTTAAATAAAAGATTTAGTGAGAGCGATATAATATTTACTCCAGAACAGTTTAGAGATTGGGTACTTGATGATAATAGAAAGAAAGGTGATGTATGTTTATGGGATGAGTTTATCTTTGGAGGTAATACAGCGGACGCATTAACTAATATGCAAAATATGTTAATGAAAATGTTTGTTACAATGAGGAGTAAAGGACTGATAATTATATTGATTGCCCCTAGTTTGTTTCTTATTAGAAAGTACTTTGCAATATTTAGGACTAGGTTTTTATTACATTGTTATACTAAAGGAATATCTAGAGGTTTTTGTAAGTTTTATAATTATACTGCAAAACATCAATTAGTTAATTATGGTTATAAGACTTGGCTATACTCACCAAAGATTAAACCGAGCTTTACTTGTAAATTTAGTCATTGGTCTGGAGATTTCTTAGATGAGTCTAAGATAGAATTAAAGAAACAAGAAGCAATAAATTCTTTAGAAGATAAGAATAATAAAAAATTACAATTAACTAATAAAGAAATGGAGATGCTAAGATTATTAGAGAATCCTTTTCCTTCTAATGGAAAGAATAAAGACTTATGGATGGTGTTCCATAGGATGAAGAAGAAAATAGGTGAGGAAGATTGAGATTTACCACTAACCACATTTTTAATATATTATATAATCCGACATAAGAATGGAAGAATATGAAGAACTAAATTATAAGACAATATTCATACTATCAATAATCATTGCATTTATAATGATTTCAGTTACAATTATTGCTTATAAATATGAGAATAGGGATCTATCAAAGGATATTTATTATCTTATTTGTCAAGATGGAAGGAAAGTTATTATTAATTTGAGTGTGCCAGAGCAGTATGGATGTGATATTAAACAGAGATTTGAATATGGAGAGTATATAGATGTTAGCAATTACAGAAATGATTATCAATTTGATATTCCAAACGGGCTATTTAATATTAGTTAGTATCTTATTTCTATTTGATATAGGTTCTAAGTTATTAAATATATTAATTAAGAAGAGTTTAAATGCTTTATACTATATAATTATTATAGTAGGAGTAGTAATAATATTAATTAAGTTTGTATTATAGAAAAATGAAAAGTATATTTGAAATAAAAGCAAAATATGACATAAGTCAGCAAAAGAGAAAAGATGACATAATAGAAATTATGACAAAGCTAAAAGTATTATGGAAAAAATATAAGGCAGAGTATATAGTAATATTATCTACTATATTATTAATTATTATATTATTAGTATTATTTATAATATGGGTGTTTTAATATGGATGAGAAATTAAAAAAAGACATATTAAAACACTTAGGAGTTTATAGGGTTATGACAGAAACAGCATTAAAGGATAGATCTATTGATTTTGCTAGAAGAAAAATATTAAAAAAATTTGTAATTGAAGAATTAAATACTATAATAAACCAATTAGGAGAATTATAAAGCTTATTAATAATAAACTTTATAAAGATTGAAATTCTAAATAAATATTATGGTTAAAAAAATTATGAAAAAAGAAAAGACTAAGACTATTAAAATTCCCGATAATTGGAAAATCAATAGATTATCAATCATTGATGATAATAAAGTAGGAATTTGGTATAAAAAAAAAGGAGTAAAAGGATTTTTTAAACCTTTAGTAAAAATGGTCACTCTTAGTAAAAATGCAAAGACTATGGAAGTTTTTAAAATGGGTAAAACAGTAGTTATTAAATATTTTTAATCTTCTCCCATTTACTTATTCTTATTGATTGTCCGTTTTTATTCTAGGAGTTAGATTAGGTAATTTAAAGGTTTCATATGTTTCTTTAAATATATCTTCTCTACAAGGATATAACTCCCCTTTAATTCCTCTAACTATATAATCTCCTATATATCCCTTCATAGTACCTTCTAATGTTTCAATTAAAACATATGAACTTCCTTTCTTCCCTTTGAAACATCTAACTTGTTTGTTTAAGTAATATGCTTCATTAGTATATAATTCAAATAAACTTTCAGTTATTTTTAATGCTTCAACCACTAAGGGTTTTTTTCTATATCTTCTAAATTCTTCTTTTACTATAACCATTTTCTATCTCTTATTAAAAGAAAGTCCTCCTGCTTTCCGATATATTTATAAACTTTTGATTCCATAAATTAACTATGGTTTCAGAAAAAGCTAAAAAAGAACTTAAAAAATTATCTACTCCTGTGATTAGAGAATTTCTAAGACAAGCCGAGAGCTCCAATTCTAAAATTGGAAGAAGTAATGCTCGTTTATTTAGAGCAGAACTCAACAGGAGATAAAAATAATTATTCATTTTAATCATTACTCCTAATACTTAATTCAAAATAAACATCATCTATATCTTCAAATGAATCTTCAAATCTTTCTAAGACTTGTTCAATAAACTCATTATAAGAATATTGCCCTTTAATATCTTCCTTTAATTGTTGTAATTTTTCTAAATCATCCATTTTATTTTTCTGAAATCCATTGTATTTTTAATGCATTTTGGAGATTATGCCTAAATTCCGAATCCTCATTTATTGCTTTAATTAGTTTTGATTTTTCTTCTTGTTTCATTTATTATTACCTCTTATTGCTTGTTAAATTTATTTCTATTGTAACAACTTTGACATTGCCCATCTTCCATAACTATTGTTTTTTTATCACATTTAAAACAATATCTTTTTATATCTTTTCTCTCTTGCATATTCTTATTTAATGTCCGTTTTTACTAACCACTTATTATCTGGTTCTATCCAATATTTCTTTTTTCCACATATCTTGCAAATTGCTTCATTAGTTGAAATATATGTACTTTGATTATGTCCACATTCTTTATATCCTTTCACTTTTACTACCTCTTATTGCTTGTTAAATTT
>Ga0114918_10002482_pt1 | contig 16543 bp, 14 predicted proteins | sample LantaG_FD_87015 | JGI IMG/M metagenome (GOLD analysis project Ga0114918, IMG submission 87015) | Deep subsurface microbial communities from Baltic Sea to uncover new lineages of life (NeLLi) - Landsort_02402 metaG | ecosystem: Environmental > Aquatic > Marine > Oceanic > Sediment | place... | reverse complement strand
GGGTGGTTTGGTGGTGGAGAGAGAGAGAGAGAGAGAGAGAGAGAGAGAGAGAGAGAGAGAGAGAGAGAGAGGAAGAAGAAGAAGTGAGGGAGGGAAGAAGAGGTGAGAGATGGTTGTTTTCGAGGCGCGCCCCGAGTTTTTCCTTTCTTTCTTTCTTCTTCTCTCGGTTTCGGAGAGGAAGCCGCATGCATGTTCGAAAAATTTGAATCTGCCGCGCTTTGCTTTCTTCGCTTTGCTCCTCTTTTTCTCCTAATAAACTCGCGTAGAACAAATCACGAGATCAAATACTTTATCTGAGTATCAATTAGAGATCGATCGGAGCTGTTCTCGCCCCGCTTGGAGCGCGCAGCTTCCGAGCAGATTCGGTTGGAGCGAGCGGGCGAGCAAGCGAGCGAGCGATTTTGATGGCATCTCTTCCGGCGTCCCGCATCCGCACCCTTTCCGCGCCTCTCTCAATTCACAATGGTGCCGAAAAAAAACCTCCTCCTTACCTGCGGCTTGTTGAAGTAGCCGCAGCTGCCGTAGTGCAGGTCCCCGAAGGAGCCCTCGCCGCGAATCTTCTCAAAGCTCGAACGGAAGTCGTCCGACGCATCGAAGAAGGTCGCGCGCCCGCGGATCCACCCGTCCGGGGTCTTCGAGACGACGACGGCGGCCGAGATGGTGGCGGGGAGGGTGATGACGCATGCTGCCGCCGCGAAGAGAGCGAGGAGCAGGAGCGCCGGCGGCGGCGCGTTGCCGCTGGCCATCGAGCGAGCCATCGAGAGAAAGAAAAAGTTCGGAGGTCGACGAGTTGGCGCGTCTGTGAGAAGAGAGAGAGAGTTGACGTTTTTTTTTGTTTTCCTGCGGACGTCAGTGAAGAGAGCCCCCTTTTTTTTTCCCGGGACAGAAGAGGCTCTCTTGTGACGGAGCACGGCCTTGTCGGAAAAAAGAGAGAGAGAGAGAGAACACGCAAGAGAGAGCGAAGCGAGGGGCTGCTGCTGCTGCTGCTGAAAGCAGGCGAAGGAGGAGGAGCGGCTAGAGGAGCGAGAGAAGGTCGAGGTCGAAGAAAAAGAAAGGCGCTGCGGGTCGAGAGAGAGATCGATGGCTTGGAAGACGATCGTCATCATTCGATCCCTTCCTTTCTCTTCCTTTTCTGCCTTGTCATCCACTTTTTTTTTAACAAGCGGCTAGAATATATTAAGGAATTGCCACCTTGGCAAGAGGAACAACGAAAAGATGCTCAGAAGCACGAGAGAGAAGCGATCGCAAGAGAGAGAAAGAGAGAGATCGATGACGCTGCTGCTTGCAAAAAAAAAACACCGGAAACGCACCTCGAAGCGGGAGACAAAAAGATGAAGAAGAAAGCGAGTTGTAAAAAAAAGAATGTGAGCGGCTTGCACTCTCGTCCGTTGGTCGTTCGTCGCTCTCGTTCGCTCGCTCTCTCTTCTCTCTCGTTTCTCAACCCCCGACCACCTCCTCTTTTCTTTTAGAAAAAAAAGCGCGAGCAAATTTGTTGGATGGTGGGTTCTTACACGAATTTGTTTTTGTTTTTTTTGTTGGCTGCTGCGCGCTGAAACCGCAAGCGGAAAAAAAAGGAAAAGAGTTGCGAAATTAAATTTGAGGAAATGAAAAAAGGTTTTGGCTTCAGTTTTTTTTTTTTAAACGGAAAAAAGGGAAAAAAAGGAAGAGGAAGAGGAAAATCAAGCAGACTTGGCCGTGGCGGTCGCGGCGCCAGCGGCGGCGGCCTTGGTCTTCGGCTCGGCAGCAACGGCAGCAGCTACAGGGGCGACGACGGGCGCCTCCTCAGAAGAGGCCCAGCGGGCCTTGGCCGCCGCGGGGGGCTTCTCGGCAGCGGCAGTAGTGGCAGCAGCAGGAGCGACAGCGCTCCCGGCCTTGGGCGCAGCTGCCACCGCGACCACGACGTCACCTTCGTCCTTCTTCGGAGCAACAGCAGCAACAGCAGCGGCAGTGCTACCTCCAGCCCACCTCACGGGTTTGGGCTCGAACCCGGGGACGACCCCGGACTTGATCGCGATGGTGTCGACGCACACCCCCAGGTAAGCTTCCTGCTTTGCGCCCGCGCCGTTGTTGACCGGAATCGTTGCGTTGGCGTGCGAGAGCCCAAACCCGATCAGCTCGGCGCCCGTCGGGGAGTTGCACATGAATTTCGAGATCGGGATGTCGAACTGATGCCAGCCCTCGGCCGCCAGGGGTCCCGAAGTTAACGAAGAGTTTTTGGTCTCGGGCCAGTCTCTCAAAAACGCCTCGCCGCAGTAGTTCTCCTCGGCGCCTCCTGTCCCGGCTCTGATCAAATAAGCTTTCAGGGGGGGGATGGACTTCGCGGGAGTGGAAGGGAACCTCATCACGGAGTTGTCCGCCTTGACGCGGAAGGAGACGTGGGTCGCGTTCAAAAAGGGCTGGTACCCTTCCTCCTGGCAGCCGCGGCAGGCGAACCTCATCCCCCCCCCGGGCAGCAGCGACGCGCAGGCGGGGGACTCCTTCTTCTTGGGTGGGGCCGTGGGCGCCTCGGCCGCCCCGTGCACCGAGAGCAGCTGGTAGCCGTTGAGCCACGTGAACATCGTCCACCCGGCCCTCAGACCTTTTTCGTAAATCAGTTCCTTGGAGATGAAGCCCGGAGTCAGCGCCGTCGTCGCCGTCGCCGGGTCCGGGTTGGTCGTGGGCTCCGTCGGGTTTTTGGAGTCGACGACCAAAGGCTTCTTGGTCTCGCAGTCCACGGGCCTGAACCTGATCGGCATCACCCCGTTGAGGGGGTGGGCCAGCTTCTCGAAGGCCCAGTAGCTCATGTCGAAGTGGAAGACCGTGGAATCGGCCTTGCACCAAGGAGACAGCGGGTTGGGAGGGCAGCTGTCGACGATGCGGACCCAGGTGGTCTCGTTGCCCCAGCAGAGGGCTCCCTGAAGCCCTTCCTTCTCCCAGGGGTTGCCCAGCCATTTCCTGCCCTGCGAGTCGTGCAGGTCCTGGTCCACCTTGGGCATGTAAAAGTGCTCGTACGTTTTAAAAGGGGTCATCGAGCCCTTGTCGTCGTGGTAGTCCTTGGGGACGACGCCGGGAACGCAGCCCACCTCGTAGCAGCGGCCGCAGGAGCCCGGGAAATCGGGGTTGGCGTCGGCGGCGGCCGCGGCGTAGGTCTGGTCGAAGGGGAGGTCCTGGGGGCGGATGGTTTGGACGCCCTGTTGGTTGGAGAGAGATGGTTTGAAAAGTTTTTTTTTGTGAGTTTTTTTCTTTCTTTTTTTCTCTCTCTTCGACTTCTTCTCTTTCTCTCTCTCTCTTCTCTTCTTCTCTCCCAAAGCTCCTTCCTTACCTGGGGCTTGCGGTACATCCCGCAGCTCCCGTAGTGCAGGTCCCCGTACGACCCGGCGCCGCGCACGCGCTCGAAGGTCTCGACGAGCTCGGGCGACGCGCCAAAGTAGGTCGCGCGGCCGCGGTGCCAGCCTTCGGAATCGGTCTGGAGGTGGATGTTGGCGGCCCTTGCGTTGGAGGCCAACAACAGGAGTCCCAGCAGGGCCCCGAAGGCGAGGAGGGGCACTCCGGCCAGGAGGGAGTGGTTGTTGACGAGGCGGGGCATGGTGTGTGGTGTGGTGGAGGAGCTGTTTTGTTTTTTGAAAGAAAGAAAGGAGGGAAAAGTTGTTGAGTGGAAAACGAGGGGGGGGGGGACGACGAAGAAGAAGAAGCGAGAAGCTAGCAATTGAGCGAGAGAGCCATCATCGCATTCCCTCTCTCGCATCGACCACTTGGGCCGCCTTGTTTGCTTCTCTCTTTGCCAGAGAGCAATTTCTCATTCTAAACTACGCCAATCAACGCTGTGAAAAGAGGAAAAGAGCGCCGCGATGCGTCGCTGCGCTCGTTGGGAAAAAGAAGGAGAAGAAGAAAAGCGATGAACGTTTTCGGCGCCCTTTTTTCTGCCGAGCGCGCGGGGAAAGGGGGAAGAGCGGTTCGGTGTCGCGCTCAGGGCGGTTGAGCGCGCGTTTCTTTTTCTCCTTTTGCGCACTATGAGTTGAGATGATAGCAACAGAGCTATCATCTCTTGGTGCGAGAAGCGTAGAAAAACAACGCTGAAAAGGTGGCACGCGGCGGCTTCCGATTCGACATCATCGTGTCGCGGGTTTTTACGACCTCCCCGCCGCGCTCGAAGGAAATGGTTTCGCCAAAATGTTGGATTGGAGTTCCACTCTCTCCTCCAGCAGAGCGCGGTGCAAGTTCTCACCTCACTAACTAGCAGCTGACGACTTCCTCTCGCTCTCTCTTTCTTAAGAGAAGGAGAGTACGGGGAGGAGGAGGAAGGGCGCGCGAAAGGAGGAAGCGCTGCCCTTTCCGATGTTGCTCGTAAAAAAAAAAGAACGAAGCGCCTCAAGAGTCGAGCAACTCGGTTGTGATTTTTCTCGGCTAGATTTTTCGTTTTTTTTGCTTTTTTTTCTTCCCTCTCGAAACAGCGCCGCCCGAGGGGGAGCAGAGAGAGAGATAGCTTCTTCTCTCATCGCCCCTGCTCTCACTTCATCTCTATGAACGCCATCGCCGCACGATCGTCAAAGGCGGAGGCGCAACAGGCGCCTCCAGCCGACGCCAACGCATCGTCGTCACCTCCCATTACCGCCGCGGCGGCCCGCCTCCATGCCGCCGCGGGCTCGCTCCCTGGCCCCGGCCCTGCCTTTGTCGACGCCTCCGTGAGTCCCGAGTTCCGCAGTGAAACGCAAGAGGTCCGTGAGCGTGCCGTGAAGCTGCTGGAGAGGCTGCAAAAGGTGAGAAAAGAAGGAGAGAGGAGAAGGAGAGAGAAGAAGAAGAAGAAGGCATGCCGTTTTGTCGTTCGTCGCTCTCAACCTCCTCAACCCCGACCTCCTCCTCCTCCTCCAAAAAATAGACCTCCGCTTCCGCCCGCCCTCTCCTCGGCGACGACCCTCGCGCAGCCAGGGACGCCGTGGCGCGCGTGCTAGACCCTCTGGTGGAGAGATTGAGCAAGCAGAAAGAGGCGGCCCCCGCGGAAGAAGAAGAAGAATTAGCTGCGTTGCACGCCCCCTCGTGGGGCCGGAGCGGCGGCGGCAGCGGCCCTTCCTCCCCCGTGCCTCTTTCCTCCTCCTCCTCCTCCGCTCGCCCGCAGGACTCGTTCGTGCCGCGGGTCAACAACGACAGAAACGCCGTCTTCGTGCCCCCGAGGAGGGGCTGGGCGGCTTGCTGCCGGGTAGCCGACGGGGGAGGAGCAGCGGGGGGAGAGCGCGTCCTTGGCGACGACGACGGAGAGCTCGAGGAAGCAAACGCCGCCGCTTCCGCTTCCGCTTCCGCTTCCGCTTCCGCCGCTGCTCAGTGTACCTACCACCCGCTGGAGCGCTTCCTCGCCTCGCTGGAGACCTGCACCCAGCCGTGGCAGCTGGAGCAGCGGCAAGGGAGCCAGGCAACGAAGGCAGCTCTCTCTCGACCCCCGCCGCTCTCGGCGACGCCCTTCACTTTCGTAGACACCCCTTCCGCTCTCTCAGATCTCGTCAGGCGCTGGCTCGACCAAGGGATAAAGGAACTCGCCTTCGACCTCGAGGCGCACTCCTTCCACTCCTTCCAGGGCTTTACCTGCTTGATCCAGCTGAGCACCCGAACGGAAGACGCCGTCGTCGACGCGCTGCGTCTGCGCTCGTGCGCCGGGAAATTGTTAGCCCCGCTCTTCGCCGACCCGCGGGTCGCGAAGGTCGCGCACGGCGCCCGCCACGACGTCTCCTGGCTCCAGCGAGACTTCGGCCTTTTCGTCTGCAACCTGTTCGACACGGGAGTGGCAGCGGGCCTCGTCGGCAGGCCGCGGGGGTTGGGAGCTCTCTACGAGCAGATTTTAGGTATCGCGGCCGACAAGAAGTGGCAGACGGCGGACTGGAGGACGAGGCCGCTGCCGAGGGCAGCTTTGGCTTATGCCAGAGAGGACACGCACTGGCTGCTGCACGTGGCGGACATCTTAAAGGCCGAACTCCTGTCCAAGAGCGACGGGAAAGACAAGAACTCGCTATTGAAAACTGCCCTGGAGGCCTCGAGGCAGCTCTGCCTGTCGCGGTACGAGCCCGAGCGTTTCTCTCGCAAGAGGGCCCTTGCCGTCGCAGCCACCGTCGGCGGGGGCATGCGCACACCGGGACCCGCCAGGGAGGTCTTCGTCTCGCTGGCCGACTGGAGGGACGCCAAGGCGAGGCTGCTGGACGACAGCACGGGCGCGGTCCTGCCCAAGGGGATGATGGCGAAGATCTCCAAAGTCGCGGCGAACAACAACGCCGGCGGTCGCTCGCCGCAGTCGTTCGACGCGGGATCGTTGAGGAGTGCCGTGGGAGGCGGTGGCGGCCCCTGCATGGTCTCAAGGTACAACAAGGAGGTCGTGGAGGCCGTGAGGGAAGGACTGAGGAGGTGGGAGAGGCTGAGGAGCGGGGAGCTGAGCGAGGCGTCGCTGCTGGAGGAAGGCGGAGGAGGGGACGAGGACGAGGAGGAGGAGAGAGACGCGAGAGACGGGGGCGGCGGCGGCAACGGCAACGGCGGGGAGAGAGGCAAGGGCTTTCCTCCGACTTCGCTCCTTGCTCCTGCCCCGAAGCCGATGCTCCTGGATCCCTCTTCTATGACCAACAACAACGCCGTGCCCTTCAGCAGGAGGGGAGAAGGCTGCGGCTCGAACGCCACCGCTGCTGCTGTCGTTCTGCTCCCGGCTGCCGGCGCGAGTTCGCTGGCCGCTGCGCTCGGAGGAGGAAACGGAGGAAACCGAGAAAAGGTCAAGCCTTCTCTTTCCGCCTCCGCCGTGGCCTTCGCCCCTTCGCCGATGGCTTCTTCTTTCTTTGGTAGCGGTGTTCCTGCGCAGAAGCAAAATCCCGCTCCTCCTCCGCAGCTGAGCTTCTCGATGCCGCTGGCCTTTGCTCCCCCGACAAAGGCTCCCTCTCCTCCGCCGGCGGCGACGTCGACGTCGACGACGACGGCAACAGCCGCTGTCGATGCACCGAAGAGCCGCTCCAAAGCAGACGACTTCCTCCCCGTGCCTCTCGGGGACCTCCGTCCCGGATCTCAGCGCGCTCAAAAGGGGAGGAACCAGCAGCGACAGGAAGAAGAGGAAGAAGAGAGGAAGAACCAAAAGAAGAACAAGGGCCACAGCGGAAGTGGCGCTGGCGCCTTTGGAGACGGCGACACGGAGGCGGACGCCGCCGTCGCCTCGATCCTGAAAGCAGGCAGGAAGGCCATGGATATCTCTTCCTCTTCTTCTTCTTCCGAGAGCGGGAGCGGAAGCGAGAGCAGCGACGACGACGACGAGAGCGATTCGGGGTCGGACAGCGCTCCCGAGGAAGTCGCCGCCGCCGCCGCCGCCGCCGCAGCTCTTCCTCGAAACAACAGCGCCGCCGCCGCCGCCGCCAACTCTCTTCCCGCGGCCCCTCGCCACGCCAGGAAGCGCCCGTCCCCGGCCTCCTTCGACTTTGAGGCCAAGATCGTTGCCTCCCCGGGCATCGTCTCCGCCGCGGAGCCGCCCCAGCCTGCCGACGGCGGGCGCGGGAGGGGAGGGGGTCGAGGAGCTGCAAGCTCTCGCGGGGGCCGCGGCAGGGGCCGCCTCGGCTCCAACCGCGACCTGCTGCCCGCGGGCCCCGCGCCGCCGACGGCCTCATTCGACCCTTACGCGCTCAACCGGCTGGGGGAGATCAAGGGCGGGAAGAGGTCGGGGACCATGCCGAGGTCCGGGAACAAGTCCAAGAGCTTTGTCTAAGATTGTGTAAATGAATGAAAAAAAGAGATAATTTTCCACTTTCTCTTTCTCCAACTCTCTCTCTCTTTCCGTTTCTCTCAATTAAAAATCAGAGCGGGCTCTCAGAAGGTGTGCGATGCGCAATAATAACACGTTAAGATGGGAAAAAGGTGAAAAAAAACGGAACCGCGGTTTTTGGATGGGGCGGCACGCCTCTCTCTCTCTCTCAATTTGTTTTTCTCTTTTCTCTCTCTCTTTTTGATCTCTCTCTCTCCAAACTCCACCAACTCTCTTTGTTCTCTCTCTTTCTCTTTCCTCTGTTTTTCTTTCTCTCCCCGCCGCAACCCGATTCGAAATAAAGAAAAGAAACACTTTTCCCCCCTCCGCGCTTGCTTTGGAAGAAAGAACAATCGGAAACCGAAAACAGAAAAAAAAAATAGAATCTCCACGACGTTAGCGAGTTTCGTTTTTTCCCCCTCTCTCTTTCTCTCTCTCTCCAGGCTCCTAAGCGTGCTGCCCACCACCGCCGTTTCCTCCTCCTCCGACAGGAACAACAGCAGCAGAGGCCTCCGGGGCCGCCACGACTGAGGCCTCCTCTTCCCCGGCGCGACGCTGCTGCTGCTGGAGCTGCTGCTGCTGCTGCTGCTCGCGCTTGGCAGCAGAGGTCAGCGCCGCGGCCATCATCTCCGCCGCCGCAGCCTGTTGTTGCTGAAGCTGCACGCGGGACCGCAGGCGCCTGCCCATGCCGCACCCTCCCGTCACGACGTCCTCCTCGGCGACGCCACCGCCGCCGCCGCCGCCGCCAAACGCGGTCCCAAAGTCGCTCGCGCCGCCGCCGACGCCGCCGACGACAGAGGGGCCGGCGCCGCCGCCGCCGCCGTAAAAGGTTCCTCCTCCGCGAGCGACCCCCCCTCCACCTCCGCCGCCAGCCCCCCTCGCCGCGGAGGATGCGAACGCGGAGGAGATGGTCGTGATCGTCGCGGCGGGCGGCGTGACTGTGGACAGGGAGACGAGGCCGCCCGCGGCAGCTCCTCGGGCGTGCGGGGCGAGGAAGGGGTGGAGGTGATGGTGGTGGTGGTGGTGCGAAGGCGTCCCGGGCAGCAGCAGCGGCGGCCTCTGTTGAGGCGGGTGCATCCCGCCGCCGAAAGAGCCGTTGCCGCCTCCGCCGTTGCCGCTGCGCTCGCCCCCTCCGGGGCCCGGGCGCCGGATCTTGCCGCCGCGCTGCTGCATCTGCTGCGAGAGCACGAAGGCCGAAGGGGCGGCCGCTGTGGCGCCGCGGCTGCTGCCCCCCGTCGCGAGCGTCGTCGTCGTCGGGGCGTTGGAGGTCGCCGCCGCTCCGGCGGCGGCAGCAGAGGCGGCTGCCTGCGCCTGCGCCGCTGCAGCGGCGAGCGCCGCCGCCCTGTGAGCAGCCTTGAGGCGGGACTTCGGGGGGCCTCCGCTAGATTCCTCGGCAGCGGCGGCAGCTGCAGCGGCAGCAGAAGCGGCCGCGGCGGCAGCCGCCGCAGCAGCCGCCGCCGTTGCGTTTGCTCCTGCTCCTCCTCCGGCAGCCTCAATCACTCCTCCTCCGCCGGCTTCGCTCTCTGCTCTCTCCGCCTCCGCCGCAGCGGAGGCCAGCGCAGAGAACGCAGGCGGAGGAGGCGCGTCGTTGATGTTCGGCAAGGCGCGCGAGCGCAGAGGGTAAGAGACGCGCGCACCAGCGGCGGCAGCAGCAGTAGCGGTGGCAGCAGCGGGAGGAGGCGCCGAAGAAGGAGCGTCGTTGTTGTTGTTGCCTCCGTCGCCGCCGCTGCCGCCGCCCCTCTGGAGCGGGTTCTCGTTGGTGCCCGAGGGAGGCGACTCCGCCTCGGCCGACCGCGCCCTGTGCCAGGCCGACGCGGCGACGCGGGCGGCGTTGTTGCGGTGGTGGGTGTCAGCGGCGGAGGCCCAGGCGTTGTTGTTGTTGTTGTTGTTGGTGGTGGCCGCGAAGAGCGCGCGGCCGGAAGGGGGGAGGCCTCCTCCTGCTCCTCCGGCGCCGGCCGCCGCCGCATTCGTCGTCAGAGGCCAAGCTCCTCCTCCAGCTCCTCCTCCTCCGCGCCCCCCGCGGCGCCTTCCCGCATCGGACTCGTCGGCTCCTTCAGCGATGCGAGGGCGCAGAGAGGCCACCGTAGCAGCGGCCGCGGCAGCCGCGGCAGCGGCCGCGGCGGCTTCCTCCTCTTCGGCCAGCAGAGCGGCAGAGGCGGCGGCGTTGGCCGCTGCAGCCGCATTCGCCGCCGCTGCGAGAGCAGCAGCGTTGCTGTTGTTCGCCACTGCTCCCGCCGCCGTCGCAGGAACGGGCATGAATAAGGGTGGAGGCGTGGCTCCGCGAGCCCCAGAGGCAGCCCCGGAGGCCGCGGCGGAGGGCGAGCGGCCGCGCGCGTAACCGCTGTGGTGGTAGAGAGAGGCGGCGTTGGCGTTAGCGACGTTGTTGTTGCTTTTGCCGCCGCGGCGGTGCCTCTTCCCGGCCGCCGCCGCCGCCGCCGCGGAGGCCGCCAGCGCGTGCCTTCCTCTCCCGCCAAGGCCCGTAGCGTTAGCTGCTGCTGCTGCTGCTCCGCGCCCGCGCTTCGAGCCAGCGAGCCTGCCGCTCGTCGCTGCCGTCCTCGTCGTCGCCGCAGCCGCCGTCGCCGCCGCCGCCGCCGTCGCCGCAGCGGCGGCAGCGGCAGCAGCAGCCGCTGCCCCGCGCCGCGGAGGCGGGGAGGGCATCCTCGCGACCAGCCGCCTCGGCGCCGCGCGCGACCGAGTCATCCGCCGCAGCACGTTGTTCGAATGGTTGTTGTTGTTGTTCCCGTCCCCGCCGTCGGAGGAGGCCGTGGGCCCGTTGCCCCCGTCGTTGGTGCCGTTGCCTCCTCCTCCTCCCGCGTTGTTGTTCAAGGCGAAGCTCGAAGCGCCGGCGACGCTCGACTGCTGCTGCTGGAGCTGCTGGAGCTGCTGCTGCTGGAGCAGCAGCTGGTGCTGCTGCCTCGCCGTCGTCGCTGCGGCCGCGGACGAAGAAGCGTGCCGCCGGGAAGAATAGCCTCCGTTGTTGCCGCTGGGGCCTGCAGCCGCCGCTCCTCCCCCGCGGGAGACGCTCCCGGCGCTGACGAGCACGCGAACGGTCGCCGGCTGGCCCTTCGGCGCGCCCTTGGCCGTCGTCCAGGAATCCGCGGCGGCTGCTGCTGCGGCCGCGGCAGCGGCAGCGGCCGCCGCTGCGGCGGAGGCGGAGCGCTCGCTGCCGCGGTTGGAGGGCGAGGAGTTTCCCCCGGCAGGCGCGTTTGCGTTTGCGTTGGCGGCCGCCGCATTCGCGGCGGCAGAGGCCGAAGCAGAAGCAGAAGAGGAGGTCGAGGCGCGGACGAAACGGTCCTTGCCCGTGTAGAGCGCGTGCCTGATCTGCGACTTCCAGTGGGCGTTGTCTGAGATGCGGCGGGAACCTCCCGTGCGCTTGTAGGCGATGCGGCCCCGCTCGGCGCAGGCGGCGTAGAACATGGTGGTCGAAGAGGTTATGTAGAAAAGAAAGAGAGAGGAAAGAAAGGAACGGAAGTGAGCGACCAGAAGAAAAAAGGTCGAACTTCTCCTTCTGCTGCTCTCTCTTTTGGACCTTGCTTTCCAAAACCACCCGCGCTCTTTCTCCTTTGTTCCGCTCCTCTCAGGAAAGCGCCTTTGAAAGGAGAATCGTTAGCACGTCGCGAAAGAAGGAGAATGAGTGGGCATCATAGCAATCGGAAGGCCGCAAAGATCCATCGTCGTTTCGTGATCGAAACAAGGAGAAAAAAAGAGCAGAGGGAGCCCGAAAAAATCGACCTCCTCCTCCTCCTCCTCCTCCTCCTCCTTCGCTCCTTCTTCGGCCGCCATCGCAAACGAAAAAAAAGCAAAAACCCATCTCTCTCTCCCTCGCTCGCTCTTCTCTCACCTCCCTGAGCGTCGCCGTCCCGCCGTGCTTGTCAAGCGCGGCCTGTATCATATCGTGGACGCTCGAAAAGGCCTCCATCTCGACCATCTGTTGGAATTGGACAAGCGTTGAGATGAAAGAGAGATTGAGTTGAGAGAGAGCAAGGTGAGTTTTCTTCTTTCTTCCTCTTTCTTCTTCGACCTTTCGACGACCTTCAGCCGGAGATCATCGTCGCAATCTCGTTGACGTTTTTTTCTTCGCCGCCTCCGCTGCTTTCTTTCACCCCCTCTTCCGCTGCTTCCACCGCCCTCTTCCTCAGGCGTACCCTGCTGTCACCGTCGTCCGCTGAACCCGGAAACCCGGATCCTCGCGGCTCCATCTCGCGTCCCCAAAGCCGGAGACTTTTTTCTTTCAAAAAAGCAATTTCCTTTTTTTTTCCTCCGTTTTTTCTTTTTCTTCTCTTTGTCCGCAGTGAAGAGTGGGAAGTGCAGTTCTCTTTCTTCTTTCTTCTCTCTTCTTCTCTTGGTAGCGCCTTGCCGCCGCCGCCACGAACCCGGTCCTCGCGCTCAAAGATCCCGCCTTTTTTCTACATTCACACGAGCTTATATATATTACAAGACGCACAGACGGCGGAGGTGGGGACAGCGAACGGGGGCGGAGAAGGAGGGAAGAGTTGGAGGAAGAGGAAGAGAAAAAGCGGCGGCGGCTCGAGAGACCGGCGGGCGGCGGCGCGCGCCCCCCGCTGCTCGACCCAGAGCCAGCAGCACCGACGGAGGCGACGACCTTCGGAGCGCCCAAGAAGCCTTCACCGCCGCGGGCGTCGCCCTCGGCGCCGAGACGCCGAACGTGTTCTCCTCAGCAGCAGCTGGGGCTCCGGGGCCTCCAGGGAAACCTTCGCTGTCGTCGGAGGCCTCCGGCAGCGAGGTCCTGAGCAGGCGCGCGACGGCCGCGCCGAGGTCCGGGGCGGCAAAGTCGAAGGGCAGGGAGATGATCCCGCAGTAGCGCTTCCGTTCTTCTTTCCGTCCTCCCTCTTCTCCTCCTCCTCCTTCCTCGTCTTCGCTGCCGCTGGATTCGGATTCGGACTCGGATTCGGACTCGTCGTGCCAGGCCTCGAAGACGTCGTCGATGGCGAGCGTGACCCCTAGAAGTTTTTTTTTTTTTTTTCCCTCCATTTTTGAGAGTGAGATTTTTTCATCTTTTTTGTTTCTTCCGTCTTCAGCAGCTGTTCAAAAAAAAAAAACAGGCGAAAATTTCCTCTCACCATCCAAATCGATCCCCGCCGCGGCCAGCAGCGGCGCCGCGCCGGCGAGCCTCCTCGCGGCCTCCACGACCTCGGAGAGAGAGGCCGTGGGAGAGACCCTGACGACCGCCGCGGCACCGAGCGCCCGGGCCGCTCCTGCCATCTCGGCCTCCGCTTCGGCCCTCTCCAGCGCTTCCCGCTCCGCGCTCAGGGCCGCAGCAGCGCCGCTCTCGGAGAGCAGGAAGGAGAGGAGCTGGCGCGGCGAGGTGGAGGCGGAGACGTGGAGGGTTCCCGCGGATACCTGAAAGTGATCTGAGTGGAAAGCGGAAGCGGCGGTCGCTTGTGAAGCAGCGGCGTCTGAAGCGGCGGCCTCTGTAGAAGAAGAAAAGTCCATTTCCTCGCCGTCTCCTTCTCCTCCGTTGCTCGCCCCGCTTTCTCTCTCTTTCTCTCCTCCGGCGACAAAAAACGCCAAAGAGGAGAGGCTCTGCGGGGAATCGGAGTGGACGACGACGGAGAGCGACAGGCGGCGGCTGCGGGGAATGAAAGAAGTTTCCTCTTCGTCGTCGTCGTCGTCGTCGTCATTCTGTTCGTGCCGTCGTTCGTCTGAAGCTTCTTCTTCTTCCACAGAGGAAGGAAAAAGGCGGCTCGCTTCGCCCAAGACCGCCGCGGCCCAGGCCACGAAGCGCTGCGCCGCCGAGGGAGGAGGCTGCTCTTGCGGCTCCTCCAGTTCTGCCGGAGAACGAGAAGAACGAGAAGAAGAAGAAGAAGCTTCGTCTTCGTCGTCTTCTTCTTCGGCCCAAGAGACCCGCTCGACGCCCAGTGCCGCCGCGGCCGGGCCCGCGAGCTCGGCGGCGCGGCGCTGCCAGTAGGCCCTCGCCGCGGACAGCGCTCTGACCGTCGGGAGGTCTACGGAGTCCGATCTCAGGGCGCGGAGCAGAGAGGAGGAAGAAGAAGGAGAGCGGGAGAGGAGCACGCAGAGGCAGCCGTCGCTCGGGGAGACCCAAGCCGAAGATTCGCTTTCGTCGTCGTTTTCGTCGTCGTCTCCTCCTCCTTCTTCCTCTGTAGCGCCGCCTTCCGCTTCTTCCTTTCCTTCCGCGAAGGAGCCTCTCGCCGCTTTCCTCCTTCTCCGGGACCTCCTTCTTCGGGAGCTCGCTGGCGTGTAGAGCTTGACGCGGAGGCCGCGAAAGGGCTTGCTGCTTCGTGTCGAGGCGTCGTCGTCGTGGCTCTCGTCGCCGTCGCTCTCGTCGCTTTCGCCTCTGTTGCCGCCGCCGCTCTGTTGCTCCTCCTCTGTAGCGCTTTCCTCCTCCGAAAGCTCTTCCTCTTCCTCTTTTTCTTCCTCTGCGAACAGCGCCATAGCCTCGTCCAGTGCTCTCACGCCCTTCAGGGCCCGCACCAGCGCGGCCCTGCTCGCAGAGGAGCCGCAACAATCTGCGAGAAGGACGGGACTCGCCAGCCCGTGCCGCAGCGCCGCATCTGCCGAAGCAGCGCCGACGGCAGAGGCGAGCGCCGCTTTTCTACTCCCCGCGGCGGCGGCGGAGCGCGCCGCCGACGCCAGCCACTCCAGCAGGTCCGCCTCTTCGGCCCCGAGGCCGTCGTCGTCGTAGGTTTTTTCTTCTTCGATACTGCTGCTCGCGAGCAGCAGCTGCTCCCGCTCCGCTGCCGTCGTCGCCAGGCCGAGGGCGGCGAAGAGCGGCAGCAGCGAGCCCGAGCGCGGCAGCGTCGCCGAGACTCTCTTCTTCGTTCGATTTCGAGAGCTCTGATCGCTTCCTTCTGCCCTTTCTTCCTCGTGATGGATCCAGAAGTCGAGCCTGGTGGCCCTGGGGCGCGCTCCCCGGGCGAGGGCCTCGACGAAGGCGTTGAGTTTCTGTTGAGTGGTGGTTTCAGAGGGGAGTTTTTGAGGTCGATTTTTTTTTTCTTTTCGAGTCAAAACAGACGACGTCGACGACGACGGCAGACTTTCATCGGAGCCGCATTGCGCTTTCTCGTCGTCATTCGCATTTGTTCTTTGTGTTCAGATAATAAACACGACATCTTTTTGACATCTGTCTGAAGCATTTGCAAAGAAAAGGCTCGCGAGGCGTGATACGGCAAAAGCCATGCGATGAGGTTTTTTCTCGACAGACAGATCGAAAGTTGACGCCATTCTTCTTCTTCTTGTTTCTCTTCTTACCACCAGCGACTCGGCGTTGAACGAGGCGGCTTCTTCTCCAGAGAACACATCAGGGTGGACCAGGAGCACGGCCCGGCGGAGGAGCCTGCGGGAGAGCGCGTCGAGAGGCATTGTGTCTTTTTTTAGGGTGTCGAAGGGTCGAGGTCGGGGCGTCGTTCGCTCGAACGAGCTCACTTTCCGGGCGAGCGAAAAGTGAAAAAAAATCGCGGCCATGGAACCCTTCACTTTTTCGTTTTTTTCCCTTCTCAAAAAAAACTTCGACACCGAGACCACCTCGCCGCTCCTCCCAGAATGCAGCGCTCTCCGTGCCTGCGCCGTCCCGAGGGTCGCTGCGTCCTCGCTGGAGGTGTCGGTGGCGCGGGGAGGAGGGCAGCAGCAGCAGCAGCAGGAGTGCGCTGCGTGAAAGGTAAGATAGAGAGAGAATGAAGACAATCGATGGTCGATGCCCGCCCCCCATGCATTCCCTTTCTGCCTCTACCCACCCTCCCCGCGCCTTTTTGTGCTTGCTTCTCTACGCTCGATACGACCGTCTTTGCTTGTCCTTCTAGCAGATATGAGAACGAAAGCAAGAGAATCAGGAAGAGGCCGGGAACGAACAGGGTTTCTGATGAGAGCTCACCACCCCATTCGAAACGACGAACCTTCTTCTTCTTCTTCGACCTCTCTCTTCGACCCTCAGTTGTGAAAACAGCTGCTTCCTCCTCCTCATCCTCCGCCTCCGCCTCCGCGCGCCTCGACCCGGTGACGGGAAAGAACCTCGACGGACCCGACCTGTCGTGCGTGCACCCTTCCGGGCTCGTGCTGCCCAACCCGTTTGTGATTGGCAGGTAAGAGGAAGAAGGGAAGGGCGTTTTTTTCTTTTCTTTTTCGTTTTCGGGGTTTTTTCAGCTCTCTCACGCAGAAACGCTTCCTCTCTCTCTTTCCCTTTCCGGCCTCAACACTTTCCCTACCTCTCTCTCTATCTCTCAGTGGCCCTCCCGGCACAAACCGCGCAGTGATGCGTCGCGCCTTCTTGGAGGTAAAGAGAGAAGAAAGAAAAGAGAAGAGAAGAAAGCGAGAGAGAAGAAAGAGAAGAAAGAAAGAACAAGCGACTCACTCATTCCATAAAAACCAACTTTTCTCTCTCGCAACAACCTTTCCTCTTTTTTTTTCAAACAGGGCTGGGGCGCCGTCATCGCCAAGACGGTCTCTCTGGACGCGTCCAAGGTCGTCAACGTCACGCCGAGGTACTCAAAGGTAAGAAAAAAGGAGGAAGTTTTTCTTTTTTTCTTTCTTTTCTTTCTTTCTTTCTTTCTTTCTCTTTTCGCGACCTCAAAAACTTCATCATAAAAAAAAATAACCACCACTCCAAACCCACTTCTCCTCTCCAGATCAAGTCCAGGATCAACGGCGAGCTCATCGGCTGGGAGAACATCGAGCTGATCTCGGACCGCCCTTTCGAGACGATGGTGAGAAGAGACGAAGAGAAGAAGAGAAAGAGAGAGAAAGAGAGAGAGAGAGAGAGAGAGAGAGAGAGAGAGAGAGAGAGAGAGAGAGAGAGAGAGAGAGAGAGAGAGAGAGAGAGAGAGAGAGAGAGAGAGCGAG
>Ga0114918_10002481_pt1 | contig 16544 bp, 13 predicted proteins | sample LantaG_FD_87015 | JGI IMG/M metagenome (GOLD analysis project Ga0114918, IMG submission 87015) | Deep subsurface microbial communities from Baltic Sea to uncover new lineages of life (NeLLi) - Landsort_02402 metaG | ecosystem: Environmental > Aquatic > Marine > Oceanic > Sediment | place... | reverse complement strand
TTGCTCTTAATTCTCTTATGCTTTTCTTCACCTGAATCCTGTTTTTCTGATACCCTGCTTCCTGATCACCTGATTCCCTGATGGCCTTACGAACTTATGCCCTTTTCCCTTTCTCCCTTATCCCCTGACAACTGGTCCCTGATCCCCGACTCCTGTTCTCATTATACCATACTCTCACCAAAAGTTCAACGATTATCTAACAAAAATAACAAAAAAAATGACCAGAAAAAAGCACTTTTTTTGCCCGCCCTGCATCCCCGCGAAGACGGGGACCCAAAACAAAAATGTCATTGCGAGGCCTCTTTTGTAGGCCGAAGCAATCTCCTCTGTCATTCCTGCGCAGGCAGGAATCCACTTCTCAACACCCTACATGCTCTACGCCACCCGCGGACCGCTATATAGAAAAGAGTTCATTAAACCTTTGCTGCCATGCATCTTCATCCACAACGTGGAACGAAACCTTCTTGTTTTCCAACTCCATGCCAAGTTGATTTCTTGTGGTCTCTCTTGCCAACTCATTGCACAAGTCAAAGACCGATTTCTTGTACTTAGTATCTTCACTATCTTTCAGATGTAACCCTTTAGTTTCAACAACAAACACACGATCAAATCCGTTCGCACCCTTTTCGTTTGCCGTAAATATAAAATCGGCGAAAATCTTATGCTTGCGCCAGCCCTGGACGTAATAGTCATGGCGCGGAACATTCCGATACCAGAAAAACAGCTGCTCCTGTTCCTCAAGATACAGTGCAACGCTTTTCTCCAGCTCGTTAAAATCCTCTTCAGGAACATAGTCAAATAGACTCCGCTCCAACTGCTCCCCGGTTCTCTTGGTAAGCCTTCTCGCTGACCTTACACGCCTTTTCTTAGGCAGCTTGTATCCCAAATCATTCGTAATCACTAAAAATCGCAGTTCGTCTCGCGATATCAAGTCCTCAAAAACTCGCTTGGAAAGTTCATCTTTTTGTTTGAATAGATGTTTTCGCAGTTCTTCAACAATGAAAACAAAGTTATTCACGACAATTTGCTTCTCGTATCGGCCTAATAGCTTATTAAGCACCTTCCGCCCGAATTCGTGAGCCACCCAGGGATTAGGCACTATATCCAGCAAATGCCGCGCCATAAAAACACAGTCTAGTTTCAGACTCCCCGTCTTCAGCGCTATTGCTTGTTTCAACTCGATAACCCGACTAACATCGTCAGAAATACTGGCAACTTGCTCTACATCCTTTTCTTCAAGCATCGAAAGAGTCAATGAAAACATTGGTTCAAGGTCAGTCTCACCCCATGGAATCCGACTCGCAATGTCCATCGTGTAGTTTACTTTTCTCCAGCTATTGCCTCCCCTCATTACAAATACCGGCAGAATAACCTGCCCAACCGATTTCTTAAATTTGTCCCTCACTTCACATACGCGCTCTTCTCCCTCTACTCCCTCGACCTCATCTTCAAAAGCAACACGTCCCACAAGGTCGCCTAATCCTTCACCCCTGAACCCCTGCCTTATTTCCTCCAGCAAATCTGCACCCCGTTGCTGAAAGCAAAAAACATAACTCTCATCAAGTTCTTTCATTCCACTTTTCTTTGCAAACGGCTGGCGTAATATTCTGCCTACAAGTTGAGTCAGTGCTGTCTTTGACCCCGGATTTGTCAGGATACTGAGCACATAGGCAAACGCACAATCCCAACCCTCCTGAAGCGCCTGTTTCGTAATGATGTAACGAATCCTGCAGTTCGTAGACATCAACCCGCCAATATCGTCCACCTCTTTGAGCTCGTCTTTTTCGCTTGTCTTTATCGCCACTTCTTCCGGCGGTATCCCCATAACATCTATCAGGTGCTCCCTGACATCTTCGGCATGAATGTACTTCAGACCCCGCTGCGTCTTGCCTGTTCGCTCCACCTGAATCAGGCAAATCGGCCTGATATAATTACCCGTCTTGGCGTGGTATTCTCGCGCTTTCTCCTTTAGGATATTGAGGTGATTAACACTTGACAGTAGCGTGTCTTTCCAGTCGGGACTCGCCTTATTGAAGATGTGCAGATCAAACTTAATCATCTCCTCCCGGTTGAGTTCAATCCCAGTTATATCTACAAGTACGTTACTGGCTTTCGGCGGCGTTGCAGAAAGCTCAACAATTATGCACGGATTAAACCCTCTCAGCGTTCCCTGTGCTATTTCACTGTATGCCTTGTGTCCTTCATCGAGGATAATAATCGGATTCAGCAAGCGCAGCGTATTCCCCAAAGACGTTTTTATCTGCTTCCCCCAAAAGGCATTCTGTGATTCAAAGGTATCAAGGTTTGGTATCCGCTCAAGCAATTTAGTGTTCTTTTCGACATCGTCCTCCGGAGGAAAAAATTCCTGAAAGCCCCCGCTATCTTTAAAAAGCCTCAGTACCTCCTTGCTCTTCCTCCCTGCCGACTGCAGCATCAGCATCAAAACCACTAAGTTTTCTTCAACATCAAGCGGCGTAAAACGGTCGGTCTTCTCCAGTATCACCGTTCGCCCACCGCTCGCAATATCTAAATGTTGCCGATACGGATGGTCACGGTTTCGCAGACTCTTTATAGTCTGTCTGTATATCTGGGTCGTAGGAACAATCCAGAGTACAAGACCCGTCTGCCTCTTCAGGTAATTCGTGTTAATCAAATCGATTGCCTTAACGGCCAGAAATGTCTTGCCGCCCCCTGTCGGAACCTTCAGACAAAAACACGGTAAAGGCCGATCAAGGCCGTCTCTCTTGCCGTGATAGGCCCTACGTATCTCGCTCTGTTCCCATGCAACCGAAGGAAAATCACGAATGAACTGAGACTGACCCTGCTCGACCATTTTTTCATATTGTCCCCGCGCTGAATACAGGTTATCCAGATACCGCTTTACCTGATTTAACGTCTTGACCTGATATTCTTTCGGCTCCATCCGTCCTTACCTTGCCAGTTGATATATCTCAAACGGCAACTGCGCAAAATCAATCCGCAATTCGTCAAGATGGTTCTGGTCTAAATACTTAGTTGGCGCAAAAACAAGTCGCCTCTTATTTTTGTAAGGCCCTAACGCTTTTGCCCTGTCTAACGTAAGCGCTGTTTTCTTCAGATATTCCAAGTCCGGCTTATAAAAAAGATAAACAATATATTCCCTGCTCTCGCCTATGAAATTTGCTTTCCTATCTACGGCTTTTTCATCAAATTCCTCCCCCGTCGCCGTATAAAACACATACCGCGCAAGCTCTTTATAACTGGGAAGCTCATCTCCGCTCAAAATGCTCTCCATCTCTATCGGCTCGCCCAACTCAAAAAAGCTAAAACTCCCACCCAAGCCATTCTTGAGATTCTCACGCTTCGTATCAGCCACGCCCTTAATCACACGCCGAACACGCTCGGCGGTGATCTCTACGACATCTCGGAAGCCCATCCTATATGATGCTTGATCCTTTTCGATTTTTTCAGGCAACTGAACCAATATAAAGCGGCGATTTCCCCCTTCCTCCTTGTTGAGCTCCAGCACTGCTTGGGCAGTTGTACCGGATCCGGCAAATGAATCCAACACTATATCAGTGCCTTCGACATTCGCAAGTTTCAGTAGCCTCTTGATCAGATCAACTGATTTAGGATTGTCAAAAACCTTTTGGCCGAATATCTGTTTCAACTGAGAATTACCATTTGGCTTTAGGTCAGCCCAAAGGCTACTCCCGTACCTCGTATCAGAAGGCGGAACATAATGTTCAGGTTTTCCATTTTCAGACAAACGTAATAGGTCCTGTTCTTCGCCTTCCTCCGATTTGGACAAATACCATTCATCGATGTCTTCCTGGGTTACCTCGGTTTCTTTTTTTCCGATTTCCTTTAACATGGTCTTATAGTTTCGAATTGCTTCTCTACTCCTTTTTTCGCTCCATCTCCATTGCCCAGTCTCAGGAGTGATGCCAAATAATTTGTATCGCATGCTAGGCCTGTTTGTCCCTCTCCAGTGATTGTTCCACCCACCCCCTCTGTGATTTTCGAGGTCTATACGAAATTGCTCAAATCGATAAGATGAGTCCTTTGTATAAGCCAAAACATATTCCGCGCCAATCGCTAACCTGTCAATTTTTTCAAACTGCGCTTGGACACTTTTCACACCCCGTCTTACGATAATAATGTTCCTCAGGTTCTCTTCGAAAAACAGGCCCTCGTTCATTAAGTCAAGCAAGTGGTTCACTTCATTATCATCGATGGAAATGAAGATTATCCCCTCGTCACTGAGCAGTTCGCGCAACAGTTTGAGTCGTGGCATCATCATGCAGAGCCATTTATCGTGTCGGGTGAGGTCTTCCTTATCCACGACCTTGCCGAGCCAATCCTGCATCATGGGGGAGTTGACGTTGTCGTTATAGACCCATTTTTCGTTTCCGGTGTTGTACGGCGGGTCAATATAAATACACTTGATTTTACCAGCGTATGTCGGCAGAAGCGCTTTCAGCGCCTTTAGATTATCCCCGTGTATAATCAGATTGTCGTGCAGGCTTACCTTCTTTGTAACTGATTTTTTCTTTCGCGGCACTAATTGATGATACTTTACCAGCAAATGATGATTCTGAACAAACGCCTTGCCCTTAAAATTCAGCGTCGCCATATTTCTGCCCGCTCCTAATCAGGATAACCTTACCAACCTTCGCTCCCGGCCATTATCCGCCATTACCCATCCTCTGTCAAATATGCTTTTCCCACCCACACAATACACAAAACCGTCTTGAATTTACCAATCCATTTTACCCCGTTAGAAATTCTTGTCAAACTTAACCTGTCCATTCCGAACCTCACTTTTCTAATGGGGCCAAAACCCGACCATAACTATCCTCTATCCACTCCTCCACGCATCCACGCTTTCGCTCATTTACTCATCTACTCGCCGGCTTCGCCGGCGCGCACATTTGCGCAAGGGGGTAGCAAAAACGTGCTCAAAAAGTACCTATTTCTGCGCACTTTTGCTCAAAATGTGCGCACTTTTGTCTATTTTGTTCAACTTTTGTTCATTTTTGTCCAACTTTTCACGGCAACTTGCGCAAATGGTTCGAAAACTTGCGCGTTTGCGCGCGAATTTTAACGCATTTGCGAATAAACTTACGTGTTTGATACAATTTTTACGCACTGAGAATTCACTTTTACATAATAAATCGGCGTCACCAAAGGCCGAGCCTAAAAAAGTGCAACTTTTTACCGATAAAAACCATTTTTTATGTAATAAAACGGCCTTCTGGTGCGTCTATATGTAGTTGAGGACTTTGCTTACAACAGTCGTACAGGCGTACAAGTTAAGCAAAATGCCCTTTATTGCTGACGCAACTGCTATTGGCAGGATTTGTAAATACTTTGTAAAAAAGGCGGTTAGGTATTTTACGTGCATTTTACTTTGTTTTGAAGGGCAAGTATTGCATTATGAATGTTGAGGCTTTTGCTTATCAGAGGCTATATACAGCTTAAGCAAACGCCCTTTATATTGACGTAAGCTCCATATTTATGTACAATTATAGTTTTTGCAGATTACTGCAAATTTGAATACGGAAGGCCGGTATGAAGTCGCAAAGAAAGAGAAAATTAGGCCAATTGCTTCGTGAAAAAGCGTATCTGGATGAGTCCCAGCTTAACCTTGCACTCGCAGAGCAAAGCGTGAAGCATCGCCGGCTGGGCGAGATTTTGGTCGAGCTTGGCTATATAACGCAAGCTCAGTTAAATGAAGCCCTTGCGCTTCAAGTAGGAATAGAAAAGGTAGATTTGACCGAATTGTCAATTGATGCGGCAATCGTTGCGCTTGTGCCGGCTGAATTGGTCAGCAAATATAATGTTCTGCCGTTATGGCATGACGATGGCCGATTAGCTGTGGCGATGACAGACCCATTCCAGCCGCAGGTTATTGAGGATTTGCGGCTTGTAACCGGCTGCTCAGTCCAGCGATATTATGCTGAGCCGAGCCAGATGGAAAATTCGATACTGAAGTTCTACGGCAGCAATGTAGCAAGGATGCTGGATGACCTTGTGCCGGCTGAGCAGCGAGCGGAGACTGAACTAAACAACGGCGATTACTCGCCTGCCAAACTGCACGAGCTGGCGAGGGAGCCATCGTTAGTCAATCTTGTGAACTTAATCATACTCGAGGCCATTGACGCCCGTGCAAGTGACATTCACATCGAGCCATTTGCCCATCAGGTAAAGATAAAATACCGGATTGACGGTATGCTTGTGGAGAAGACGCCATCGTCGAAACATTTGCAAGCGGCAATTATTTCGCGAATTAAGATTATGGCGAATATGAATATTGCCGAGCGTTTTGTGCCGCAGGACGGGCATATTGAATTTGCGGGCAAAAACGGCAGGGTGGACATGCGTGTCTCGACCGTGCCTACGGTGTACGGCGAATCTATTGAGCTGCGGATTCTGGACAAGTCGGCGTCATTGATGGATCTTACCGATTTAGGTATGAGCACCGAATACCTTAAGGCTTTTGACCGGTGTCTGCATAAGTCACACGGGATTGTACTTGTTACGGGGCCGACCGGCTGTGGTAAGACAACAACACTTTACGCGGCGTTGAATAGGATATATTCGCCGGCTGTGAAGATGATAACGATAGAAGACCCAGTTGAGTATCAGCTCGAGGGTATCATCCAGATGCCGGTCAATCCCAAGAGGGGTCTGACCTTTGCCACGGGCCTGCGACATATAGTGCGGCAGGACCCGGATATCATAATGGTGGGCGAGATACGAGACAAGGAGACTGCTGACATAGCGATTCGTGCAGCGTTGACGGGACACCTTGTCTTTTCGACACTTCATACTAATGATGCGCCGGGGGCGGTAACAAGATTGCTTGATATGGGAGTTGAGGCGTTTCTGTTGGCCAGCTCTTTAGAGGCGGTCTTGGCTCAAAGACTGGTGCGAACGATTTGCCCCAAATGCAAGAAGCAGTACAAGCCGGATGAAAACCTCATTAAAAACCTGAACGGCTCGGTGGCGGTCAAACCTAATACAAAGTTATATCATGGCAGCGGTTGTAATGAGTGTATGCATACCGGGATGAGGGGAAGAACCGGCATATTTGAGCTGCTGAGGATAACCGATTCGCTGCGTGAATTGATAGCGACAAGCCCAACCACCGAACAGATTATAAAGGCAGCGCCGCCAGAGCATACAGCCATGCGGCACGACGGTGTGATGAAAGCATTAGAGGGTGTCACGACTCCTGAAGAGGTATTGAGAGTTACACAGGGTATCGGTGAAGAAGAGTAAAAAAGTAAAAAGGTAGAAGTAAAAATATAAGCTTAGCAGACAATGTAATAGGGTTAAATACTGGGCCAGTTTTCTTATAAAGCAGTTGATCAGACAGGCGAGCATATCGCAGGGACGCTTGAAGCGGCTGACCGTAGAAGTGCCGTTGCGAGCCTGGCTGATAAGGGACAGTTCGTAGTAGAGCTGACAGAAGAAGTTCAATCGCCGAGTGCCGGCACGGGCAAGGAGGCGGTGCTGGGCCTGGCCAGGTTAGTAGGTTTCCAGACGCGATTTACCGCGTTCAAAGTCCCTGTCAGGCTTGGTTCGCGAAGGATTACCAGCAAAGACCTGTTGGCTATGACCAGTCAGTTAAGCACGGCTTTGCGAGCAGGGCTTCCACTGCTGAATGGACTTGAGATTATTCGCGACCAGCAGCACAAAGCCGTAATGAAAGAATTGCTCAGTGAGCTTGCCAAATTAGTAAGGTCCGGACAGTCACTATCGGAGGCTATGGCGGGACACAAAGGGATTTTCAGCCCACTGTATCTTTCGATGATAAGAGTTGGAGAGACGGGTGGAATTCTGGAACAAACGACAACACAGTTGGCAGATATATTAGGCAGGGAGGAGAAGGTAAAGACGAGTATGAAAAACGCCTCGGCGTATCCTATCTTTGTTTTGGGTCTTGGTCTCGCATCGGTGGTTGTGATAATAACGTGGATACTGCCGCAGATACTAAGCACGATAAGCGGCGGTCTTGCGATGCTTCCCTGGCCGACACGAGTGTTAATGGGAATAAGCGCTTTTACAAGAGGAATGCTTACCACGTTGCAGGGCTGGCTTTTCATTGCCGCGGTTGTGACAGGGCTTTACTACCTGAGAAAGTGGACGAAGTCTGCGGGCAAAATCAAGTGGGACGCATTTAAGCTGAGGCTGCCGGTTTTAGGTTCGGTTTTGAGAACAATAGCGGTGGGCAGGTTCGCGAGAACGCTCGGTGCGCTTACTAAAGGAGGCGTTACCATTCTCGAAGCGCTTGGTGTAGTGCGTGACACGCTGGGTAATGAGTTGCTGGGCAGGGAAATCGACGGCGTTGCCGAAAAGGTAAAGGGGGGGGCGTCTCTGGCGGGTCCGTTAGAGATATCGGGATATTTTCCGCCTCTGCTTGTGCAAATCGTATCGATTGGCGAGCAAACGGGAAGACTCGATGAATTGCTGCTCAACGCAGCCGATACGTTCGATGCCGAGGCGGACGCGGCTATAACCAGATTTATGGCGATTTTCCCGGCGGTGTTGATATTGGTTCTGGCTTTGGTAATAGCTTTTATAATAGCAGCAACTCTGCTGCCAATAGTTGTAATGGAACTTGGTGGTCTTAGTATGTAGATGAAGTGTACCTGTACTCGTGTTACCACAGGTACGAGTAAGGAAATTGAAAGGCAAAATTAAAATGCAAAACTTGAAATGGATACATTCGGTTCTTCGTAAGGAGTCCCAAGGACTAACAGGCGAATTCAAGACTCGAAGGTCAAGACGTAAAACTTTTAAGGCGTTTACCATTATAGAACTGCTTGTGGTAGTTTTGATTATATCGATGCTTGCCGTATTTGTGGCGCCGAAGATGTTTAAGGCTGTGAGCAAGGCCAAGAGGGACATAGCGAAGGCCAAGATGAGGGACATTGAGAATGCTGTCGAGAGATTTTGCATTGACTGCGGCCGATACCCAACTGATGCGGAGGGGCTTGAAGTGCTGATTAATCCACCTGAGGACGTTGAGGAGAAGTGGCAGGGCCGTTATCTGAAGCCAAGTGAACTGCTTGACCCGTGGAAAAATCCGTACGTTTACGTGGAAGAAGGTGAGCGCAATCCGGGCAGTTATGATTTGATAAGTTTTGGAGCAGACGGCAAAGAGGGCGGAGAAGATGACGACGAAGATATATTTAACGACTAATTTCGTATATCGTATTGCGTATTGCGTATTGCGCAGTATGAATCACGGACAGCGCACGGCGAAACGATGCGGTTTTACCATTGCGGAGATGCTGATGGTAGTAGCTGTTATTGTGCTTCTGGCCAGCATTGGAGGCGGGTTTTATGTCGGCACATATAAGAGGATGGCGGCAGAAAGAGCGGCACGAGATTTCTGGTTCGCGGCCAAATACGCGCGGATAACAGCGATTGAGCGGCAAATTCCATGCGAGCTGGAACTGGATGCGGATGGCAATCGGTTTTCGCTGGTAGTGTATGAATTTGACGAAGAAAACGAACGGACTGAGAAGGTAGCGCTGCGAGATTCGTACTCGAAGCCGGTGCAGTTGAGCGGTGACGTCAAATTCGAGGATATTATGATAACGCCGCTTGGTTCGGGCGAAGGGACGGGGACATCAGAGGGGAAAACGATAGTCTTTTCGCCCAACGGCACGGCACAGTCAGCCGTTGTGCAGATTGGTGACGGCAGGAACCATTATACGGTCAGTATTTGTGCGGCGACGGGCAAGGCGACGGTGCATTTCGGCCTTGCTAAAGACGCCAAGACCAATACCGTCGTTGATTTAGACGAGGAGCTTTAACTAATTTGGAATTAAGGGCAGGAAAACAAAAGGGTGCGAGCAGATAAGAACAGGACAGGTTTTACTCTGGTTGAGACAATCGCAGCAAGCGTTATCCTTTGCATTGCTGTTTTGGCACTGGGAGCAGTCGGCTCACGGTCTCTTAGCTCGATGAGGCTCAACAGACAATATGAATTGGCAGCGTCGCTGGCCGACAAGCAGCTTACTTACATTGATTATATCGGTGTCGAAGACTTTATTGAAACAGGGGAGATGGAAGGGCAGTTTAAAGGGTTTGAGCAAACGTATTACTGGAGGGCTGCCACTGCATACGAGGGAACCGATAACCTTTATGAGGTGACTGTGACCGTTAGCTGGTTTGAGGCGCCACGGCTGCGCAGCGTTTCGGTCGATACAATGCTCAACGGAACGGGTTTGCTTATTGTCAATACACCGGAATAGTGATTGAGTGAAGATGTACGTGAAAAAGAGCGGATTTACGCTGGTGGAAGTTCTGCTTGCCTCAATGATAGGGGCATTTGTTGCGTTGGTGGCTGTGGGCACACTGAGAGCTATTTCGGCCAGTGCTGAGATGATAGAGAACAATATTTCCACCTCTTCTGAGGCAAGGTTTGCATCGAAGGTGATAGCAAGGGACCTCTTAAATCTATACCGCGACACGGATTTGGAAAAAGCGAAGCTGGTTGGGCTGGCGCAAGAGACAGGTAGGGACGTGGTTAGTTGTTTAAGTTTCTATACTGTCGGCAGGACAAAGGCGAGGATCGACCAGCCGGAAGGCGATGTTTATGAGGTGGAATATTACCTGCTGAAGGAGCAAGAGAAGCGCGCACTAATGAGGAGAATGTGGCCGAATCCGGATAAGGACGCACCGCCCGGTGGGATAATGACCGCAATTGCTGAATATATTGATGTTTTTCAGGTCAGATACTTTGACGGTGAAGACTGGCAGCTTGAATGGCCGGAGGATATGAAGTCTCTGCCGGAGCTGGTAGAGGTGACTATAGTGGCGACGCGGCGCAGCAGGACGGATACGGCTATTGAATCCTTCATTGTGAATTTTCCGAGGTCGCCGTGGAGAAAGGTCAGCATTTCCGAGGATACCGAGAGAGAGGAAGAATAGGGGACTAAGAAATAGAAAGAGAAAAGTGAAAAATGAGTAGTGCAAGCGACAAAAAGGGTCTTGTTCTTGTGGCGGTGCTTTGGGTGATAATGGTGCTCATAGTGATTGCCGCCGCTGTCGGGCGAAACAGCCGACTCGATACGAAGGTTTGCGTTGTAAGGACGGATGAGTTTCGGTGCAAGTGGGTTTGTCGGGCAGGGATAGAGAGAGCTATTGCAGTACTGAACGATGACCTGAGAGGAAGTGACAGCCTGACGGACCTGTGGAGTGAGAATGACGTGGATTTCAATGACGTGAGGTTTGGAGAATGTATTTTTACCGTGAGGGTTGTTGATGAGGCAAGTAAATTGAATGTAAATACTGCTACGAGAGAGCAGCTTCTGCGGCTGGAGCGTGAGGGTATGACGGAAGAGATTGCTGATGCGATAATCGATTGGCGGGACAGAGATGATACGCCGCGTGGAGGCGGTGCTGAAGCAGGTTACTATGAGAATCTGCATTATGGATATCAGATTCGGAACGGGCACTTCAGGACAATTCGTGAGCTTTTGTTAGTCAAGGGTGTTACAGAGCAGCTCGTGTACGGAGAAGATACGAACCTTAACGGCAAGCTGGACTACTGGGAGAGAGACGGCGACGAAAGCCCACCGCCTGATAACAAAGACGACAAACTCGACCGGGGATGGATTGCGTATCTGACGTGCTATTCGTACGACAAGAACAAAGATGCCATCGGAAATGACAGAGTTAATATCAACAAAGCTGATGAGAATACGCTGAGACAGGAGTTGGAGCTAACACCGGGACATGCGAAATGGATTGTGGAGAATCGCGACTACGAAAGCATTGCTGATCTGATAAAGGAGGATAGTCGTGAAGAGCCATCACTGGACCCGTCTGCGAGTCCAGAGGCAGCCACGCCTATACCTCTTGATTTGAAAACATTTAAGGATATCGCTGACAAAATAACGGTAAATGACGAGGAAATAATACCGGGAAAAGTCAACATCAATACTGCGCCGAAGGAAGTTTTGTCAGCTTTGCTGGGTGATGATGAAACAGCCGAGCAAATCGCGGATGAGATAATTACGCACAGAGACAGCCTGCTGAGCGGGATGCAGAGCATAGCAGAAGTGTTGGATGTGAAATCGGTGAACGTCAAGACCTTCAAGAAGATAGCGGAGCATATAACTCCACGGTCGGATGTTTTTACGATTCGCTGTGTTGGGCGAGCGGACAGAGGTAGAGGCCGTGGAGCAAGGCTGCAAACGGAAGCAGTGGTCGACCGAAGTCAGACGCCGTGCAAAATACTCTACTGGTATCAAGGGGCGGGAGCGACTGTGGGGCGACCCGAGATGCAATAAATGGCAGAATGGGAACGTAAGTGGATAATTGAATGATATGAGCAGTAAGAGAACAGACACAGTGACAAGGGCGTCCGTGGTTGTGGTATCGCGCGAGGAGAATAAGCTGCGAGGCGTGGAACTTCGCAAACAGGGAGAGGTCTTTGAAGTTCTCTGGACTAAGGGCGGCGAAGCAAGTGAGATGGAGCTGGGGACGTTTGTGGCCGAGTGTAACCTGTCTTCCGGGCGGACGGTGAAAACGGGAAGCAGTGACGACAGAACGGTTGCATTTGGTTTTGACTCAGCAGGCGTGATTTTCTACCGGATTGGTGTGCCTGCGGTCAAAAAAGAAGAACTTGCAGCAATCGTTAAATTGCAGGCTGAAGCTCGGCTGCCTTTGCCGGCTGAACAGATGGAAGTGGCCTGGCGGGCCGGTGAGGTGCGGGACGGGCAAGTGGACGTTACGATAGCGGCGGCAAGAAGAGACCGTCTGCGAAAGTTCGTGGAAGATGTGCGCGGTTTTGAGCCGGCAAGGATAATGCTGGACTGTGAGGGGATAGTAAAGGCGTGGGGAGAGTTCTTTTCGGGTGACGAGAAGGCGGCTGTGGTTGTAAACATAAGGTCGCGAAATACACAGATTTGTCTGGCTGAGCAAGGAAAACTGGTTAATGCCGTGAGCCTGGATATGGGGATGGAGGATTTTTCAGCAGGGCAGGGGTCAGCAGAGCAAATGGAAATCGCTGAGAGGTTTGTTCAGGATATGCGGAGCGTGTTGGAATTGTTTGGTTATGCGGACACGAATGAGCCGCCAGTTTTCGTCCTGTCAGACGGCGGTATCTCAATAGAAGAAATAGCATCGTATCTTGAGTCGGCGGGATTTAATGTGCGAGTAGCGGTGCCTCAGATGGAAAGATTAAGAGGCGGGGTGGAACTCAGCGTTGAGGATATCTACCAGTATCGTGTGCCGATAGGTCTTGCGGCGATGGTATTTGAAGCGCCTGCAGAGAAGCTCAACGTTTTTGCAGGCTTGTATCGCCCAAAGGCGGAGGAGGAAAAAAGGCGCTGGCTGCGTTCACCGAAGGTGGCCGGCACAATCACAGTTGTGATGCTGATGTTGCTGGTTACTGTGCTCTACGCGGTGGATGCAGTCAACGATAAACATCTGACGAGATTGGTGGCAAAAGTAGACGTGGGACAATTTACTCAGCGGCAAAAGCTGCTCAAATCAGTTGCGTTACAAAGGCCAGACCTTCTCAGACTGTTAACCGAAATGAACAGCACCGAGCACGAAGGGATAGTGCTGAGCAGTGTGCACTTCAAAAAAGGCAACCCGGTGACTGTAAAGGGCCAGGCCGACGCCGAGGAGCAGGTATGGAAGTTCCAGAAAAGTCTGAATAGCAAAAAGGGCATAAAAAACGCGTTGATAGAAAACATCACGCCCAAAGATGACAAGCGCGATTTCAGTATAACTTTCCATTACGGACGTTTTACCAAAAAGAAAAGTCGATTATAAACCTGAATAGTAGAGAAGCTACGATGAAGTTAAGCCAAAGAGATAAGCGGGCGTTAAAAATTGGTACTGTTGGTGCAGTGGCGATTCTGGCACTTACGTTTGGAACGAAGTGGGTTGGTCACTGGTCAGAAGTAAGGGAATCAATTGCTGCGAAGAAGGCTACGCTCAAAAGTATTCACGTGGACAAGGCTGAGCAGGAGCGCTTGATGTCGATGGTTCCTGTGTTTGAGACGCCGCAGGACGAGGAAAAACAAAAGTTTCTGTTTAGAGAGAAATTTTATGAGCAGTTGAAAAAGGCGGGATTCAAGGGCGAGCCCATAAAGGTTTTGCGTGCCAAGAAGGTACAAGCAGGGACAGGTTACAGACTGCTGGGTTTGCAGACCCGCGGCAAGTGCAATTTCGAGCAGATGCTCGATTTGCTTACCAATCTGAATGAGAATTCTTATCTGGTCGCCATTGAGGAGATGCGGATGGAATGCGACCCAAAGAAGCGGCGGGAATTCAAGGTGGAGTTGACAGTGTCAACGTTCGTCAAGTGAGTTGAGTAGCGTATGAAGCTTGATAATCTAAAAGAAAAACAAGGCTTGATTTCAATTTCGCTGTTTTGGGTTTCAGCGGTATTGGGAGTTTTGATTTTGGTCAGGTTAGGAAGCTTTTTTGTGACGTCGGCGAGGGCGGAAAGGTTGATAGAAGATGCTGCTGCACAGAGTCAGCCGGACGCAAACGATGCGAAAAAGTACCTGGCCAGGTTTAAGGAAGTTGCAGACGAGCTGAAGAAGAAGAATATGTTTGCGCCTCCCCCGCCGAAGCCGGGATGGCCTGTCAGCAGTGTGCAGATTCTTGGCCATACGGCGTTTATAAACGGCGATTGGCGCAAGGTCGGTGACGACATTGGCGGGGCGAAGATTCTGGAGATTGGGCCTACTTACGTCAAGATGGTATGGGAGGGTAAGGAAAAGACCTTCTATCCGTTCGATGTAGAGAGCGCTCCCAGGCCCAAGAAAGCAAAAAAGGCTGTCGCCGAGAAAGCCAAGCCCGAGAAGGAGGCGGCGGAGAAGCCGAAGGAAGAGAAAGTTGCGACGGCATCCGAAGAAGACCCGCTTGCCTGGATGGGAGTTGAGTTATCGCCGGAACTGAGGGCGAAACTGCTGGAGAAGTGGAACGAGATGTCGGATGAAGAAAAAGAGCAGATGAAGGAACAGTGGAATAAGTTGTCTGATGAGCAGAAAGAAGAACACGTGAAGATGATGGAAGAGCATGTGGATGACATCTAAAGGCGGCGTATGAAGCTTGATAATCTGAAAGAAAAACAAGGCTTGATTTCAATTTCGCTGTTTTGGGTTTCAGCGGTATTGGGTGTTTTGATTCTGGTCAGGTTAGGAAGCTTTTTTGTGACGACGGCGAGGGCGGAAAGGTTGATAGAAGATGCTGCTGCACAGAGTCAGCCGGACGCAAACGATGCGAAAAAGTACTTAGCCAGGTTCAAGGAAGTTGCAGATGAGCTGAAGAAGAAGAATATGTTTGCGCCTCCCCCGCCGAAGCCGGGATGGCCTGTAAGCAGTGTGCAGATTCTTGGCCATACGGCGTTTATAAACGGCGATTGGCGCAAGGTCGGTGACGACATTGGCGGGGCGAAGATTCTGGAGATTGGGCCTGCTTACGTCAAGATGGTATGGGAAGGGAAGGAGAAAACCTTCTCGCCGTGGGACATAAAGGATGTTCAGGGTGCAAAATCAGATTCGAGGAAAGGTGAAGAAACTAAGAGAGAGGATAGAAGAGAACGTGGGGAGCGAAGGCCAAGGCCAAGCCGTGGAGGCAGGGGGGGCTTTCGCGATATGTCTCGCGAGGAGAGAATGCAGCTAAGAGAAAGAATGAGGGATATGTCTCCGGAAGAAAGGAGAGAATATACAAGGAAAATGCGTGAAGAATCTAACGGGGGATAGCAGACAAAAATTAAAGTGAGGTGAATAAATTGAAACGGTCAAGATTACTATTGTTGGTTATATTTGCTGTTGTGGCGGCCATTATTGTCTGGAGGGTCGGCTTTTACAAACCCAAAGCTGAACGTGCAGAAAGGGAGGCAGAGCGTAAAGAAGCTGTTGAGCCGAACGAGCCGAATGAGCCCAATGAGCCGAGCGAACCTAATAAACCGAGCGAGCCGAACGAGCCAGGTGAGCCTAACAAACCAGGTGAGCCGAACAAGCCAGGCGAGCCAAACGAGCCGAATGAGCCAGGCGAGCCGATGGAGAACATTAACTTCAAAGATATGGAGATGAAACATATTATTAAGAAGCTCGCGGAGTGGACAGGTAAGGTGATTATCCCTCACGGGGAGGTAATGGAAAAGAAGATATCGATATACTCGGAGAAAGAGAGGCCGAGAAGTGAGGCACTTGCGCTGATTTACAGCGCGTTGCGTGCGCAAGGGTTTGTAGCGGAACACGTCGACAATACGATTTTGCTAAAGCCGCTAAAGGACGCAAAGTTGCTGCTTGTTCCCACGATACCGCCTGAGATTGCTCTTGCTGCGATTGAGGACAAAGAACAGATAGTTCGGAAATTCTTTAAGCTGACAAATTACAGTCCCACGTCGATGAGTGAGATTATAGGGGCTATGCTCGGCGAGTACGCCTACGTGAGCGCCGACGAGACCACAGGAAAGCTGCTGATTATTGATACGGTCAAGAACCTGATACAGTTTGAGAAGGTTATCGCACAGTTTGATGTGCCTGAAGCGGAGCAGACCATAACACAGA
>Ga0114918_10002480_pt1 | contig 16546 bp, 8 predicted proteins | sample LantaG_FD_87015 | JGI IMG/M metagenome (GOLD analysis project Ga0114918, IMG submission 87015) | Deep subsurface microbial communities from Baltic Sea to uncover new lineages of life (NeLLi) - Landsort_02402 metaG | ecosystem: Environmental > Aquatic > Marine > Oceanic > Sediment | place: Baltic... | reverse complement strand
GGATGGCGGCGCGACTGGCGGCCGAGAAGGGCGTGGGGGTGCTGTTGAATGCACTGCCGCGCGTCTTGGAGGTCTACCCGGAGGCGCGGGTGCTTTTCGCCGGCCAGTACCGGGACGTGTTGGGCGAGGAGGCTTACGCCCGGCGGCTGGCCCCGCTGTTTCGCCAACACGAGGAGCGCTGGGAGTTCGTGGGCGTGCTGAATCTGTTGCGGATGGCGGCCTTTTATCCCAACCTGACTTGTCTCGTCGTCCCCAGCCTCAACTCGACCGAGTCGTTCGGGCTGGTGCAGGTAGAGGCGATGTTGTGTGGCACGCCCTCGATTGCCAGCGACCTGCCAGGGGTGCGCCAGCCGGTGCTGCAGACAGGGATGGGGGAGGTGGTACCGATAGGGGATAGCCAGGCCCTGGCCGAAGCGATCATCAAGGTAGCGGGCAACAAGGCCGATTATGTACGACCTGGAGAAGAGATCGCGGAACGGTGGAACACTGCGCGCACGGCGGCGGAGTACGAGGCGCTCTTCGAGCGGCTGCTGGAAGAGACGGGGTGACAAGGGGACAAGGGGACGAGGAGACAAGGGGACAAGGTGACAGGGAGACAGGGACATGGTGGGGCAGGGTGACAAGGTGACCGACGATTCGCAATTCGCGATTCGCAATTCGCAATTCGCCAACCATCTGCCCGAGTGCGCCTATCGCTACTTCTGGGACATTAATCCGGCGAATCTGGACGTCAGCAAATATCCGCGCTACGTCATTGAGCGGCTGCTGGAATACGGTGACCTCCCGTCGGTGCGCTGGATGGAGCGCCGCTTCTCCCGCGAGGAGATTGTGGAGGTGCTGAAGACGAGCCGGCGATTGAGTGCCCGGAGTGCCAACTTCTGGGCGTTGTACTTTTGCCTGCCGGTAGAGGAGGTGCGATGTTTATCGAAGCGGTTCCGGAACAGGCGCGCCGTAACCTGGCCGTATTAGCCCGGGCTGGCATCACCCAGCCGTTCTACCTGGCTGGAGGTACGGCAGTAGCCTTTCACCTGGGCCATCGTATCTCGGTGGACCTGGATTTCTTTGGTCCGGAGTCCTTTGATGCGGAAAAACTGGCCGAATGTCTGGCCGATCTGGGTCGCTTTCAGGTGGAGAGTTTTGCTCCCGACACTTTGCTCGGCTCCTTTGAAGACGTGCGTATCAGCTTCTTCCGCTATCGCTATCCGCTCGCGGACGAGCCGGTAACGGTGCTGGGTACGCTGGTGGTAGGACTGGGAGATCTGGCAGCGATGAAGATTGAGGCCATTGGGCAGCGAGGTTCCCGCCGGGATTTCATTGACCTCTATTTCATTTGCCAGTCACAGATGACACTGGCCGAAGCGATGATGTGGCATCGGCGCAAGTTTGCGGGCTTGAACATCAGCGTCGTGCATCTCATCAGATCGCTGGCCTACTTTGAGGACGCCGAAGCCGACCCGATGCCGGAAATGCTCAAGCCGGTTGCCTGGCCCGACGTGCGGCGCTTCTTCGAGCGAGAGGCTCAGGCGCTGCTTCGACAACTGTGAATGCCTGCGACCCGCGCCGCCGTGAACGGGCGGCGCTGGAAGCCACGTTATTGTATGGATGACGACCTGCTCTGGCGACACCTGCGCGACCTGCCTGCTTTCCGGGCCTTGCTGCGGGCAATGGAGGCCCGCTTCTACGCCGGCCTGCCGCTTCCGCGCCCCGTGCTCGACCTGGGCTGCGGTGACGGCCACTTCGCATCGGTCGCCTTCGACGGGCCGCTGGAGGCAGGTTTTGACCCCTGGTGGGGGCCACTGGCCGAGGCGCACGAGCGAGGGGCCTACCGCCTGTTGGCGCAGGCTGATGGGATGCGGATGCCCTACCCTGACGGCACCTTCGCCACCGTCGTGAGCAACTCGGTGTTGGAACACATCCCCAGGGTGCAGCCGGTGCTGACGGAGGTAGCGCGGGTGTTGCAGCCCGATGGCATTTTCTATTTCTGCGTACCCGGTCCCAATTTCTTGCCCTTTCTTTCCATCGGGCGGTCACTGGACCGGTTGTGGCCTCTTCACAATTCGCAATTCGCAATTCGCCATTCGTCATTCGCCATTCGCCACTCGCCCGGTGAGGCTTACCGCCGCTTCTTCAACCGCATCTCCCGTCACTACCACTGCGATGGGGCCGAGGTGTGGGCGCGGCGGTTGGAGGCGGCGGGGCTGCGGTTGGTGCGCTGGTGGCCCTACTTCTCTCGCCGGGCGCTGACGGCCCTGGAGTGGGGGCACTATCTGGGACTGCCCTCGCTGGTGTGCAATAAACTGACCGGGCGTTGGATATTGTGGCCCTCGCGGGTCAACCTGTGGCTCACGGAACGTTTGATGCGGCCGCTCTACGAAGAACCGCTGCCGCAGGAGGGCGCCTGCCTGTTCTTTGTAGTGCGCAAGCCGGGGTGAGTTGGGTAAGCCGCACCGCCGTAAAACAGGCGGTGCTGGATTGAAAAGCGTGCCAGCACCGGCTCTTCAAGGCCGGTGCGGTGAGCGGAGGATGGGAGATGGCTAAGCGATTCTCCTCGCTGGTGCTCATAGCCGCAGCGCTGGCGCTGGCCGGACTGGGACACTACTATTTGCTCTACCAACGCATCTATATCCGGGATGCCGTTGTGTTCTACGTCGTGGCGGCGTTGCTGCTGGTGTGGGCCTGGCTGCGTGTGGGTGCGACACCCGACCGCCGTTGGGCGCTCGTGCGGTCCGCTCTACGACGGCTGGGTGTGGCGCTGCGCGGCCTGCTCTTGCGCAGGTCAACCCGGCCGCTGGTCGTGGCATTGGCTGCGGTAAACGGGTTGGCCGCGTTGGTCGCTCTCCTGGTTCCCCCGCCAGCGGGCTTGCTGGTGGCGTTGCTACTGTGGGCGGGAGGAGTGGCGGCGTTGATGGCCCTCATTCCCTGGCCGCGCCGGGTGCGCCGGGCGAGGCCCAGGCCCACCCCAGAGGTGCCTCCAGAGGTGAGGGAGGTGCCTGGCCCTGTGATAGTCACCGCCGAAGCGGTCCAGCCCAGGCGGTATGCGGTCCCTCTGGCAATTGCCGGCTGGCTACTGCTGGTGGCGGGGGCGGTGGTGCTGGCCCTACCAGGTGTGCCTGGACCGCTGGAGGCTATTGATGACTGGCTGTGGCCTATGCTGGCCGAACTGCACGTTGATGCGCCGTTGCCGCCGGGCGTGTGGTCGGTAGGGCTCGCGCTATCGTGTACCGGGATGATCCTGATCGCCTGGACGAGAGGTGGAGTGGACAGGCTGCCCGGGATGCTGTCCCCTGGCGGTGAAACGCCGCCTATGCAGGTTACCTCACGTCCTTCGTGGCGCTGGCTCGCGCTGGCGCTCGTTGGCGACCTGGTCTGGCTGGGCGTGGTGTACGCTGCGGCGGTGAGCTCCACCAGTTGGTCCGTCGTCCCCCTGTGGCTGGCGACGCTGGCCGTCCAGGCGGTGTGCTGGTGGCGTGTAGACCGCGCCCGGGGTGTGTCATCCCTTCCCCGCCTGGTCATTGGTCATTGGTCATTGGTCATTGGTCATTGGTTATTGGTCATTGGTCATTGGCTATTGGTCATTGGTCTGGTGGTTGCGTTTGGCGTGACGCTCTATCGCCTGGGCGATGTGCCGGACAGTCTGTGGGGAGACGAAGGGGCGTTCTGGTGGTGGGCACGCGATCTGGCGAAAGGTGTGCGCGCTAACCCCTTTGATTTGGGCGTGTATGGCGCTTTCCCTGTGATGGGATCGCTCTACCAGAGCCTGTGGGTAAGGCTGTTCGGGCCTACGGTGTGGGCCTGGCGGCTGGGGTCGGTGGTGGCCGGAACGCTCACCTTAGTGCCGTTGTTCTTTCTGACGCGGAAACTGCTGGGCACCCGGGTGGCCTGGTCTGCTGTGGTATTGATGATCAGCCTGCCCTATTTCCTGGCCTATGCGCGTACGGGCTTCAACAACATTCAACCGCTTTTGCCGGTTACGTTGGGCATGTGGTTGCTGATTGAGGCGACGCAACGGAACAGCCACTTGTTGGCCTACCTGGCCGGCGTGGCCTGCGGGGTGGCGTCTCTCACGTACTCATCCGGGCACCTGGGCCTGATCTTGGTGATGCTGGTCTGGCTGTTTTTCTTCATCAGTCAAGGGCCGCTGCGTCGTCAATTGCTCGGTTTGGCTCTCTGCCTGTTGCTGGGTTGGTTCTTCGCCGCCGGTCCATTTGTGCTTGGTTGCCTGCTAGGCGGTAAGCCGTTGGGCTCGAAAGTACCGGAGAGTTTTATCGGGAATGCCATGTATGGGGAAGCAATTTTTTCGGCAGATGAGCTCACGCGGCTGCACCCATTGTGGCACTTTGGACAGCAAAGAGTCTTCTTCGAGCCCAGGTTGTATGCACTGTTGCTCGGACGTGGTCTGGTGCGCACGGCGGTGGGCATGATAACTGGCGGAATTGTCGTAGAACACTACGTCGTGGGGCCGCTGGCGGGGCCGGGGGCGGTCTTTTTCCTGGCTGGGCTGGCCTGGACGTTGGGCCAATACCGCCGGTTGCCGGCCGTGCTATGGGCGATGTGGGCGCTGGTGTGCGCTGTCCTGCTAAGCGTGTTCAATACCTTTCCGCCACGCGCCTCGCACATGGCGCCAATCATTCCCGCGCTGGCCGTGCTGCTGGCGGTGGGTATATGGCTGCTGAGCGATTTGCTGCGGCGGTTTGTGCACCCGCGCTGGGCTGACTGGGTCGGGGTTGTGTTGACTGTGGTGCTGGCGCTGTGGGGCATGCACACTTACTTCGTGGAGATGCCACAGCAGTACGTGCCGAACCTGGAGAATGTGATGTTCTGGGCGGCGCAGAAGATGGACCGTGGCTCCAACCTGGTATTCGTGGTGGACGAGCCCTACCCGCCGGAGTTCCGGGTGTGGGGGATTGACGAGTTCGACCTGGGTGTGGAGTACCACAGCGTGCTGGCCGAGGAGGTGCAGGCCGCCGATTTCCGCGCTCTGTGCGGCACGACCGTTCGGCTGAGCGCCCATGGCGAAACCTGCCGCGTGTTCTTCTTGCCGGAGAGCGCGGACGACGTACTGGCGCAATTACACGCACAGTTGGGCGAAGGGATGGTGCAGACGCACGTAAACCGAGAGGGTCAACCAATTGTGTTGGAGTTCGTGCCACTGGGCCTGGAAACAGGCGCGCCGGCGTCGGGGCAGGTAGAAGGGGAGGGCTACTGGTGGCACCCTGGCCTGCACTGGGTTGCGATTCTCTTGCTGGTCGCGTCGGCGGCGGTTCTGCTGGGCTACCTGGTCCGTCTGCCTGTGAAAGGGGGCGCTGTCGTGGCCCGGTCTGCCTCGTCGCTGCGGCGGTGGCGTCCCCAGCCAGCGACCCACTGGCCGCGCTGGTTGGCGCCGACCCTTCTCCTGGCATGCCTGACCTGTGCTATCGTGGGGCAGGTCTGCTTTGCCCAGGATTTCTTGCCCGGGCGAAGTGACCAGGGACCGCACTTCTGGTCCGGCGTGCTCTTCTATGCCGTTTCGGCTGTCTGCCTCCTGGCGCTGACCTGGGCGGTGCGCACGACGGTAGGCGCTCCTGTGCTGCCAACTCCCTCTCAACTTCCGTCTCTGCCGTCACGCCGGTTTGGTGCGCTGAAGCAGCGTTGGCGGATCGGATTGCTGTGCGGGGCGTTGCTTGTGGGCCTGGCGCTGGCGTGGGACCTGTGGCACCGTGCTGCGAGTGCCAGCCACGCATTTCCCTTCGCGTTGTGGGTCTTGATGATGGTGGCCTACCTGGCTGCGTTTGTGCGTCTGCCCTCCTGGAAGATGCCTGCCTGGAAGAGGGTGCTGGATTGGTGGCGCATCCATCGGGTCGAGGTGTTGTCGGTGCTTGTTCTGGCGGTGGTCGCCTTTGCCCTGCGGGCCTACGCTGTGGACTCGATCCCGTACTCGCTAGGCGGCGACGAGGCTACGCAAGGGGTAGGAGCGCTTGAGTTTCTTGAAGGCACGCGGACGAATATGTTTGCCATCAGCGATTGGTACTTCTATCCCAACTTCGGCTATTTCTCGCTGTCACTGTCGCTGATGCTGTTCGGGCGGACTGTGACGGGCCTGCGCATGCTGGCCGTGCTGGTGGGCACGCTGAGCGTGCTGCTGACGTATCTGCTGACGCGCCGGTTGCTGGGCAGGCAGGCGGCGCTGATTGCCGCGTTCTTCCTGGCGGTCCAGCATTATCACCTCCATTTCAGTCGTCTGGGCTCGATCAACGTCTTCGATACACTGTTCACGCCGCTGCTGGTGTACCTGCTGGTGGGTGGCCTGCGGAAGCAGCGCCCGGGCTGGTTCGCGGCGGCTGGGCTGACGATGGGCGTGGCGCAGTACTACTACAGTGGGGCCAAGATGTTGCCCTTTATAGTGGTGGTTCTGGTGGGCTACCTGGCCCTGGCGCGGCGCGACCTCCTGCGCGCAAGTCTGGCGAACATAGGCATACTGGCGCTGGGGGCGGTGTTGGCGTTCATCCCGCTGGGGCTGTACGAGGTGGCACATCCTGGGAGTTTTGCCGGGCGTGTGCCACAGGTGAACACCTTCCAGTCGGGTTGGTTGGCTGATGAGGTGCTGTTCTCTGGCGAGAGCGTCCTGCATGTCCTGGGAGAGGTGGTCCTGCGCGCGTTCCTGGCATTCAGTTACTTCACCGATCAGAGTTTCTGGTACTATTCGTCTATCCCCTTTCTGGATTCTGTCAGCGCAGTTCTATTTATGCTGGGCCTGATCGTGGCCGTGCGGTATGCTTCTCGGAACGTGGGCTACCTGCTGGTGGTGACCTGGTTCTGTCTGGCGGTGATCACGGGCGGCGTGTTGACGGCCAACCCCCCGGCGAGCGAGCGCTTGATCATCACCACACCCGCGCTGGCGATACTCGTTGCGCTGGGGCTCGTGCAATTCGTCGAATATGGGAGGACTCTGCTACCACGGCTTGCACCGGTGTGGCGTGTCCTCCCAGCCGTGGTGACGCTGGCCTTGATGTTCACCAACGTCGAGTATTATTTCCTGGACTACACGCCGACCCACGTATATGGCAACCCGACTGTTGAGGTCATGACGCGGCTCCTGAAGGACCTGGCTGCCCATGAGGATTATGACGAGGATGTCAAAGTATACTTCTTTGGTGCGCCGGTCGTCTTCTACGAGTCGACGATGTCTCGTTTCCTCGCGCCGGAGGTGGAAGGGATGGATGTGGAGGAGGGCTGGACAGGCGATCTGGGCTTCGTGGACACGCGCCGCAGGGCGTTGTTCGTCTTCCTGCCGGGGCGCTTGGAAGAACTGGAGGTGGTCCGTGCTGCCTACCCGGACGGGATGGATACGCCCGTTGACTCCAGCGCCAACGGGCAACTGCTGTACACGCTTTACGAGGTGTACCCGCGATGAGCGGTCAGCCGTTTCACGTTTCACGTTTCACGTTTCACGTTTCACGCTTTTGGTCGTTGATCATTCTCACCGCGATTCTGCTCGTGGGAAGTTACCTGCGCTTCACGGGCCTGAACTGGGACGAGGGAAAGTGGATCCACCCCGACGAGGCGCACATGCGGATGATCACGTCGGCCATCGAGATGCCGGACAGCCTCTCTCTCTACTTCGACACACACAATTCGCCGCTCAACTGTCGCAATCGCGGTATGCAGTATAGTTACGGCACGCTGCCGCTCTTCCTGACCCGCCTGACGGGTGAGTGGCTCGACCAGGCGTGTGGCGAATCCCCCGACGGATTGAGCACGGCTGTGGCATCGCTGCTGGTGGGGCCTTCGGCCGCTGAATGTGGCCCGGGCACCTTCACTGGCTTCCGCAGTGCGCAGGTTGGACGGGCGCTCTCGGCGCTGGCCGACCTGGGAACCGTGTTCCTCATCTACCTGATCGGTCGCCGTCTGTATGGCGAGACCACGGGGCTGCTTGCCGCGGGGTTGGGGGCGCTGACGGCGTTCTCTATCCAGCAGGCTCACTTCTTCACCGTGGATAGTATGGCCTGCTTCTTTACCATGCTGACCGCTTATTTTTCGGTGCGTGCGGCCCAGACTTCGGCGAGCCCAGTCGAGCCGTCGGGGAGTTGGGTCAGTTTCGGCTTGGCGGGACTGGCGACTGGCCTGGCTGCGGCCTGCAAGGTTGACGCGGCCCTGGCATCTCTCCTCGTCGTGCTGGCCGCCGCATCACGTTTCACGTTTCACGCACCGCGCACCACGCATCACGTTTCACGTTCTTGGTCATTGGTCATTGGTCATTGGTCATTGATCCTCTGCCTTATTCTCGCCGGTTTGCTGGCGCTGGTCGCCTTCCGCGTCGCCCAGCCATACGCTTTTGAAGGACCGGGCTTCTTTGGCGTGCGGCCCAGCCCGGAGTGGTTCGGACGGCTGAGCCAGATCAGTGCTGAGCAGGGCGGCGAGGCAGATTTGCCGTCTGGCCGGCAGTGGACCAGTCGTGCGCCTATCCTGTTCCCCTGGATCAACATGGTTTTCTGGGGCATGGGGCTGCCGTTGGGCCTGGCCGCCTGGGCCGGTTGGGCAGTAGCGGGTTTTGAGTTGTGGCGCGGAAAGCGTGTCCACCTGATTCTGTGGGTCTGGGTAAGCCTCGTGTTTCTTTACCAGGCCACCCGCTGGGTTAAGGCCATGCGCTATTCCCTGTCCCTGTATCCCATTTTCATCATCCTGGCCGCCTACCTGCTAATCCGCCTGATTCGTCTGCCTCGTGGTACAGGAAAGTTCCCCCAATTGTCGTATGTCATTGGTCGTATGTCATTGATCTTATGCGTGGCCGGCACGGCCTTGTGGGCCAGCGCGGTGTTCTCCATCTACCTGCGACCCCACACACGCCTGGCCGCTTCACGCTGGATCTACGATCACGTCCCGCCCGGCACTACGGTGGCCAACGAGCATTGGGACTGGGGACTGCCGCTGGGCGTGGATGGGCACGATCCCTTCGGCGGGATGTACAGCGGGCTGGAGATGCAAAACTACAACGAGGACACGCCGGAGAAGCGGTCGCAATTGTTTGGCTGGCTCGACGAGACGGACTACATTTTCCTGGCCAGCAACCGGCTCTATGCTTCTATCTCCCGCCTGCCGGCCCGTTACCCGTTGACGACCGAATATTACCGGGCGCTCTTCGCCGGCGAACTGGGTTTCGAGTTGGCGGCCGATTTTACCTCCTATCCTGCCATCGGCCCCTTCCAGTTCCCCGACCAGGAGAATCCCTTCCCGCTGATGGAGGCGGAGTACACCCATCAGGCTGGGCGCATTGTGGTGCATCTGCCGCCGGCAGAAGAGGCTTTCAGCGTCTACGATCATCCCCGCGTGCTCATCTTTCGCAAGACGGATGCCTACTCCCACCAGCGCGTGCAAGAGGTGCTGGGGGGGATTGACGTGGAGCGAGCGCTGCACGGCCTCACGCCAGTCCAGGCCACCGCTGCCCCTGATCTGCTGGAATTCGCCCCCGAGACCTGGGCCGAGCAGCAGGCCGGAGGCACCTGGTCGGAGATGTTCGACCGTGAGAGTTTCCTCAACCGCCACCCAGGTCTGGCGGCGGTCGCCTGGTGGGTCGTCGTGACCGTGTTGGGCTGGTTGGCCTTCCCGCTCCTGTTCGTCGCGCTCCCTCGCCTGCGCGACCGGGGCTACGGGCTGGCGCGGGTGCTGGGGTTGCTCCTCATCGCCTACCTCACCTGGCTGCTGGCCAGCCTGCCTTCTCCCTTTCGTCTTCCGAACACACGTGGGACTATCTTGCGCATGGTACTCTTCCTGGCGCTGGTCGGCGGTGGGGTGGGGTGGTTCAAGCGGCACCAACTGCGCCGCTTCTTGCGCCATCGCTGGCGGCTGCTCTTGCTGACCGAGGGGCTGTTCGCGCTGCTGTACGTCGCCTGGATCGGCGTGCGGCTCCTGCAACCCGATCTGTGGCACCCGGTCGTCGGCGGTGAGAAGCCGATGGACTTTGCCTACTTCAACGCGGTGCTGAAATCCACCTGGTTTCCGCCATATAACCCCTGGTTCTCCGGCGCTACGATGAACTATTATTACTTCGGTTTTGTCTTCGTCGGTACGCTAGCCAAGTTGATGGGTACCGTGCCGGCGATTGCCTATAACCTGGCGGTGCCGCTCCTGTTCGCGCTGACCGGCGTGGGGGCCTTCTCCGTCGCCTACAACCTCTTTGGCGGGCACCGGCGCGGCGCGTATCTGGCGGGGGTGATGGCGCTCGTCTTCACCGTCGTGCTGGGCAACCTGGGTGTGGTGCGGCTCATCCGCGCGGCGCTCATCTCGCTGGGCGGTGACCTTTTCCCCAGCACCATCCCTGGCTTTCCCCAGGCTGTCGCGTTCTTTCGTGGGCTGTGGCAGGTGATCGGCCGCGGCGCGACACTCCCGGTGCGTACCGATGGCTGGTACTGGGACCCGACTCGCATCATCCCTCACAGCGAGTACGAGGCGGTGCCCATCACCGAGTTTCCGGCCTTCACCTTCCTGTGGGGCGACCTGCACGCCAACATGATCGCCTTGCCGCTGGTGCTCCTGGCGTTGGCGTTGACGGTCTGCTGGGTGCGTTCGCTGCGCCCCCATTGGGCCAGTCTGCTGTTGGGTGGCCTGGCCTTTGGCGTGCTCCTGCCGACGCACACGTGGGACTATCCGACGTACCTGCTGTTGGGTGTGGCCGCGCTCGCGCCTGGGATGTTCACTGTTCGCGATGTGCCGTTCACTGTTCGGCTGAAGGCGTTCGTCTGGCGCGTCGCCCTGCTCGTTGGTCTGTCGTTCGTGCTCTACCTGCCTTATCTCCAGCATTACGCGGCGGGTTACACCGCGCTCGAACGCTGGCGCGGCACTCGGACGCCAGTGGATATCTACCTGTGGATTCACGGCATTTTTCTTTTCCCGCTGCTGACGCGCTTGCTGGTCGAGGCGTATCGGGCCTGTCGGTGCGCTGTGCGCCGTTCGCTGTTTGCCGTGCTGGCAGGATTGGCTGTGCTGGTCATCGTCGCCCTGGCATTGGCTGTCCTGGGCTATCCGGTGGCGCTGGTAACGCTGCCCGCGGCGGCGCTGGCTGCACTGCTTTTCTTTGCTCCCAGGATGCCCCTATCCCGGCGTCTCCTCTGGTTGATGGTCGGCGGGGCGATGCTGCTGGGTCTGGCTGCCGAGGTTGTCGTGCTCAAGGGTGATGTATCACGCATGAACACCGTCTTCCGTCTCTACCAGCAGGCTTGGGTGCTGTTGGCGATCTCGGCTGCCGTAAGCCTGGCCTGGGTGTACGAGCGCGCGCGACGCTGGCAGCCGGAGCGATGCCCTGAGATTGTCGAAGGGTGGCGGAAACTGTGGTGGGGTGGGATGGGGGCGCTCATCCTCGGCGGCGCATTGTTCCTCCCCTTCGGCGTCCGTGCCCGCGCCATTGACCGCATGACGCAGGGGGTGGGCCTGACACTGGATGGGATGGCCTTCATGGAGCACAGCGTCGTGTTTGACGGCGCTCCCGAGCGCGGCGGCCAGGAGATCCCGCTGCAGGGTGACTATGCCGCCATCCGCTGGATGCAGGATAACGTCCAGGGCTCGCCGGTGATCCTGGAGGGGCTGGGCCAGGCAGAGTACCGGTGGTGCAACCGCGTTTCCATCTACACCGGGCTGCCGGCGGTGGTGGGCTGGCGCTGGCACCAGGCGCAGCAGCGCGCCACCTTGCCCGCCGAGATGGTAGACTGGCGGCGGAATGACGTGGGTGAATGTTACGGCACGACAGATGTCGCCCGTGCGTGGGAGATTCTGGCCCGCTACGACGTGCGCTATGTCTACGTGGGTGGGTACGAGCGGGCCTACTACGACCCGGCCGGCCTGGCCAAGTTCGACCTGATGGCCGCCCAGGGGCTGCTGCGGGTGGCTTACGACGCACAGGGGGTGAGGATTTACGAGGTGGTGGGTGGGTAATTGGTTAGTTGGTTAGTTGGTTGGGTGGTTGGGAGTTCAATCTCACAAATTTCCTTCTGCATGTGTATATAGAGTAGGCCGATGACCGACGCCGAGACTGTCGCGCGCGCCATAGACGGGGACGAAGTGGCCCAGCGGGTGCTCTACGAGGCACATTACGCCGCTGCCTTCCGGCTGGCCTATCTGCTCCTCCGGGATGCCTGCGACGCCGAGGAGGTGGTGCAAGATGCGTTCGTCTACGTCTTTCGCAACCTGCGCCGCTACGACTCCGGGCGGGGCTCCTTCTGGGCCTGGCTGCGCGTCGTCCTGGTGAGCCGCTGCCGCAACAAGCGCCGGCGGCGGCGCTTGCCTCTTATCTCGCTGGAGATACTCGACGCTGCGGATGCTTCCCCGGCCGACCCGCAACCGGCCAGCGATCCGGCCGGCGCACTGGAAATGCGAGGCGTGCAGCGGGCGGTGTGGGAGGCGCTGCAGCAGGTCAGCCCGGGCGCGCGGGATGCGCTGATCTTGCGCTACTATGAGGGCTTGCCGTACGCGGAGATCGCGGCAGTCCTGGGCTGCTCGGCCGATGCCGCCCGGGCGCGGGTGGCCCACGGCAAGGCCCAACTGCGGCGCCTGCTGACCGCGCCGGAGGGAGAGGTGACCTGCTGGCGGGATGGGAGACTCCTCCTTCCTTCGCAGGGAGGGGGGGCGGAGGGCTAGGTGGGATGAGCGAAATTCACCCGAGAGAAATTGACCTGGCCCGTTTCGGCGACGGAGAGGCCAGCACGGGAATTGCGGAGCATCTGCACTGGTGTGCTCACTGTCGCAGCGTCGTCGCCGATTATCGCTGGTTGCAGGGGGAGATCGCTGCTACGCTGGCGCTGGCAGCGGACGCGGTGCCTGTGCCGCGCCCGACGTGGTTGGCTGTGCAAGGGCATCTGTTCGCCAGACAGCGACGGCAGATCGCGGGGTGGCGCGCCTCCGCTCTTGTCAGCGTTATGCTGGTCGTCTGTCTCATGCTCTCTGCTCCCAATCTTCTGGTGCTTTGTCAAGCCAGTTTTGATAGGTTCGTAGTGACGACTTCAGTCGTCTCTGTCGTTCGACAGGTGACTAAAGTCGCAACTGCGAGCCGTCAAAAACTCGAGGCGGTGACGGTTCCCGCACCGGCCACAGCTGTCGTTTCCGGCGAACGTATGGCCTCGATGGCGACGCCCACTCCGGCCATATCCTGTGAGGAGGCGGGACCGTTGCCAACGCCGGCCTTCGTGCTGCCTCCCACGCCACTGGTGCCTGAAACCTGAAGCCCGGAGCCCAATGAGCCAGACCCTGTTTGCTTTCCGCTGGTACCTCGTTGTCCAGGCTTTCGGTCTGGCGGCGCTGCCGCTCTGTCTGCGCCTCTTCCGCCACCTGCCGGACCGTGGCTATGGCGTCTCCAGACCGCTGGGCCTTCTCCTGGCCGGCTGGGCTTTCTGGCTCCTGACCACCTTCGGCTGGCTGCACAACACCGCTGGTGGTATCCTCGTCGCCCTGACCCTCCTCGCCGCCGCCGGCCTTGCCCTTCAACTAACCAACCACCCACCCAATCACCCAGTCACCCAATCACCCAATCACCCAATCACCCAATCACCCAGTCTCCCAACCACCCAACTCCCCTGGCGTACAATCCTGTTTACCGAGGCGGTGTTCGCCCTCACCTTCACCACCTGCTGTCTGGTTCGCGCCTACATGCCACGCATTGAGACGACGGGCGGCGAGAAATGGATGGAGATCGCCTTCCTGCGCGCCATCCTGCGCTCCGATACCTTCCCGCCCCACGATCCCTGGCTCTCCGGCTTCGCTATCTCTTATTACTACTTCGGCTACCTCATCGTCTCCATGCTCATCCGGCTGGCGGCTGTCCCGCCCTCCATCGCCTTCAATCTCGGCATCGCCACCCTCTTCGCCCTCGCCTGTACCGGGGCCTTCAGCCTGGTCTACAACCTCGTCGCGGCGAAGAGGCAATCAGGCGAGGTCTCCCCTCCCCGTTTCGGGGAGGGGCCGGGGGAGAGGTTTGCCATCCTGGCCGGTCTACTCGGTCCGCTGCTGCTGGCCGCGATGGGCAACCTGGAGGGGTTGCTGGAGATGTTGCACGTCCGGGGCATCGGCCTTGCTGGTTTCTGGGCCTGGCTGGACATCAGGGGTATTGATGCCCCCCCTCCGCTGCTGGCCGAGGGCAGTTGGGTGCCCACGCGCTCCTGCTGGTGGTGGCAGGCTTCCCGTGTGCTGCAGGACTACGCCCCCTGGGGGGCGGAGCAGGAGGTGATTGACGAGTTCCCCGCCTTCAGTTTCATCCTGGGAGACATGCATCCCCACGTTCTGGCGTTGCCCTTCGTCCTCCTCGCCCTCGCCCTGGCCCTGAACCTCTATCGCCGTGCCAGCCTGAAACCTGAGACCTGGGACCTGAAACTGCTCCGCTGGACCATCCCGTTCCCGTTGAGACCTTGGGAACTGCTCATCTACGCCCTCTGCCTCGGCGGCCTGGGCTTCCTCAACACCTGGGACTTTCCCATCTATCTCTTCATCGTCGTCGCCGCCTACGCCCTCGCCCAGTTACGCACCACGCATCACGTTTCACGCATCACGCATCACGCATCACGCATCACGTTCCTCTTCCTCGCCCTTCTCGTCACCGCCCTCCTCCTCTACCTCCCCTTCTGGCTCAGTTTCCAATCCCAGGCTGGTGGCGTTTTGCCCAACCTGTTCAACGGCACGCGCTTGCCCCAGTACCTGGTGATGTTCGGGCCGCTCATCTTCATCGCCTCGGTCTTCGTTATCAATCAGGCCCGGCGGGGTGGCGTGCAGGCCCGTGACGTGGTCAGGCGGACGCTGGTTGTAGCGCCAGGCATCCTCGGCGCGTTTGTACTCGTGTTGGGCCTCATCGTGATCCTGGTCTGGCTGGACGTCATTTCCCCGCAGGGTCCGGCGGCCTACCTGGCGGCATGGCTGAGCGGCGGGCCTATCCCCGGCCTGGAGGGTATGTCCACTGCGCGCTCGCTCATCTCCCGCGGTCTGCTCTTGCGCCTGCTCACTCCCTGGGTCTCCCTCGGCCTCATCGCCTTCCTCGTCGTCATCGTCCTCACCCTGACTCGCGACACGCAACGCGCGACACGTGACACGCAGCACGCATCCAGCATTCGCAATTCGCAATTCGCAATTCGCAATTTTGTCCTCCTCCTCTTCGCCACCGGCGCTCTCCTCACCCTCGTCGTCGAATTCGTCTACCTGCGCGACCAGTTCGGCACCCGCATGAACAGCGTCTTTAAGTTCTACTTCCAGGCCTGGGTGCTGTGGGCCATCGCCGGGGCCTACGCGCTGGCGGACTTCGTCCGCCGGGGTAGGGTGGGGGTGGTGATCCCCGCCGCCCTGCTCATCGCCGCCGGGCTGGTCTACCCTGCGCTGGCCATCCCGGCCCGCGCCCGCGAGTACGGCGCCCTGCCCACGCTCGACGGCGCGGCTTACCTGTCTGGGACACAGCCCGACGACTATGCTGCCATCACCTGGCTCAACGAGAACGTCGGCGGCGCGCCGGTCATCCTGGAGGCTCCTGGCGATCACCTCCGAGCCTACGTCTACGAGGGGCGCGTCTCCGCTCACACCGGCCTGCCCACGCTCCTCGGCTGGGCCGGTCACGAGTACCAGTGGCGCGGGAATTACGACGAGCAGGCTCGCCGCGAACCCGACATTGAGACCCTTTACACCAGTGTGGACGCGGACGAGGTCTTGACGCTGCTCGACAGGTATGATATAAGTTACGTCTACGTCGGGCCGGTCGAGCGGGCGCGTTACCCCGCCGCTGGCCTGGCGAAGTTCGCTCAATTGATGCAGACCGTTTACGACACCGGCACCGTGACCATCTACCGCGTGGACAAATGACGAATGACGAATGGCGAATGACGAATGGCGAATGGCGAATGACGAATGACGAATGGCGAATGACGAACCGACCAACCATCACCGTTGAGATGGCCCTGTGGGTTCTCATCGCCGTCGTCGCGCTTGCGCTGCGGTTGGCCCACCTCGACGCTGCCCCGCTCAATGCCGATGAGGCCCGCGAGGCGATGCTCGCCTGGCGAGCCGCAACCGGGGTGGGGCAGCCTTTCCAGGCTGCCGGCAGGCTCGAAAGCCTGCCCCACGCCTCGGGCTACAGCCCGCTGCTCTTCGCGGCCAACGCGCTGCTATTCACCCTTTGTGGCGCAAGTGACGCCCTGGCCCGTCTGTGGCCGGCCCTGTTCGGCAGTGCTCTGGCACTCACGCCGCTCCTGCTCCGGCGACGCATCGGGCGCGTGGGCGCGCTGGCGGCCGGACTGTATCTGGCCTTCTCTCCGGCGGCGCTCTTTGCCTCGCGCCAACTGGATGGTACGGTGGTGGCCGCCGTGGGCGGGATGGTCTTCCTGGGCGGCCTGCTCCGTTTCTTCGACACCGGTGTATCCCGCTGGCTCATCCTCTCAACCGGAGGTCTGGCGCTGGCAGTGACGGCGAGTCCCTCAGCCTACGGGCTGTTGCTGGTCCTGGGCCTGGCCTGGCTGATCCTCCCATTGTTCATTAGTCATTGTTCATTGTTCATTAGTCATTGTTCATTGTTCATTGTTCATTGTTCATTGCTCGTGTTGGCGCTCTCCACCGG
>Ga0114918_10002479_pt1 | contig 16546 bp, 14 predicted proteins | sample LantaG_FD_87015 | JGI IMG/M metagenome (GOLD analysis project Ga0114918, IMG submission 87015) | Deep subsurface microbial communities from Baltic Sea to uncover new lineages of life (NeLLi) - Landsort_02402 metaG | ecosystem: Environmental > Aquatic > Marine > Oceanic > Sediment | place... | reverse complement strand
GCTGGAGTTTCAGATGAAAATAAAAGTGATAAATGGAATGATCTTTCAAGTAAGCTATATAATGATATGAAAAGTCAGCAAGCTGGGAAGGGAAAAGGTGGAGGATTATTAAAAAGACTTAGCGAAATACACAAATCCGATATAAATTGGCAATCCATATTCAGAAGGGCCATAGCAAAAGCTCTCAGTCCTCAAATGCAATATAGAGTTCCTCATAAAAAGCACCTCGGAAAACCCTATGTTTTAAGGGGACAATATAATAAAAGAGATAGAATACAGCATATTGTCGTGGCCGTGGATGTATCCGGATCTATGTCAGATAAGACATTGGAAAGGATTATTAATGAGGTTAACGCCCTTATTTTTACTAAAAAAGTTAAAAAGATCACGATGGTTCCATTTGATGGAGGAGTGGATGAGGCTAATGTACAGGTCATTACTAAAACAGGCAAAGCAGTTATCCAATCATATAGAGGTCCTGGAGGTGGGACAAATTTCCAAGCCCCTCTAGACTGGGTCAGAGATAATTTGAATGATAATGTTTCCCTACTAGTATTTTTTACTGATGGCTATGCGAATATGCCTAAAAGACCCCCTTATGCAGAAAAATTTATTTGGATGGTTTATGATAATGAAGCTTTCCAAAGACCATTTGGACAATTAGTAAATTTGGAGACAAATTCTTAAGATAAATAATATATAAAAATTAATTATAAAAATGAAAAAAATCGTTAGCGAATCAATTGCAGAATTCAGACAGAATAAACTTAACGAAGCTGGATTCTTCCAGAAAGCATTAGGAGCTATTCAGAAATTCTTTAAAAAGATAGGAAATTTCTTTTTCTTCGAATCCGAAGAAGGAGCTGTAGAACCAGTAGTCCTACCGGTTAATATTGGTATTATGACTAAAAATAATACCCTCCCTGATTATATTAGTTATGTAGCTAGTTCCGAGGATGTATCAATGGAGCCAGGGTTAAGATCTGAAAATGATCAGAAGCTAATAGCTAAATACAAGGCTATGGAAAAAAATGCTGGGGTGAATGAAGCATTGGTTCCTTTAAAGCACGCCAATCCTAATATGAAAAATATAGACAGAGAGGGTTTATATAGACAAATTAGAATTGCTCTGAAAAATCCTAAAGGAACTCCTCTAATGATTTGGGGAGCACCTGGTATTGGAAAAACTCAAATCGTGGAAGAAATGGTTAAGGCTAAAGGAGCAGGAAGATTGGTTGACGTACAGACTTCTAAAATGGCTCCGGATGATTGGGCTCTCCCATATATTATGACTCAAGCGGCTGGAGAGATTTTCGACGTAGGAATAAAACAATCGATGGAAAAAGGTGAAGGCGGAGCAATGCAAGGGGTAAAATCCTTAGATATTCCAAAATCATGGCTACCTGTTTATATTCCAACTGGAAACGCTGAAACTGATAAAAAATTAGATGAAGCTTTAGGAAAGGGGGTACTATTCCTGGATGAGCTTTCAAGAGCAAACGAACAAGTTCAAAATACATGTCTAAAACTTGTAAACCAGAGAATTATTGGAGACGCTAGAATAGGTAGTCAATGGGTTGTTATATCTGCTTCCAACAGGGAAATGGATGATCCGCAGACTCTTCCACAATGGTCTTCAGCTTTAGGTAATAGATTTACTCAATTTAATTATGTCCCAAAATACTCGGAATGGAAAGAATGGGCGGTTGGAAAGGTAGATGAGAGATTATTAGACTTCTTGGAATTCAATCAGGAATTATTCTATACACTTGATGATCAGAAAACAATGGATTCTGCTTTTGCATCTCCTAGAACATGGAAGGCAGCTTCTGATGCTATAAAGGAATTAACAAAAGATGCTGAAGAAGAAGGATATAGAGTAACCGCATCACTTATTGAAGAAGTAGTATCCGGTAGTGTAGGTCAGGAAGTAGCTCTTGAGGTTGGTAAGTTGTTCAGAATAATGGAAAGATTTAGCAAGGCCGATGTAGAAAAAGTATTCAAAGAGCCTGGTAAAGCAGCTCTACCAGGAAAAGCTGGTTCCGGATATGATCTATCAGAGGGTTCTGCATTTCTATCTCTAGTAATTTCTTCCTCAAAAGGGAGGGAGCTTAGTCCTAAAGACATGGAGAATTTTGCAACGTATCTTGTTCGATTGGACAATGGATCTCTTGCAACCAATGCATTTAAGATGATGTTTAATGTACATCCTTATATGAATAAGGAGCTTGGAGAAGTAGATGGACATGATAAGTTTTTAAAAGCTTATACCATCTTCAAAGACAAATATGGAGAATTATTTTAATATGTTAGTAAGCGAATCATTAGATCAGTTTTTAGGCGAATGGGTCGATCGTGCAGAAGACCGATGGGCGGATCGTGAAATTGATCGGTATATGAAAAGAAAAACAGGTGTGGTATTGGAAGAGGATCCTGAACAGATCCTCTCCGATCCATATGATTTGGATGTGCCGTCTGATATTCCATCAATCAAAAAAGTTTTATATAAACTTATTGATTATAAAAAAGGCAAGGAGGTAACTCCGGAGGAATTCAAAAACTTCTGTATCTGGGTAACTCAGGCATCTGATAACCCCCAAGAGGCTTCAGCCATAGTCTCTGTATTTATAGAAAAAATACCATCTTTGGTTCAGGCATTAGAGGCGGAAAAAGCCCTAGACGGTGGAAGATATCACGAAGGATTTGAAGTCTTAGTAGATAAATTCAGACCGAAAGGACCAGAAGAAGATGATTATAGTTAGAGAAAACTTATATGAATTTCAAAGAGGGCAAGAGCCCAAAGAAACTCTGAAGATTGGGGGGGAATACGATAAAATCAAAAAATGGCTCTCCCAATTTATATATAAAGGCCAGTGGAAATTAAATGACGACTGGACTATAGACATTATTAGGGCGGACTTCATTATCTCGGGAGAAAAAATTTCTGAATTCCCAGAATTTATCAATTTCAATAAAGCTTATAGAGATTTTATAGTTAGCAATGCTGATATGGAATTATTTAAGGGATTTCCAAAAATAATTGAAGGAAATTTATCTGTTAGCGACAATGCATTTACATCTCTTCACTATTTCCCCGAATATGTTGGTGGAGATGTAACAATTACTAGAAATAAGGGTAAAACATTCTCCGAAAGCGAAATCTCCTCCGTTTGTGACGTCCAAGGAAAAATTAGATCTTGGTAATGAAATTAGTAAGAGAATCCATATCATTTACTCGTGGTCAAGATCCAAAAACTTCAATGGGAATTGGAACCGAAGGAGAAATGTATCACTATTTTAAACAAAAATATGATTCTATTCCTTATGACTATGAAATAATAAACGAGATTATAGAAGCAGATGATATTGAACAGGAGACAAAAGAAAGATGGATAGCACACCTTTTAGAAAAAGATCCCAATAAATATATGTTTGAAGATCCCGAGCTAGATTGGTTTAGTGAGGTTGGGTTTGACTATCTAACCCCTATGAAAGATGGATATGTCCGATCTGTTGGTCTAGAATTATATAAAAGAGACGGAAAATTCTTTGTGGAGTACCCTGAAATGACATATCTTTCCGAATTGTTCGATTATCACTACAGGGATATTAGTAAGGATTTTGTTGATAAAGTATTAGGAGGAGATGCTTGGGATTTATTCGAAGATAACAGCTCAGATACCGAATACGCAAAGAATTATATTATTCAAAACTGGGATGACATAAAGGCTACTGCATATTTAACAGATGTTTATCAATATAGGAAAGGTGAAGGAGAAACTCCCAAAGAAATCATAGAGGATATTTTTGATGATGAGGACTATGAAGATATGGCTCAAGCTATAGAAATAGCTCTTTCAGATGCTCAGGCAAGTGCTTATGAATCAGACGCGTATAAGTCTTTATTAAAGGGAGTATTGGATCATTATGAAATGGGCGAGCCTGTTTATGACCATAAAAAAGAAGTATATGTATCCCCCATTACAATTACGGGAGCTGATAAATTATTCAAATCTGAAATATTAGGAGATGAAAAATTTGAATATTATGAACCGTATGGAGGATATGATGGAAAAATAAAACCAGGACTTTTCAGCGAATACCTTCTTAGTCAATTAGAACATCTGCCATGAAAGCCTTAAGAATATACGAAAGTCCCGACGAGATATCATGGCCGGACCTAAGATATAATAAACATGGGGAAGCTATTGATAATAATGAATGGTCTCCGGCATTTGGAGATAAAAATTCTTATCCATTCTGGTATGAAAATGGGGAATTCGTATTGGGCAGGGAATATTCCGGACATCCAACAGCAATAGAAAGAAACGATTCAGGATCCTTTTCCGGCAGAGTTTGGGCAGATAGAAAACTCATTTCATTTTGGGTTTATCCTTCTGAATTTGAATTCAAAGATATTGCGGCGGAACTTTCTGAAAGATTATCAAAAAAAGGATATAATGCTGATATACTGAATGATCCAGAGTGGAAAGTCGAGATACTTACTTTTGGAACTTGGAGAGATCATATGGAGAACTTCCAAACCAAACTTGTATCAGCTTCAGACTACAAAGGAAGTGGAAAAAGAAGTTCAGAAGATCTAGGTCAAAATCACTATAAATCCCCGCTAGATCCAACTAAGAAATCCCCGTCATATATAAAGAAAAAGCATAAGGATATAAGGATGAGATATGCCATGGGAGAAAATAGATTTGTACCTGAATCGCTAGAGGAATTATTCGAATTTGAAAGGGGAGTAGATCCAAAGAGATCCATGGGTATTGGTGTGGAAGCGACAAAGGCCAAAATCAAAGAAGAGATAGCTTGGAGAATAGGTGATACCAGATATCATGGTCCTAACATGCTTAAATTTGATGTCGATCTTCTAAGCGAGAAGTGGGAAAGAGGGACGGAAGTGGAAAAAATGGCCATTAAAGAATTAATGGAAGAATGGCTTAGCGGAATGAAAAAATGGAGGACCAGAAATGCAATTTATAATTTAAAAGAGACTCTTTATGATTCAGGTCTCCTATTTGATCCAAAATATATGCTACTAACTCCTAGTACTTGGGAAACCATAGCTTGGCAATATCCCAAGGAATCAAAAGAATTTGCTCTTCAATACTTTAAGCCTAATCAAATATACTCGATTGGCGTTAATTACAGCGATGCCGAAATGATGAAAGAAGGGATAAAAAGAGGAGCTACTAATTTAGGTATTGGAGGATCGCAGGTATTTGAAATCCCGTTAAAGAATGATGATGGTGAATTGCTACAATCCCTTTTGAATAAAAGCCCGCACTCCCCAGAGGAAATATTTGGTGCTCCCCCATCTGTTGCTAGATATCAAAAGCCTTGGATGTCTGGAAATGAAAGAGACGAATCTAATAGGGCATTAAGATCTGCTGCACGAGACGGAAAGATTAACACATTTAAAGTCTTATTTAATGATAGGAGGTCTGATCCATCAGCAACAAATAATTTTGCATTAAAATGGGCAATAAAAGGGGGATATTGGGATATAGTGGATATATTATTAACCGATGAGAGGGTTAGGGAGAAAATAAACCTATTACCAAAAAATACTATAAAACAATTAAAGGAAAGCCCTTATTTCAAGGATGATTATGGATTATTTGAATCCATTAATTTCGAACGTGGTAAAGATCCTAGAGAAACAATGGGGGTTGGAAAACACTCTGAAGATTTAAAAGTTCATCGATGCGGTTATTGTGGAGCACCTACAGATGAGGAAGGTCATGAAATACCATATGATTCCGAAGAATTCAGGAGAGTTACAGAAATTATAGAGGATATGGATGATCAAACAACAGAATTAAATACTTGTGATTCCTGTCATTATGGAATGGAAATGGAGAATAGGGAAGCTGAGGCAAGGGCTGAAGCGGAGCTAGCATGGCAGGAAGAACAATGGAGAAACGAAAATGGATATTAATATGTGGTGGATAAGTATAATTTTAATGATATTTGCTGGTATCTGCAATTCAGTAATGGACGTTCTTAAGACAAGATATAATACGTCTATATTCGCAAACTGGCCAAATCAAACTTGGCTTAAACCTTCATTATCTTGGAGGAACAAATGGAAAGATGGAGATAGGGAGAAGGGGGAAAGATTCTTAGGATCTTCTACAGTTTTTGTGTGGCTTACCGATTTTTGGCACCTGGCGAAAATGTTAATGCTGGTGGGAATTGCTTTTGCGATAGTCTTATATCAACCTATTATAGCATGGTGGATTGATTGGTTCGTACTCTATTGTGCCTTCACGGTCCCGTTTGAGATATTCTATTCAAGAATCTGGGTTAAGTCTGTGTAAAGAAATTCTGCATAGCGGACATCATATCAATGTAGTCTGAAGTTTCTCGAGGAAGATCTTTCTCTCCTCTTTTCAGTTTGGCTAGATTCCCAACCCCCCAATTATAAGCAGCAATTAAATCAGAGATAGTATTTACATGCTGGCTTTTAAATAAAGCTTTTGTATAATAGTGGATAAATTCTGCTGCTCTTTCCGGATTGTACATATCCCGAATTGTAAAATCAGTTCCGTATCTACTATTAATCCCATCGATATATTTTTGTTTTGTCTGCGGAAACCCCTCAAATCCCAAAGAATTCTTTACCGGTTTCATCCCAGTTTCAATAAGCATAATAGCTTTTATCAAATTAGGATTAGCATCTTCTCCTTGAGCCTTTAAATTATCAGTGGCAGCTAAAATGGCGTCATCAAATTGATCGTATTGAGATATTTTGGATGAATCTAATCTTCCTGATTTGACACCGTTTATTGCATCGATAAATCCAGCATCCGCAGCTGAGAATATTCGGGATTCTTGTTTGGTCTCGGCTGTATCCTCGCTGTAATAATCCAATAGATCATAAAAATTCTTAAAAAGCTCATCTCTTTCTATAAAATTATCATTAGCCATTCTGAGCATTATTGGAGTCTTTGCAATTTCATCCTTATCAGGGAGTTTATTCGCTAGTTCGGGCCTTGTACCCCCTGTAAACATTAGAAACATAGAGGCTAAGACCCCCAATTTCTTGCCATAATCCGTGATTTGATTGATATTAATCTTCTCATTCAGGACATTTTCTGCTAAAAAATCCTCATTTAGCATCATAAAACGGTCTAAAGACTCACTTATGAACATAATATTCCATTTATTTTATATATCTAAGAAAAAACGTCTAATAGGTAAAGAAAAAAGATGACATTTTGTCACCCTTTTCATACCGGAACAGTTTTCGAACTATATTATATGTTAATACAATTGTTAAACTAAAATAAAAATTAAAATTATGAGTGGATTAGCATTAAGACAAAACGGAAACAGAGGGATTCCCTCAATTTTTGACAGTTTTATGAATGATAGCTGGTTTTCCGAATATCAAAAGCCAGCTTACATGAACTGGGACGAGAAAGAAAACAAAGGAACAATAATGATTGAAGCTCCTGGTTTTTCTAAAGAAGACATTAAGATCGAGTCCGATTCAGATGGAATTACAATTACTGGTGAAGTTAAAGACGAAGCTATGAAAAATCGTCTAAGACAAGCAAGTTTCTCTTATATTTTAAGACGTTCAGACCTTGATACAAAGGGGGTGAATGCAAAATTAGAAAATGGAATTTTGCAGATTGATGTTAAAAAAGCCAAAGATAAGCTCTCCCGAGTAATTGAAATTCAGTAAAATAGTACGTAAATTGTCAAAGCGCCCTACTCCGGGGCGCTTTTTTTCATTTATTTTCAGAAATATATAGAAAAAAGCCCTGAAATATTTTTTTATCTCGGAAAGTTTGTTTATATTTACATTATGAAAGCAAAAACAGTAAATAGACCATTTTAGAAGGAGTAGCAGATAAGTATGCAGAAGAAAAATTTGGGATTACAGATACAAACGCAGAAGCAGAAAGAAATTTCATGGAACAAAAATTAGAAAAAGAAACAGAAGTTATTGCAAAAGACGGGGATTGGAAACTTTATAAAAATCCTAAATCAATCGGTTTAACTTCAAGAGGATCAAGAGGAGTTATAACTCCTGAAGGTGATTTATACATAGAGAATAAATCTCAAAAAATTCATCACGATCTTTTAAAAATATTATTCGAAAAAGGAATTCTTAAAGGCGAATTTACAAAAAAATGGGGAAAACAACTTCCTTCCCAATCTGGTTTTTTAACAGTTCAGAGATTTAAAGATACCCCTTATATAGCTATCGGAGAAAGTAACAAGCTCATATATGATGAAGATGCTTTCAAAAAGTATCTTCCTGTTTATAAAAAATTCCTCGATAGAGCAAGGAAGAAAAATCCTAAATTAGGATTCAAGGATCGATTAGTTGGGATGAAATTTGCAAAATTAAAGGAATCAAGCAACCTTCATGATTCTCTTTCATATTTCAATAATAGAAGGAATCACTTCATGAAATAAATCATTCAAATATAATAATATTTAAAGACCTCTTAAATTAAGAGGTCTTTTTTTGTTTCCGGATATATAAAATAAAGTTTAGATGATTAAGGACATTTACATAAAAGATCCCAGGGATCCGAATTACGTATTTGGTGTTTATGAACACGAAGATGTTATAGAAAGCATTCTTTCCAAGATAAAGATGATCTTAGGCACCCGACAAGGACAGCTTCTCGGAGACATTAATTTTGGTGTAGGGATAGAGGATTTGGTTTTTGAATCGAGGATTAATAAGTTCGAGCTGGAGGAAAAAATAAGAAGACAAGTAATGCAATACATCAATGAGGCCTCTGATTATAAAATTGATCCGAAAGTTTCATTTGGAAAGGCGGAAGGATATGATTATTGTGTAATCGATTTCTTCGTAGATCAGCAAAAAGTTTTGGGTGTTCTTGTAAAATAAAAATTTAAAAGATGAGTATGATTAAAACAGCTAGAATACGTCTAGCAGAACTTTATCAAGATAGCATTAACTTCGTAAAGACCTCCTATAATTCGGTTGGCCAATATTTTACAATGGCATCACCTATGGGGCAGCTTCTACAAGTTGTATTAAATTTGGGAAGAATGATTCTTTATTATGTTGAAGACTCAATCACCGAATTAAACATAAGAACCGCCTCCAGAGCCCAGAGTGTTAAGGGATTAGCATCTTTGACTGGACACAATCCTTCACGAGGACAGGGCGCAAGAGGTACTTTACGTCTCACCTATAATGGACAGCCTATAGACATATATGGAAATACTGTGGTAATCCCGAATTACACAAAGATAGTTTCGTCCATTAACGGATTAACTTATACCGTAGTATTGCCAGGTGAGGAGGTACGAGTAGACCTAACCTCTACCACAAATTTTGTAGATGTTGATATAGTTCAGGGTACTTTAGAATATCAGCAAGCTACAGGAACTGGAGATCCATTACAATCGTTTAACTTCCAAAGCAAAAAAGGAGTATCCATAGATAATTTCTTTGTTAATGTATATGTTGATGGAAAAAGATGGGAATCAAAAGATTCGATTTTAGATATGGTTTACCAAGAACAATCGGTTATGGTAAAAACTGGCCAATCAGGCGGAATTGATATATTTTTCGGTAATGGATATAATGGAAAAACCCCAGCTTTAGGATCTACCATATTGGTGGAGTACTTATTAACAGATGGTCCGGACGGAAACTTAGAAAAACCCGCATCTCAGAGCGAAAAGAACTGGAAATTCGAAACAAAGGGATATGCTCTTAACTCTCAGGAGATTGATCTAAATAAGATTCTTAAGACCACTATTCAAAAGTCTATAATCTTTGGCGCATTAGAAGAACCCGTTTATCTTACGAGACTATTAGCTCCACATATGTCAAGGAGTTTCGTTTTAGCAAATTCTAATAATTACATCTATTTCTTAAGAAAACTTAATATGTTTACAATAGTAGATGCTTTGCCTGGATTTGCAACTTTCGAAGATAAATATGCTTTGGACAAGTATAATAATTCCAGAACAGTTTGGGAACAAACTAATGAAGAGTATAGAGTATTATTAGCCACAGTAGGAATGGATGCGGTTCCAACACAGGATAAGAAAGTCGAACTAGATGCAGCACAAAAACAAGTCTATTATTGGCAACAAAAACTAGACGATCAAAAACAAGATGATAATACAGTTTATCTTTACCTAGTTCCTGATGTTAATAAAAGAATCGCAGCAAATCAAAATTACTACACATGTTCTCTAAATTCATTTATTTTATCAGATGCGGAGAAGAAGGGAATATTGGATTTGATTGAAGAGAGCGGTCAAAGAGTGTTAACAATCGACAATGCTATTATGACTCTGAAATATCCACGTTTCGTATTAAACGTTTCGTTGATTATCTACGAGGGATATGAGCTTAATACCATAAGGGAATCAATAATGTCAAAGACCTCGGATTATTTCTTAAAAAATACAAGAAGAGATCGAATCCCTGCATCTGATTTAGTTTGGATAATCGAGAATGTTGATGGAGTAGATTCAGTAACTGTCTGGTTCGATGCGGATAAGGATAATTCCGATATTTATGGATCGGGACAATATGGAATAGATTCATACGGAGATATTATTCTTTCCAGATATGTTCAGGATGCATTTGGTAATAAGGTTCCAGTTAGAGATATCTATCCTCTAATAAGAGGGGGATGGGAAAGTGTTAATGGGGTCTATTATGACGATTCTACCAGGAAGGATAAATTAAGCAACGTAAATATACAATTAAGGGGAGTTACTCCTGTGGATCTTAATTCGCAAACAAATAAAACTATCGTTTCAAATCTATAATCATGGCAACAGAAGTTCAAAAATCATCAGCAGTAACCAGACAAAGACTTTATTATAAAGTTAGACAAGATTATTATAGGCAAGCAAAACACCTAGAAGATAATTTTAAAAATCTTGGATATGATTACAGAGGAAATATACTCAAGAATATGACCTCACCTGAATTATGGGCGAATCCAATTCAAATCCCATTTTATTCAAAAATAGAGGCTTTGATTAATTTTTTGATCGAACAAGTTAAGTATATCAAAAAATACTTTTCTATTGCTCATGATAAAGAAAGTATCCACATAAACTAATTAGAATATGAGATTTGATAAGTGGAAAATATATGATAAAAAGGGGAGTAATGTAAATCCATACATGGATTCCTATATAAACCTAGAATTTATTAGTGATGTTCAAAATGCAAGAGAGGCTGCTGGATATGCATTCACGGATCCAAGTGCCTTAATTGTGAATGGAGTTATTAGCAACTCCGGATGGAATTACACAACCAATACATATATCGTTTTAAATTATCCAATAACTGGATATTCCAAAGTACTGTCATCAGCTGAAGCATCTATAAACTATATTGATGTTTCTGTTTTTGATCCCGAACCATCAAATACGTTGGGAATCGGATCTGTAACTTTAGACGTCTCTGATAATTTCTTATATCCATCTACCGTTTTATCAGGGGCTACTTTTATGCCAATGGTTTCAACTCAATTAATTGAAACAGAGCATCTAACTATATTTGAAGAATCTTCTACTGGCGAATTAATCAGGCCTTATGATCCTGAAAATAGTACAATTTATTTTAACTTTACAGATGGAGATCAAGAAATTCAATTTTTTGAAGTAGACCAGGATTCCCAAACCTTAACTTGGACAGAGCAACTTGAATTTGACGTATCTGCTTATTCTCCTAATAATCCTATAGTTCTAAATATTGGATTTAGATCTGAAGATGAAGGTGTGTTTGAAAGGAAATTAAGGGGGTATCACAAAGTAGGGGACAATAATTATCAATTTTTAGAAATTATTGTTAACTCCCAATCTGTGGGTCCGGATGAAAGATTTGATACACTAATTACTAACTTTGGATTGCCTAATCCAAAAAATACCCCTCATCTATTTAAAGAAGCCGATATTAATGAGGATATGCCAGACTGGCAATTACTTAATTACAAAGGAAAACATATTGTATTAGAGCATGCTCAAATTATGCCTTATATAGGTTCTTATAAAGCACTTATCAATGCTATTAAATGGCTGGGATATGAAGATATTAAAGTAAAAGAGTGGTTCAAAGATGTAAAAGCGAATAAAAAGCTTGCCCTATATGTCCCATACGAAGCTGTGGATAGGACTAAAACAATCCTTTATTTTTCTCCAGAGGAGAGAAAAAATCTTAAAAAGCTTAACGAATTATCCCTTATCTATTGTATCACAAGAGAAACTGGCGAAGTTGATGACTGGGGTAATCCATTAGTAGAGGAATGCTACGAATACAATATTAATGAGATTCTAATAAAGCTTAAGTCATTAAAAGAATGGCTTGAGAAAAATATAATTGGGGTTAATGCCAGAATTACTGATGTAACTGGGGAAGGCATTTATTTCGAGAGATTTAGAAACTTTATTTACTCAACCCAAGACATTGGAAGTAGAGCAGAATATTCCCAATCATTAACTCCAAAAACTATAGATGAAACCTCTGAATTATCACAAGGAGAAGCTTCTATAGGATTAACTCTGAAAGAAATTAATCAAACAGAAATTAAGGATTTTGAAAATATAAGAATTGGGGATCTTCTTCAATATTATTGGGATCCCTCTAATGGTGCATTCTCAACAGAGGATGCCTCAACACTTTGGTGGGATCCATCTACTCTATTTGTAGGCGCTCCATTCAAATTCCCATTCTTTAATCTATATGATGTCCAATATAAAGCTTCCGTGGAAAAAACTGATGCCGGGGCTTTACCCGAATCCTATGTTACAAATCCTCTTTTCATTTATGAAAATGAAATTAGATTTTATAATATACTGGACTCGTCTTCATCATTTTATGAAGCCTCGACCGGATTAAGAATCCAAATTGAAGAAGGGTTTATTCGGGATGCAAGCAATGATGACTGGGAAACCTCTGAAGCTTATTCAATATACAGGGATCCATCGGATTATTCAATGTTTATATTTGAATCTTCAATGGGGGTTATCCGGAAAACAGACGGTGTAATTAATTTTAGGCCAGCAGCAAACTCCAAATTAGAATATGCGTTTGATAACAATTACAAAGTTCCTTTGCTATCATTAGAGAACTATGAGTTTACCGATGCATCTACATCCGTTGTTTCTTTGGAAACAAATAAAAAATATTTCTTGGATATTCTTGATGGAAAAATAGAAATGAAAAGCTATCAAGCAGAGCCATCTACTTTTACTTCTGATCCATCAACAATAATGTACAAGAAGGAGGAATATTATATTAACTGGACTTATGATTCATCATTAGCCGAACAAAAAATCACATTAAATGTTGTATACAGCTCTCCAAAGGCCCCATTATATCTTTACGATCCTTCCATATATTATAACAATGGACCAGAGGCGGCATTAGTATTTGATAATAGCATTTACGTAATGACAGTTAATCATATCGGGCCTTATCAAGTTGAAGTATTTGGGTGGGATGGACAGAACAATGTTTATAGGAATTTTCTTAGAGAAGATTACGAAGTTTGGACTAAATTTCCAACTATCTGGAGCTATATTGATACATCTTGTGTTTATGGATCTTCTATAGCTGTATGACCTAGCGCTCTACAAACGCCAGAAGATATATCAGCCTTATCCGAACAGAATCTATATCCGGTATTTGATAGGCAAGTTCCACTTTTTGGTCTTACTCTAGAACAAGATTTAGATGGAAAATATTACATAAAGGTTCCTTCTATTTCATATTTTGTTGATAAACCAGATTCGGGCTCTATTGCTCGATTCTATAACATGACGGAAAGAGTCGTTTCTCGAGATGGATCACTCTTTACGGTTGATCCCGACTTTCAGGGTTTCAATAATGGGGATGATGTAAATCTGGTTCTATTCGATAGAGGTAAGTATTCCTTATTAGAAGAAGTTTCTGGAAATATCTCGGGAATTGCCGGAAATGATCTAACTATAACAGGAATTCCAACAAACTTTGTAACGGATTTATCTACCGAGGTTTATTTATTAAATGATACTAGAAGAGAATTATTTAATATAGAAAATGACTTAGTAAATCAAACTGTAGAATTAGATATATCAGCTTATACATTCATAGAAAATCAGCTAGTTGGCATTATTATTGATGACGTTTCAACCGGATATACATGGGGCAGTTCATTTAGAGTATTGGATTCATCAACAGATGGATCCATAGGATCTTATCATAAATTAAAGGGAAATATACCAGAATTTATATTAGACGATCCATCTAGATATACTATAACTGCAAAACATGCATATAGCACATATGGTGATTTGGCAATAGATGTAGGAAGTTCTCAAGAAGTTAATGGCAATTTTGAAATATACTTAGACGACACTTACTATCATCAATATTATCTCGATAACACCTTCGCTTATGTAAATATTTTATTTGACCAGGAAAAAGTATTGGATCAATGGTATGATCCATCCACCGATTTAGGATTAATTACAGGACCATTCTATCCATATGCTAAAGCTATAACGGTCGATACTTCAACCCTTGTAATTTTAGATGCATTCTATGATCCATCAAATTATATGCTTAATCAGAAGAACATATGGACTGTAACAGAAAGGGATTCGGGAGATATGCTATTCAGGGTTCATAATAAATCTGTTCCGTATATCTTCGATGAACCCGGGGTTTACAATGTTCAGGTTGAGGCTTATGATTTATACGGAAACTTAAAAACTCAATATTGGGAAGGATTAATAACAGTAACCGATGGCTAATCAAGAAAGAATTTATAAGGACTTATTAAAAACAGATAATCCCAATCCGGATACAACCTTTATCAAAGTTGATAGCAATGATTTTAAGCGTCCTATGGCGATCTCAGCTACTGGCTTAGGCAAGATATTAAATCTTAGATTGGATGCAGATTTGGATAGTAAAAATGTGTCTGGGCTTCAGTTTAAGGGGCAGGATCAAGATCCTAGAATGAATCCCGAACAAATCCCCATAGATAATAAGGTCTTTATAGCAATTGACGAGAATTTTCTTTATATATGGGTATCTATAGTAAAGAAGTGGAAAAGAATTCCTTTGGGGGATTGGCCGGATGCAGATTTACCCCCTCCAGAATAACTAATAGAATTTGTCCCAATATTCACGGTGGTCCGGAATGTAATATAATTGTCCTTTATATTCCACCCATTCATCATTAAATTCAGCAGCATGATTATGTTCAGTATCGTCGGGGCCATCTTGCTTATAATGACCATAAAAATAATAAGATCCATCTACCCATTCTTTCCAATTATTTAATATTTGCTGGACTTCATAGTCATCGCAAGGCTCAAACCATGTATTCTGGTCATGATCCTCTGGTAAAGGACCTGTAATTGGTCCATCATCATCGACTTCTTGCTCCATTATCTCTATTACAAATGGATCACTCTTAACCCCTATATCCATTGCCTCTCTTGGATCTCTTCCCCTCTCGAAATTTATGGATTCAGCTAATTTATAATCTACACCCAAAATCCATAAAGCGAAATTATCATGTTTTTCAGTTATAAAAATTAGTCCCCTATCACTGATGGATGCTTTAACAAAAACTGGTCCAATTAAAGTTTTAATGATATTAGCTTTGTACCATAATTCGTCTCTTTCAGCCTTGCCCAAACTATATGGATCTATAGCTAAAATGCTTTTTTCTGGAACCTTAAGTTCTTTGGAAATAAGGTCTAATGCTTCTAAGTCTAATTCCCATCCATTCCATCTCAATTTATAAGCTTCCTTTACATTATCCTTAAACTTAGTAGTTTGGTATTTAAGAATATCATTATTTCTATTGCGACCTATTTCCATAGAATCTTTTGGGTCTCTTCCTCTCTCAAAGTTTATTGATTCATTTGCAGGAATAAATTGGGGATGAAGGCTTTCTAAAATTCTTATCCAAAATTTCCAAGAAGAAATTGTATAGTAATTTTCATCTGGATTTCCATCCTTATCTGTAAAGCTAACATCTAACCCCACTCCAGAATTATCTTCCATTAAATAGAAATTATAGGTTTTATCCTTTCTATATCTTAATCCTTCGTCGGTTTTTGCAATAGCTTTAAATGTCGGTTCTTTCCAATCCCATTCTATAGGAGATACTTCTTTCCAGCCAGGAAATTTATTAGTCTCACAATATTCATGTATTTCTTCAAATAGAGTTTTATAGGGCCATATTCCTGCATGCCCGACTTTCATAGAATCCCTTGGGTCTTGTCCTCTTTCAAAAGAGATATTTTCATATACAGATCTTCTATTCCTTGCAAGATCTATCCAAGGTTTTATTGTCGCCCATTTTTGTAGTCGGTCATCAGCTTCCAAATTCGTCCATCCCATCCCAGGCTTATCTACTGGATGAGCTGGATCAGATAACATAACATAATAACTGCCAAACTCTTTCGCAGCATCATTATGATGGTCATTCACATCTCCCTCTTCGTACCAATATGAGGTTAGGTCCCTTCTAACTAGATGAACCCTAGCGATCCTTGG
>Ga0114918_10002478_pt1 | contig 16549 bp, 23 predicted proteins | sample LantaG_FD_87015 | JGI IMG/M metagenome (GOLD analysis project Ga0114918, IMG submission 87015) | Deep subsurface microbial communities from Baltic Sea to uncover new lineages of life (NeLLi) - Landsort_02402 metaG | ecosystem: Environmental > Aquatic > Marine > Oceanic > Sediment | place... | reverse complement strand
TTCGGATAACGATCAATCTTGGTTGGAATCATCGGCAGATAATTCAGCCATTCGTTGGCATGGCTTTGACAATTTAAACAACGGCAAGGACAAATTTTTTAAGGCAGACATACTGCCAAATAACCCAAAAGTTTTGATAGAAGAGGGTGTATCTACGGGTGTTGGAAGTAGATTTCTAGCGGGAGTTTATGGCGAAAGTGAAAATTTACCAGACTCTGACTTTGGGATGCCTCTGTATAAATCGGGATTCCCTCTAGCATTCCCATTCCCCATGGGATAGTAATAATACATTGGTAGCTTTTTGGCAAGCATTACAAAACTAATAAACCAACACAAGGTAACAACATGACACAAGTAGACCCGCGAGACAGCGCAAACGTAAATCTCCCCAAAGAAACATACCCTGGAGGCCCAACTCCTCCGACACCTGTACAAGAACAGAACGCAGTGGAGCAGAATGAGTTCTATACTGCAGTAGGTGAGAACGCGATCGAATCGAGGACTATGTTCGCCCCTATAAATCTATTAGACAACACACTCACGATAGGAACAGTGGCGGACGGCATTCAAGCTTTAAGAGTACCTAACGCTAATATAATTGATGACCCACTTGCAGCAGGAGCGCCAACAGCCATAGGCTCGGAGGATTACTCAACATGGACAGCGAATCAGGGTTCTCAGGCATGGTCATTGGCCCCTATCGGTACTGATCCTGCTATCAATGACAGTCGTGGCTTCGCTATGACTCAACTTGAAGATAACAATGGATCTAGTGGCGTGGGGGGTTACACATCAAGAACTCTGGACTTAACTTCCCTTACTGCTGTTGGCGAGATCGTAACATATCAGACAGAGATTTTGAAATCATCTTTGACAAAGCCTGTCCTCTTAAACATCTTTACGACAGTTGCTAACTTTAACGCACAACTTTACTGGCGTGTAAACTCGGACGGCTCTATATTTTCCTTAGTAGATGTTGAAGGAATTTTGCAAGCTGGGAAAACGGTAACGTCTGTTGACACTGGAGGTACTTGGTTAATATCCATACCAGTCGTTAGACCAGCTGGTAAGCCACTGTGGAACTACACTATCCTTACTGTTGTTAACGGCAACGACGGGTCCGGTTTTAGCTCTACTGCTACAGGCTCAGTAATAGTATCAGGCCTATCAAAATCGGCTGTCGGCAGCGGCAAGTTGCTTGTTACATCAGGTGCCATTGAAGATGCACCAGACTTTACTGGCCACACCTTTGTTAAGGGTGAGACTATGGAGTACAATAAAACTTCATTTAAGGTTAACCCTCGGGCATCGGGACATTCTGTCGCCCTTATGAATTTTGACCCAGCAGACTTTAGACCCGGAGATGTAGCACTTGCTATAGGTGCAGGTCAAAGCAACATGGCAGGTGTAGCGGGAGCAGGTCCTGCTTCTGCGCCTAACGTGAAGGTAATGAAAGCCGGTACTAGAGTATTTTCAACTTACTCTCAGAGTGATAATGCGGTGTATCAAACCACAAGAGCTACCGACGTCTCCCCTATGGTTGAAATGGCAAGAGTCTGGCAGGCTCGGATTGATGCCTCAGAAGCTCTACCTGACCTTTATTACGTAAATGTGTCAAGAGGAGGCTCCGGTTTTGACCCGACGTCAAACCTAAATACTTGGAATCCCGACTTGCCCCTTGATAGCACTTCAGCAATAAAAATGCCTGAGGAGGGCGTATTTAACGACGACACCCGCTCTCAATTCTACTTGCTAGAAGAATGTATTATAGCAGCTGTCAAGGAGATTTTGTCTCTCGGTAAGAGACCAGTGTTCTTGGGAACTATCTGGAGTCAATGGGAACAGGACTCCACTAATAGCACATCGGCTACTAGCCATATGAGTTACATGAGGCGGTTAAGGAAGATGATTGATGAGGCGGTAGGAGTGCAGGATGCACCCTTCCATTTCTTATACCCAAGGTCTCCTGCAGGTAGCTACGCTACGAATCGCCCAATCGTACAGGCAGGATTCGATAACTTCCTTCAGTCGGAGAAGAATGTCTACAAAATTGATGTTATCGAAGACCCAAACTGGGATGGCTTATTAACAGGTAACATGGGAGTATTTAATGGAGATACTATTCATTACACTCAGAGTAACTTTAACTGGCAGGCCACTAAATTTCTCGAAGTGGCAATGGATGCCATTGGGCAGAATGTAACGGGGCACATTACTGAAAGCGAAGCTATCTACGCGATTAGCGCGGAGGACTCCAACACCGAAGAGGCAATCGTGGTTACAGCAGTTTCAACGCTGGTAATACCAGAAGATGCCGTAATCAACTTTAAAATTGGATACACGAAAGAATTTATCTCAGATACAGCATCCAATGTAACAGTGAGTGTAGGGTTGGGCGTTTCTTTAAACGGTGTTGTTAATGGCACGCAAACAATAGGTACTAGATATACTAGCGCAACTGTACGGAAGGTGGGCCCTGACGCATGGATTATAACTGGAGACTACAGTTAATCTTTAATGGGTAAATGAGGGTGTGATGTAATACTTCGAATGACAGGCGCTACCCGCCTGTCATTTTTTTTGTAGTGAATATAATTTTATAATATTGCTTTAGTGAGATTCAGACAAAACCTGATTAACAATAAAAATGATAAAATTACAGAGGCAATATCTATGAAAGTTTGCGTAAGAATATTAGAATTCGATGCTGGCCACAGGGTGATGATGCACGAAAGCCGTTGCAAAACGGCACATGGGCATAGGTTTAGAGTTGAAGTACATGCCAGATCAGAAGCGCTAGACAGCGTGGGAAGGGTTATTGACTTCTCCGTGTTGAAGGCAAAGATAGGCACATGGATAGATGACAAGTGGGATCATACATTTATTGTTTATGAAAAAGACACCAAGACATATGATGCATTGATGACAATGCCCAGAATGAAAGATCCTTTCGTTCTTCCAACAAATCCAACTTCAGAAAATTTAAGTCAATATCTATTGGATGTCGTTTGCCCTGCGGAATTAAAAGATACTGGAGTTGAGGTGTTTAAAATAGTTCTATGGGAAACTCCTAATTGCTTTGCGATAGCAGAGCTGGAGGGCTAAATGAAAATTTCAGAAATATTCGGCCCAACTTTGCAAGGTGAAGGGATGTTTTCAGGATTTCCTTGTTTCTTTATTAGAACTTCTGGATGCAACTTAAGGTGCAGCTGGTGCTTGGATGAGGGTTCAATGGTGTTAATGAGTGATTATACGAAAAAGAGGCTTGGAGACCTGAAAGAGGGAGATGAAGTTATTGCAATAAATGCTAAATCTGAGGGTGGGAATGTAAAATACGAAAAGGCAAAAGTGACATACATTGAGAAGTCGGTAAAGGAATGTATAAACTTGGAATCTGACAGAGGGAATTTGACATTAACTCCTGATCACAAATTGTGGAAGAATAGCAGATCGAAGTGGGCGGAGTCTAAGGATTTAGTTGGACACGGAGTTAGATATTTAGGAGAGCCTAGATCAATAGGGCGTGATTATTTGTTGGGATATTTAGCTGGAGCGTCAAATGGCGATGGGTGTTTTTGGACGTTGAAAAAGGGTGATAAGGAGTATAGAAGGTATCGAATAGCCACGAACGATGAAGAAATAATGCAGAGAGTTGCATTGGCTCTTGAGGAATTTGACATTGATCATTATTTTGGAAGTCATAAGAGAACTGGATTCTCTGGCAAAGAAGAAACAATGAAAGCTCTATATGCAACCAAAGATAAAGAGGCTAAGAGGTTTGAAAGTCTGGTAAAAGAGAATCATTTGGAATCATACGACTGGAGGCGGGGATATATATCTGGCATAACAGATACAGACGGTTCTATTAGCTCGGTGGTAAGAATTACTCAATTAAAGAAAGACATAAAAAATAGAATAATGAAGGTGTGCGAATCGCATGGGTTAGGCTATGTCGTGGAAGAAAGTGGGATTAGGATTAAATCTATGTCAACTTACAATTTTGTACTAGAATTTTCTCCAGCCGTTCTAAGAAAAGCGGATGCTGGAGTACTTAAAGAGGCAAGAGGAAGTGCCTTCGTCAGTGGGTATGAGAATGTTGGGGAAAAGACAGTAGTCAAGGTGTCAACTACTTCTGGGAGCTACATAGCAAATGGATTCGTAGTGAAAAACTGTGATACTAAATTTGCCAGTTGGAGCCCAGAGGGGGATGACTATAAGATAGATGATTTAATGAAAGAGATAGGTAGCAATGGGTGGCATGGGATAAAGCACGTTGTCATAAGTGGAGGCGAGCCAATGATGCAAAAACAAATAGCAGAATTGGTAGATAGGCTTCATGAAAAAGATCATTACGTCACAATAGAAACTGCGGGTACAATCTTTAAAGAAGATGTAAGGGCAGATCTATTTAGCGTATCTCCAAAGCTCAAGAACAGCTCTCCTGATGGGGAAGAAAATCCAAAAGAATTTAAAATCCACACGAAGAATAATACTTTTGAAAATCTTGATTTCTTCATTAAGTCTGATTTGAATTATCAGTTTAAGTTTGTAGTAAAGGACCGCAATGACGTTTGTGAGATAAAGTCATTGGTTAAAAGGTATAATATACCAAATGAAAAAGTCTTCATTATGCCAGAGGGCGTAGACAGAGATGTAATTCAATCAAGATTGCTAGAGCTGGCAGAGATTTGTAAGGAAGAAAATTGGATTCTGACTAATAGATTGCATGTTCAAATCTGGGGTAAGCTAAGGGGAGTATGATGGGTGATAAATATTATGTTACTTGGGAAGAGTATGGCAGGATGATAAGTGATCTTGGAGATGTGATATTAAGAAGCAAAAAGAGATATGATAGTGTATACGGGGTTCCAAGAGGTGGAACGCCAATAGCTGTAGCATTGTCTCATAGATTGGATGTTCCATATGTTACCAATCCAAACGCTATAACGGATCAGACATTAATTGTTGATGACATAGTGGATACTGGAAAAGAGTTGTATAAGTTGATGAATGTATACAACATGATAAGCAGGAATTGCGATACGTGCAGTTTGTATAAAAAACCAGATCCACTTGTAGAACCAACATATTTCGTAGAGATTACTACAGAATGGATAGTTTTCCCTTATGAGCAGGAAGTAGACACAGTTAGCAATGTGACATATGAAGGTTAAAGATAAATAAAGGTTAGATAATATGAAAACAGTTTCGATTGATATTAATGATTTGATTCATGACCCAAGAAATGCAAGAACTCACAGCAGAGCGAATGTTGAAGCTTTAAAAGGAAGTTTGTTAAAGTTTGGCCAGCAGAAGCCTATTGTTGTGAATAGTGAAAATATGATTGTGGCAGGCAACAGTACTGTTGCATCTGCAAGGGAACTTGGTTGGCAGCAGATAAGTGCCGTTGTTACGAATTTAAGCGAAGAGGCTTTAAGAGCTTATTCTATTGCTGATAACAAAACATCAGAACTTTCAGAGTGGGATTATGTCACTTTGGTAGAGATACTAGAAGAGCTGAAAGATGATGATGTGGATATAGAGGTGACAGGATTTAGTGTAGATGATATTGAAACATATAAGGGTGTGGATGACTGGGAATCAGTTCCAAGCGATCCTCTTTCTACGGATCATCCTTTAACTTCAAAGAAAATATTACTTGAGGGAAATACTAAAATGTTTTTTGAAAGTACTTTCAAAAAACTAGAGCAGGGTAAAGGCTCTCAGTTTAAAGCTGAGGATGCTTTGATGGAGATTTGCGAAAACTATATTGATTTTTACATTTCGGCTGACAGTTTGGAAGATGACGTTGAGGAGGAAGAATCATGAAAATTCAAAAAATAGATATTAATAAATTGCAACTTGATCCAAGAAATGCGAGAATGCATGATGATAGAAACATAGGAGCTGTCGTAAGGAGCTTGGAAGAGTTTGGCCAGCAAAGACCTATTGTAGTTGATACTAATAATATAGTTAGGGCTGGGAATGGTCTTGTTGAAGCTGCGAAGGAAATGGGATGGAGTGAAATTGACTTTGTAAGGACAGAGTTGACCGGAAGTGATTTGCTGGCATATGGAATTGCAGATAATAGAACGGCGGAATTGTCGGATTGGGATTATAAAGTTCTTGGTGAGCATTTTTCTGAAATGGCAGAAATAGATTTTGACATTGAGGCTACGGGATTCGAGGAATATGAGGCCGGTGTTATTATGCAGGCAGAGTGGTCTCCTGATTTCTCTGATGATGAGGCTGATGATGGAGGTGGAGATAAAGATACTTCCCTTGGCGACAATAAGACTTCTGGCGAGGGCCTTGAGTTGTCATTGAATGATAGTCAGTTCGATGTTTACAAACAAGCATTTAGAATGGTATTGGATAAAGAACATTTACAGATGACTGACAATGAAGTTATCTTATACATATGTGAGGACTACTTGAGAAGGTCTATAAAGGAATCGATGGATAAGTAATCTCATTTAATAGTTGTAAGGGCAGTTGACTTGAATTTCAGGTTGACTGCCCTTTTTTTGTGTCTTGTGTGTGTAATGCCAGACAAAAGAAATATTTGTTATAAACTTGTTAGCATGATTTTATATAGTTGTTAAACTAATTAACGAGTAGGATTGAATATGGGAATAAGAGAAGAAATCTCTGAAGTATATGAGGATATTTTATTTGCTGATGGACTTGACAAGGCGTGTATTGGAGTAGCGCATGTACACGATGGAAGCGTTTCGTGCTATGATGTTGACATGTGTCTTGAAGTTTTGATGGAAGATGGAATGACATACGAAGATGCCAGAGAGTATTTCGACTATAATATTCAAGGCGCGATTCTTGGGAGTTGCACTCCAGTGTTTATAGAAAGATTTGCCGATGGAGCTTTAAAACTTTTTGGAGATAAGGAAAATGAAAAAGATAGTTGAGTTATATGAAGTTAAGATGAAATCTTTTCAAGAGAAGGCGATTAAGAATGAATTAATCCAAGTTGGAATTGAAAAGAATAAAAATAAGATAGAAAGTTCAGCGGATGAGTTGAAAATAAATCAAGAGGCGTTACAGTTTTTAGAAGATTTAGCAAACAATCGTAGGAATTCAATGAAAGGGAGAATAGAAGCTGTAATAACTGAAGCTCTTGCTTTAGTCTATGGCCCTGAGTATTCCGTTGAGTTGATTTATGATATTAAGAACAACAGAAGTTTCCTTGATATAGAGTTGATCAAGCAAACGGCAAATGGAGAAATTAGAAGGAACATGTCTGGGTTTGGAGGAGGTGTTTCTGATTGCATAAGTGTTCCTCTCAGATTGTTAGTCCTTCTTGGATCTAAGCAGACAGGAAGGATATGTATATTGGACGAATGTTATAAACATGTAGATCCTGAAAGAATTGAATTTGTTTCAAAATTCATACAGGAGATCGCCAAGAAATTGAAGGTGCAGATAATAATTTGTTCTCATCACAGCGCCATGAAGGACAGCGCAGATGTAGTCTATGAAATATCTGATAATAATGGCGAATCCGTCTTGAAAGAATTATAAGATGTGATATCTTAGGAAAGTTGAGTTAATATTAAGGATGATCAATGGCGAAAAGCAGAGTGCGAAGCGTAGAAACAGAAAGTGAATTACGATCTTTAGTTGATAATGGAAATTCGTTAGATAATGAAATAAAGAACTTGCAATTTAGATCTGAAGCGATAAAGTCATCTATAATAGAGTTGGCAGGGAGCGGGATAGAGGATAGTGAGAAGTCTATCAGGCTGGTTTCAGCAAAATCAAGTGCTCTAGTTACGAGATCTGAAACAGTAAATTTTTCCAAGAATGAGGATTACTTGGATTTAATCAAGGCCGTTGAGGCTGGCAATGCTCCTTCGGAGTTAACATGTAAAGAGGAATACAAACTAACAAAAAACATATATGAAGTATTGCAGTTATTAAAGGAAAACGGATTGTTGGATTCATTGGATAAAAAAACAACTATTTCAATGAAACCGGAAGTTTTCAAAGGCATGGACAAAACAGGCAAATTACAAAAGGCAATTCAAAACTGTTGCAAAGTAGCGCCTTCGTTTAAAATAAAATATGAAATAAGAGAAGACTAGGAGATAGTACATGAATGATGAAGAAAATTACGAGCGCAGTTATGATGGTTGCCACGGATCTAAGGTTTTTGCAGGACGTTTAGATTTATTCCTTGGAGATGTGTTTGCAATGAATGCCATCTCGGACGAGATTGATGAAACTGAAAGTTCAAGATTTGCGTCTTGCATTTGGGGCCATCCGGGTATCGGCAAAACCGCCAAGATTAAGCAGTTCGCAAAAACTCCTGTAACTTGGAAAGGCAAAGAGTACGAAGGGTATAAGGTTTATGATGTTCCAATTGGCCAGTTTGAAGAAATGGGAGACCTGCATGGAATGCCAGAAAAGCATGCTTATATGAAAATTGAGCAACAGGGAACTGAGGGCGAAGCAGACTATGCTGCCGCAGAAGGAAAGTGGGTAGCAATGCCGCTTCTTACTCAGTATGAAGAGCAGGGCTGGAAGACTGACACCTCGAAAGGAACAAAGACGCTATATCTTCCTCCTTCTTGGGTTCCAACTGAGGAAGGTCCATCAATTCTCTTGTTTGATGACTGGAACAGAGCTTCAATTCGTATCGTAAAGGGTATTATGCAGTTGTTTCAGAACTATGGACTTCTTTCTTGGAAGCTTCCAAAAGGCTGTAACATTGTCCTTACGGGAAATCCAGATGAGCAGGAATATTTGGTGACTACTATTGATGATGCCATTCTTACTCGTATCAAAAGTGTAACGCTGAAAGAAGATGCTAAGGAATGGGCCTTGTGGGCTGAGGGTCAAGATGACCTTGATGCTCGTGGAATTAACTTTATCTTGAGATATCCAGAGATGATGGTTGGTTCTTCAAGGACAAACCCAAGAACTCTTTCTGAATTCTTCAGAGCATTGAAGCATATCGGATCTCTTGATTCGAATGAGAATAGAGATAGGATGAACATGCAGGCAGAAGCTTTGCTTGATGAAGGCACAATTTCAACAATGAACACTTTCTTTACTCGTGATATTGAGTTGATAATTGAACCTGAGCAAATTGTCAACGGAGATAGAAAGGCTATTGAGCACTTGAAGGATTTGATGGGGAAGAAGGAACCAAGGATAGATATTATTGGCATCATGTGTGAAAGGCTTTATGGTTATCTTGTGAAGTTCACCGATAAGCCAACACCGGATCAGATTAAGAACTTTCAGAAGTTTATCACAGATGAGCGAATTCCAGACGATTTGAGGCATGGAATTTGTCGAAGAATTGCTAAAAACAAGCATAACGCCAATTCAAGCCAGTGGTTGATTGGAAGTAAGCCGTTGATGCAGCTTATCTTAGAGACCCTTCATTAAGAATTAATAATTGGGAATGACGGGCCAAGTGCCCGTCTTTTTTTTATGAAAAAATTTACAAGACGAGAAAAGAGTGAAGTCGGAACATCTCCTACTAAGAGAAAAATAATGCCTCAGACTAAAAGGATTTCAAAAAGAGATTACTTTGCAGGAGAGGCTCTTTTTTCATTGGTAGTTAGAGGGGATGGGTGTAATTTTTCAGTTGAGTCTTATTATGTTGCAGATAGTATGCTGATGAAGACTGCAGATGATGATTGGAATCCCGATGTTTGCCTGAGAGATTATTTCGCCTCAAAGTTCATTTCTGGAGTTATACAAGCGAAGATGGATAAAGATTATTCTCCAGAGGATGCGTTTGAAGTCGCGGATGAAATGATTGAATCGAGAGAGAGAAGTTACAGAGAGAGTTAAATGATACATTCGGAAGAGAAAAGAGTTGTAGATTAAATAATACATGAACTTGAGAATAACGATGTATGGAGTATAGGAAATCGTTATAAAGATAAGTGATCCTAGAATCGAATTGAAGAAGATTTCTAGCTATAGTGATTTATGGACTGGTGCTTTTGTAGTAGAGTTCGAATGAAGTCATGATGACTTTTTAAAATATAAATATAAATATAAATAAAAGGATTTAAGTAGAATGTCAAACCCAGTTTTAAATAAGAATAAATTTAACAATGATGGTTCTTCGGAACACATGACGATGCAGGGAACAATAAACAAGACTTTGATTTTGTTTGCGATTCTAATGAGTACTGCAGCTATGACGTGGACAAAGACAATAGGAGCTTTAAAAGCGAATGAGGTGACTGTTGTAGCTGGCGCTGAAAAGATCTCAAGGCTTTCATATATTCCAGATGGAATAATTCCATTGGTTATTGGAGGTTGCCTTATTGCTTTCGTTGTCGCTCTGATTGTTATATTCAACCAGAAGTCGGCTCCAGTGTTGGCTCCAGTGTATGCTGCAATCGAAGGTGTGGCCATTGGTGGCCTTTCGGCAATGTTTGAGTACATGTATCCAAATATAGCAATTCAGGCGGCAGCGCTAACGCTTGCGGTGTTCTTCTCTATGTTGACATTATATAAACTTAGAATCATAAGGGCGACAGAGAAGTTTAGAGCGGGAATGTTCTCAGCCATGATGGGGATACTTGTTCTTTACATAGTTAATATGTTTGCCTCATTTGCTGGATACGATCTGCCCTTGATTAATGATACTGGATTTTGGGGAATAGCTCTGTCTCTTTTCATAACTGCGATAGCGGCTCTAAACTTAATATTGGATTTCGATTTGATTGAGGATGGCGTTAAATCAAAAGCGCCAAAGTATATGGAATGGTATGCTGGATTTGGATTGATGGTGACAATCGTATGGCTCTACTTGGAGATATTGCGATTGTTGGCAAAGATAAGGGGCAGCAACAGCTAAATGTAAATTGATTTTAAAATCCCACTCCTTTAAAAGGAATGGGATTTTTTCAGCTTGATCTTGAAGAATGTGGAAGTACGACTATATTAATAAAAAGGAAAGAGAAGATTATGAGTAAAGAGATTAGAAGTAAAATCAATATTCTTAGAAAAAAGATGAATGAGAAAAAGAAGAGAATTTCTTCTTTGAAGGGTGAGTATCTTTCGCTTGAGGAGGAATATTCCGCATTGCAGAGAAAGTTGTCGCTTTTGGATATTCCTGTAATATCTGTAGATTTATATAATAATGAATCTGATGAGTTTGAGAGGACTGGAGAGTTTGAGACTGAGGACTTTCTGGATAAGAGATTAGATTTAAATACCTCATGGGAGGGAAAACGCGCCAGTGTGAGTGTCGCAGTTGAGGGCTCTCATTGTGCAGAGTATTCAATGGATGAAAGGCCTTTAAGTAAAATTTGTTCTGGAAAAGTAAAATTCACTTACGTAGGCGGCGGCGAAAATGGAGTGTATGAATCAGAGCTGGTAGATTCTCCAAACAATGTTCAAGGGTTGATTTATTTCTTTAGAGCGATGCACTACGTGGAAGACACGCATCATTGTTATTTGGAAGGATATGAAATTAAAAAAGAAAACGGAATAAGCATTGTAGAGTTTATTTCGGGGAGCTGATAATGAAAAGTTGTATTTCCAGAGAGGATCAAAGGTCTGCCAATGGATGGGTATGGCGGAAGGGAGTTGTATATAATTATGAAAACAATGGCGATAAAATAGAAATAGAAAGTGAAAGAAAAGATAAGACTTTAATGAGCAAAGAAGACTTTAATGCTTTTTTTGTTTGCATTTCGATTATAGGATAATAAAATGATTTACTTTACTTCAGATCCGCATTATTTCCACAAAAATGTAATTAAGTATGAAGACAGGCCTTTCGATTCTGTTGAAGAAATGAATGAGACAATGATTAACAATTGGAACTCAGTGGTAGATCCCAAGGATACAGTTTATCTTTTGGGAGATTTTGCCTTTGTAAATAAAAGACATGAGATGGAAGATATTGTAAAGAAGTTGAATGGACATATTCATTGGATACGTGGAAACCATGATAAAATTAAGAATGTCAAGGGGTTTGCATGGGAAGGATCTTATAAGGAGGTAAGCCATGGAGGGCGAAAGTTCGTTCTAAGTCATTATCCTTTTGCATCTTGGAGCAGAATGCATCACGGTTCAATAAACTGCCATGGGCATTGCCACGGAAATCTTCCTAATCTAAGCCAGCTGATAAAAAAATACACTGGCATGGATCTTCGAACTCCAGAACTATTGAGATTTGATGTGGGAGTTGATTGTTTTGATTTCTTTCCAGTATCTGCTGACAAAATAATTGAGATGGCTGATGAAAGAATGGCTAGAAATAAAGAATTCTTTGGGCATGAGCTAAGGGCTGATGATCACCACGGAGAGGGTACAAACTAAAATGATAAAGTCTTTTTCATTCAGTAATTTTAGATCGTTTAAAGATGAAGTTACAGTGGATTTCTCTACTGTAGATGAAAACAGAAACTGGAAGGTTCTTACTACTGGCGAATATAATAAGGTGGTTGCCATATACGGACCTCCTGCGTCTGGAAAATCAACTATTCTTGACGCTTTGCATGGTAGATATGATGAGACAAACTTCAAGGCTGATGCTGATGGAGAGATGAAAACGTTTCATTTGGATGATTTGTCAGTAGAGCAGGCAACGCAGATATATATTGATAATCCGAAGATTCTTAAGTATACTGTAGGGGTGTTAAAGTGTTCTGACTTGGGAATAAGCGATGTCTTTGTATATCAAGATGGGAGAGTTGTTTTTGAGCATGGAGGAAAGTTTGAATTGCCTATTTCCAGCGAGTCTAGTGGAACTTTAAGGCTTTACTGCATGTTGATTGGAATTTACAGAGCAATAAAGTCTAAGGGGATAGCATTGTGGGAAGAACGTGGAGCATTGCATCATATGTTAGTCCGTCACATAATACTTTCATTTTACGAAACTGATGCTCAGTTGATAATGACAACAAATATTTCCTTGGAGTATATGATGGAGGATGAATATTTCAACAGAAGTCAGGTTTATATTGTTGAAAGGAGTGGAGATGGGAGTGCGCTTAAAAGGCTTGATGAGTTTGATAAGGAAAAGGAACCTGAAGTTTCTTTGAGTAATAATTTATTTATAAATATGCTCTAGTAAGATCTTATAAAGGAGTATTTAATGTTGTATAATAGAGATATATCAAAAGAAGAGTTGGCAGAGCATATCCTGCGTGGATGGATGAGAAATCGTGAATTCCCTAACGATGTGCAGAAGTTCATTGAGGATAATCTTGTAGATATACCATGGATCGAGCTGCACATTGTAGTAAAGAAAGATCTGTCGAGGGTAGGAATCTCAAATATTGAAAATGCTGAGATTGGAAAAGGGTTTTCTGGATTCCAAAAGGTATCAGGCGTTACAGTATTGATTTTATTTTCTGGTAAAAATAAGATTGGAATATATCATGATGGCATAAGGCTTAGAGCAATACAGATTATCGGAAGTAATGCTGAAGAAAATAAAAAAGATATAGTTAAAAAGATAAAGCCTTCTTTTAAGGTTGTAGAGGAAGTTAAAGTTGTTTCTACTACAAAGAAGAAAAAAACAAAGAAGCAAATTAAAGAAGTAATCGAAGAAGCTGTTGAGGAAGCAGTCGATGAAATCGTTGAAGACAAAAAAGATGAAGAATAATGAAGGTTGGATTCATAGGTTCTAAGCACGGGGGTAATGAATATCAACAAGAAATCCTTAGAGATCTATTGCTTGCAATGGAGCCAAGTGAAGTCCATCATGGAGATAGGATAGGAGCTGATGTTCAACTTCATGACATTTGCATTGAGCTGGGAATACCGATAGCCATACATCCTCCAATACACAAGGACTTAAGAGCCTTCTGCGAGGATTATAAGGATTGTTATGAGCCAAAGAGTTATATTTCAAGAAACAAAAATATCGTCAATGAAACAGATATAGTAATAACGATGCCAGATACGCTAAGTGAGTCTTTCAAGTCAGATACTTGGTCAACAATAAGATACGCAAAGAAGTATTTAAAGCCATTGGTAATAATAATGTTAGATGGCACAATGGTAGAGAGAAACATATCATGAATCATAGAGAATTTAAAGATCACAGAGAAATGTAAAACATAGCAATTTAAGATTTAGGGCAATTATAAGGTATCTCTCCCCCGTCGATATTCTCTGTAATTGCCCTTTTTTTTGCAAACTTTACATTTTTATTTTGTATAGTATATAAAGAGATTGGAGGTTTAAATGTCAAATTTTACAGGTTTTGAAGTGAATGGATATGTAGTGAGAAGTCTTTTTGGGACCCCGATGGAAGACTATACCCGTATTTATTACTTAAAAGGAGAAGTTCACAGAGAAAGCGACATGCCTGCCGTGCATGTTGGAGATGGGTATTTCGAATGGATTCTCAATGGGGTGAGGACAAGAGATTTTGGATTACCTTCTATAGTGGATATGAGTGTGGGAAGTTATGTCTGGAATGACTCTGAGGGTGAAAAAATAAGAAGCGCATATGGAATATTTGGCTGCTTGATAATTGGCGACAAAAAAGAGTGTACATCTTTTACAGGAACTATGGAAAATGAGGGAGAGATTAGAATTTACGAAAATGGAGTTTATCATCGAGAGAATGATCTTCCAGCTAGAGTGACTAAGAGTGGGGCAATGGCTTGGTATATTGATGGAAAGATGATGAGGGACTACGGACTTCCATCCTTGATAGCGATGGATGGAACAAGAATGTGGTTTGAGGAAGATAGTGAAGTAGAGCCTAGATCTAGATCAATTACATTAGAAGAATTGAATGGAGCCCTAGTGATAGGATTTAAAAGCCTCGTAGGATAATGTTAAAATAAGGAGTTTGTTGTGCCTAGATTAAAGCCAATGAAGAAAGAAGAAGTAATAAAGCTGCTTGATACTCTAAATGGAGCCTCTAAGCCAGGTCATACTAATGACGGCACAAGGATTCATATAAGGTATAAGAAGTTCACAGAAGGGAATGTTGCATCGGTTAAAGAGCGTGAAAGGGCCAAGGAGCTAAAGATTGGAGATGATCGCTATACTGGACGTTTAGATCGTGTCTATGAGAGTGGCAGTGGGGATACTATAATGACAATGTTAGTAGAGCTTGAAAGAGATCAGAAGTATAGATCTTTCAATCTTGATAAAGGTCAACTAATAACAATAGCAGTTCTTGGGAACTGAAAGGATTAAAACAATGGGTTTAAAGAAATTTACAACAAAAGAAAAAGAAAGAATTGAACTTCCACCAAAGTCAATCTCAATAAACAACCATGGAAAGATGGTATTCAACAAGAGTATCGAATCTTCATATGACTTTAAGGAAAATTTAAAGTATGCTGTTCTTTGCTTTGATGACGTTAAGAATGTGGTGTCGGTTTCATTTGCAAGAACTGAGGATGAGGATGGTGCAATGAAGGTGTCTCATTCTGAAAGTGTGGGGTATCATGTAAATGTTAAATCTTTTTTAATATGGGCAAAAATTCCTTTTGAGAGAACTGCAAGTTTTCCAATGACGGAAAAAGATAATTGCTTTATCTTCACTGTGAAGAAAAGTCAACTTAAGGTTAAAAAGTCTGACAAGATTGAGCCTAAAGTTAAAAAGTCTGAGTTCGAAGAAGAATGATAACTGTAATCACTCCAACGTACAAAAGGCCAAAAGGCATTATAGAGAGGGCTGTAGGCTCTTTGAGGGCTCAGACGTATACGAAGTGGAATCAGATTATATGTTCAGATGGAGTGGCTGAGAACGCTCCTAGAGAGATAGCTGAGGCAGAAGAGAATAGGCACCGAGTAGTTTATACCAATTCAAGCAAGAGTTATAATGACTATGGACCTGGTGTAAGAGCTGAGATACTGGAAAGAGTTAATACTGAGTATGTTTGCTTCCTTGATGACGACAATATTCTAATGCCCACTTATCTTGAAAAAATGATAAAGGCGATAGAAGATAACAAAGTTGATTTGGCAATTTGTCATTGTCTTCATTATGGCCCTCTTCCTGCAAGTTTTGGAATAGCGCCGAAGATAGTTACGGGAATTCCTCCAAGGCTTTACAATATTGACACTGTTCAGATTGTATGTAAAACTGAGGCGATTAGGGATATTGGTTGGCAAACAGAAAGCGGGTACTATGCTGATGGAGTTACGTATGAAATGCTGGCAGATAAGTATAAACATGTTGAGGTCCCAGAGGTTTTGGCGTTGCATTTGTAGAAGATTAAATCATGGAATTGTAAAACAATAAAGTTTTGCGGAGTAAAAAGAAGGAGCATCATGGATGATGCTCCTTCTTTTTTTTGCTTGGATGGTGTATTTTGTGTTGAGTATAGTCATTCCTTTAACGCGATGTTGCTCCCTTGGCGACGTGCCTTTGCATTCTTGGTTGTAGTTTGCTCTTGGGCAGGGATTTAGGATATTTGGGTTAATATTTTTTTTATAATAATGCATTGGCAAGCAACATATATGGGAGTTTTTATGGATTATCGGAAAAATCCTTCGGATAACGATCAATCTTGGTTGGAATCATCGGCAGATAATTCAGCCATTCGTTGGCATGGCTTTGACAATTTAAACAACG
>Ga0114918_10002477_pt1 | contig 16549 bp, 12 predicted proteins | sample LantaG_FD_87015 | JGI IMG/M metagenome (GOLD analysis project Ga0114918, IMG submission 87015) | Deep subsurface microbial communities from Baltic Sea to uncover new lineages of life (NeLLi) - Landsort_02402 metaG | ecosystem: Environmental > Aquatic > Marine > Oceanic > Sediment | place... | reverse complement strand
TTTCCTCTTGTTGGGGGGGCGGGGGGGGGGGGGCGAACGCGCGCCCGAAAAAAAAAAAAAAAGAGAGAAAAAAAAAAAAAAAAAAAAAAAGGGCTGGAGAAGGGAGCGCGGGAGCGCGGCAAACTCTCGCTGCCACCGCTGCTGCCGCCTCTTCCGCTTTCGCGCCTGCGCCTGCGTGCGAGAGAGAGGAGGAGGAAGGGTGTTGGTTTTTTTTTCCTCTGTCTCTTTTCATCTTCTTACCACCACCACCAAAACAACAACGACTAAAAGCCGAAGCGCGCGCTTGCCTTTTCATACCTCCCCACCCCTTTCAAGGTAGCAAGACGCGCGAAACGAGAAGAAGAAAAACAACACACAGAAAAAAGGACGACGACTTTTTTTTTTAGGAAAGGAGCAGCGCGCGTGTGGAGGTGTTTCCCCGCCTCCACCCACCCGCCTCCTTGTTCCATAAAAAACAAACGCAAAAAAACACATGTCCCCGGGGTGAACCGCCAGCAGCAGCAGCAGCAGGGACAGGTGAAAAAACTGTAAAATGCGGAGAGGAGGGGGAAGGGGAAACAGGAAGGAAACAGACGGATGGAGTCTTTGCCCTTCGACCGATTCGTATCCTTGCCGTTCCTTGGCGCCGCGCCCCGTCCCCCCTCCTCTTCTTCTCGTTTTCTTATTTCAGAGGCACATTTTTCAAAAAGTCGAAAAGAAGAAGTCTTTGTAAAATGAGGCCCTTTCTTCAGTTTGGTGAGCAAAAAAAAAAAAAGTTGAGAGTTTTTTCTTTCGTTTTTGTCGTTTTTCTTCTTTCAAAACGAGTTTCTCTCCTTTTCATTCCTTCTCTACCCTGTCCCGGCGTCGATCCCTGCCCACTCGCCCACGTCGCCCGCGGCGGCCATCCCGGCCTCTGCCTCGGCGGCCTTCAGGTCCCCGGAGGCGGCAGCAGCAGCAGCTTCCGTTGCGGCGGGAGTTGCTGCTGCTGCTCCTGCCGCCGCCGCCGCTGTCGCTGCTTCCTCCTTTGCGCGCTTTGCCGGCGACTCCTCTTCGGCCGCAGCAGCGGTGGAGGTGGTGATGGCGGCAGCAGCAGCGGCATCGCCTTCCTCCTCCTCCTCCCGAACCCGCTTGACGCCAGAAGCAGCAGCAGCCCCAGCTCCTCCAGCAGCGGAAGCGCCGGCGGCGGCCTTCGCAGGAGCAGCGAACCGAGCCCTCGACGCCTCGATCGCGGCCTGCGTCCTCCTCGCCGCCTCCAGCGCGCACGCCGGCAGCGCCGCGGCCTTCACGTGGCGCACGCTCAGGTCCATCCCCTCCCTCCACCGCTCGTAGTTCAGCACCTGCTGCCGGAAGTCGGCGACGGGCACGTTGAGGTTGACCGGCTGCTGCGCAGCGAGGGCGGCCCGAGAGGGGGGCAGGCCTGGGGCCTGAGGGGGTAGGGGCCGCTTCTTGAGGCCGAAGAAGTAGAAGCAGCGCCAGGGTTCGGGAGCGGGGGTTGGTGATGTTGTGGGGGCTTGGCCGTTTCCTGTTGTGAGGGTGGGCGGGGGGGTGAAGAAAGAGAGAAAGAAAGAAGAAAAGGTGAGTTTTTTTTCTTTTCTTTCTTTCTTTCTTTCTTTCTTTCTTTCTTTCTTTCTTTCTTTCTTTCTTTCTTTCTTTCTTTCTTTCTTTCTTCTTCTTCTTCTTCTTCGCTCTTCACCCTCTCTCTTTCCCTTTCTCTCTCACCGTTAGCAGCAGCAGAATCATTACCACCACCACCATCAGCCCCCTTCTTCTCCTCTCCCGCCCTCGGCGGGAACAGCGCCTTGGGCCACGGCCGCACGCTCAGCTGCCGCTCGACCCGCAAGACAAGCTGCCGCAGCCTCGAGTGGACCCAGCCCTCCCACACCAGGAAATCTGCCTCGTCCCGGGCCCAGATCTCGACGACCAAATAATTTTTGTAGCGGAGGAAGAAGGGGTCGGGCTCGAGGAGGCGGGCCCAGCAGGCGAGGGAATTGGAAGAAGAGGAAGAGGGAGTCTGTTGCTGCTGTTCGCTTTCGCCGGCGGCGGCAACGGCAACGGCGGCGGCGGCTGTTGCAGTTTTCGCGGAAGTCGAAGAAGGAGAGAGCATCTCGGAGCAGATGGCGTCGCCGCGGACCCACTCCTCGCGCATCACGGCCAGCGTGGACTCGGAGACGTTGTAGCTGAGTACATGGAGAAGAGAAAAGAGAGAGAAAGAGAGAGAGCGGTGAGAAAAAGAAAGAAAAATGAAGAAGAAAAATGAAGAAAGAAAAAAAAACTCGAAAAAAAAGGAAAAAAAACTCACGACGAGTTCGCCGCAGGGTAAGCGGGAGTGATGATCGGCAGCAGGTGCCCGCGGTCTCGCGGGTTGGCGCGCGGGTCCCACACGGGGAGCCCCACGGAGGGGTCCTGCTCGATGTCCCGGAGCGCGACGGGCGTGGGCCAAGGCCAGCGGGAGTACAGCTGTTATTGTTTTTTTTTCGGTTTTTTTTTCCGCATGAGAGAGAAACGAAAAAGAGGTCGAAGAAGAAGGAAAAAACTCTTTCTCTTTCTTCTTTCTCTGTTCTCCTCCTTCTTCTTCTCACCTTGAAGAACCGCGACACCACGTGCGAGGCCGGGCTCGTCGGGTACAGCTTGCAGACGTAGGCCACCAGGATGGCCCAGTTGACTCCCCCGAGGTAGCCCGCGACGTTGGAGTAGACCTAGGAGTTTTTTTTAAAGTTTTTTTTTTGAAAAAAATGAGTTTTTAATTTATTTCTCTCTCTTTCGAAAACTTTCTCTCTTTCTCTCTCTCCTCCCCCTCCCATCTCCATCTCCATCTCGATATCACTCACCCCTCGCCTCTCCGCCCAAAGCTTGATGAACCGCAGCGCCGCCCTGAACGCCAGCGGAGGCGGGGGCACCTCCGCCAAAATCGTGTCGGTCACGCGGCAGCCGTTGAGCGACCGCACCGACTGGTCGTCGGCGCCTCGCAGCGTCGAAGGGGCAGCTATGTTCAGGTCCCGCGGCAAGGTGGGCACGGACAGCTTGGCGTACAGCAGGTCGATGCTGATCCCGCCCAGCCGCATCTTGATCACGGGCACGAACGAGTCGGGCACGGGCTGCAGCTCGGCGCAATCGGGCAAATCGGACAGCATCCTCTGGAAGCAGTGCGGTTCGTCGCCGAAGAAGTGCGCTGCTCGCTCGACGAAGCAGGGGCCGACGCAGAGGGTGTCTATGTCCGCCCCGGGGCCGTGGACGCCCAGGCGGTAGGAGCCGAAGGTGAAGATGGCTGCGCCGCCGATGGAGGAATTCGACGATGAGTTCGAAGTCGAGTTTCCTGCTCCTCCTCCGGGGAGGGCGTCGCTGTATCCGACGACCGCCGCGACCCGCCTCACCCACTCATTGGCTAACGCATCGAGCCTCCCGAGGATCTCCTCGCGGAGCTGGGCCTCGGAGCGGGGCTCGTAGAGGTTCTCGTCGCGGAGGGTCTGGGTGGTTGGGAAAATAAGGTTTTGAAGAGATTGGGGAGGGAAAAGCGTGAGGTCGAGAGGTCGATGGTCGTCGATTGGAACACTCCCTTTGACGTCGAAAACGAGTCTCTCTCTTTTCTTTCTCTCTCTTCCCCTCTCCACATCTCTCTCTTTCTTATTTACCTGCTCGAGCGCGGCAGAGTGCGCCAGCTCCTCTGCCGAAGGGGGCGCGACGGAGAACGGCGTCAGGTGCGGCCTGTGCAGCACGACGATGCCTCCTCCGCCCTGCTGATGCTGATGCTGCCGCTGCATTTGTTTTTTTCTTCTCTCTCTCTCTTCCTCACTTCGCCGCCCGGGAGGTCTTTTTTCGATGCTCCTTGTGCTCTCAGAGGCGAGAGACGTCGACGACGCTCTGCAGCAGGGGAGGGCGTGCGAATCGACGGTCAGGGAGCGAGGAGGGAGAAGGAGAGCGTTTCGCCTTTTCCGACCTCTCGTCTCCTTCCGGCGCCGAAGGAGAGAAAACAATTGAAGTGACGAGCAGCGATTGCTTCGTCACTTTTCTCTCTCGGCCGAGGTTTTCCTTTTTCGATCGAGATAAAAAAAAACAAAAAACACCAGTCCTCCTCGCGCCGAACTTTGCCACCGAATCGAGTGGCCTCCTGCTTCTGATTCCTACGCTCAGAGACAGAGCTCATCGAGACCACCCCGTCTATAAAAAAAAAGAGTTGAACAAACAAAAATGGCCTCGTCAGTTACGCTGCGAGCGAGGGCCCCGACGACGACGACGTTGGCGTTGCGGAATTCGGCAAAGCCTCCAACCTCCTCCTCCTCCTCGACCCCGACCTCCTCCTCCTCCTCCTCCAAGCTTCGTCTTCCTCTTCTCCCCCTCCGCGCCCCCACCAGGCCCCCCCTCGCCACCACGGCGAAGAAGCAGACGACCCCGCGCCCCGCTTCCCGCGTCGTCGCCGCGGCCGCCCTGAGAAACATCGATCAACCGCAGGCCCTGCTCTTCGACTGCGACGGCGTGATTTTGGAATCAGAGGCGATCGGCCACCGCGGTTCCTTCAACGCCGCGTTCAAGGAAGAGGAGGCGCTGAAGCCCGACCAGCACGAGTGGTCCGTCGAAGAATACGGCCGGTGGCTGAAGATCGGGGGCGATAAAGAGAGGATGGACGCCTACTTCCGCAGCGTCGAAGAGACCCAAAACCCGTACGTGAAGAGTTTTTTTTTTTTTTTGAGTTTTTTTGTTTCTTGCTTTCTCAGAGAGGTCGAGGCTGAAAAACCTGGGGGAGAAGGAAAACTCACTTTTTTCTCTTCGCTTTTTTCTTCTCTTCCGACAAATGTACCTCACCCCCAGGTACAAGACCATGAAAGATGAGACGGCACGGAAAGAGCTGATGCTCAAGCTCCACAAGCGCAAGACGGACCTCTTCATGGAGGCGGTGGAGTCTGGTTCCATGCCCCTGCGCCCCGGGGTGAAGAGATTAGTGCAAGAAGCCATCGCCAATGGCGTCAAGGTCGCTGTCTGCTCGACCTCGAACGAGCGCGCGGTGACCTCGATCGTCAAGCGCCTACTCGGCCCCGAGATCTTCGCCAGGATGCCGGTGTTCGCCGGGGACGCGGTGCGGAGGAAGAAGCCCTCCCCAGACATTTACCTCCTGGCAGCGCGGGAGCTGGGCGTCGCCCCGGCGCGGTGCGTCGTGATCGAGGACTCCGAGATAGGCCTGGCGGCGGGGAGGGCGGCGGGAATGCGCGTCATCGTCACCAAGAGTCGTTACACCGATGACGAGAGCTTCGAGGGAGCCGACGCTGTGTTTGATTGCATCGGGGAAGAGGGCGAGGAGAGGTTTTCTCTCGATGATCTGACGACGCCCGGTGCGTTGGAGCAGAGGAAGAAGGAGATGGAGATGAAGGCGGTGTAGGAGAGAGGAGTGAGAAAAAAACTCACTTCTTTTCTCTTTTTACTTTCTCTCTTTCTTCTTCTTAGGCTCGTTTTGGCTCAACCCGCCGCTGCCGCGCGACGCAGAAGGGAACTGGTACGGCGGGGCCGCGGGGGCGGGGCGGCCAATCGAGCTGGACGTCGATCCGCTGTGACGACGAGAGGAAGAAGAAGGAGAGGAAGAAAAAGAGGAGAGAGAAAGAAAGAAGAAAGAAGAGGCGTCGCGCGAGACGAGAGCAGCGGCGGCAGCCGCGAACGTGCGCGGGAGTAAAAACGGCGAGAGGAGAGACACGAGAGAGCGAGAAGACGACGAGCGAATGTAAAGAGACCGGGGAAAGAAAAGGAAGAGACAGAAATAGCAAGCAAAAAGAATTCACAAGGGTTGAGGTAAAAAAAAAGGGTTGAATTTATTTTGCTTTCTTTAAAAAAAATAACGGAAAAGAAGTTTCGACTTCTTCTATTGCTCCGCGCTCGCGTGAGCTTTACGCTCTCTCCCCGCTTTTGCGACGCGTTTGAAACCAAGCGGGCGTTGTTCGCGATCGAAAGAGAGAGAGAAAGGAAAGAGAAAGAAAGATAGATATTTTTTTTCGTATTTTCGGCGACGAGCTCCTTGGCCGCCTTGCAGCGACGCAAAGAGGCCCGCCGCCTTCTTTTTCCATTTCATGTAACACAGATATCTTCTAAATAGAAGAAGAAGGAAAAAAACAGGGGGCTATGTGTTTTGACGAAGAGCGTGCGTTTTTTTTGTTGAAAAGTGAGTTTTTTTTTGGTGGTTCTTGAAAAAAGGAAGTCGTCCGACCTCTTCGTTCTTTTGCCCTCTCTCTCCTCTCCTCTTACGCCGCGGCCTCCATCCCGCCCTCCTCCTCGTCCTCGATCTTGGGCGCAAGGTAGAACGCGATGTGGCCCACGTCCTCGATCGTGTAGTTGACGACGATGGGAAGCTCCTTCGACATCGACAAGGTCACCGAGGGCGCGAGCGGCGTGGCCTTGGCGAACGAGTTGAGGTAGCGGAGCGCGAACGAGAGCGTGACGGGCTCGGAGACGTCGATGGTGGTGGCCTCCTCGGGTTTGTCCGCCGAGGCGTTCTGTTTGAGCGTGACGTTGGCGGAGCCCATGTCGCCCGAGGTCGAGAACTTGACGCCGTCTTTCGTCACCGACACGACGACGGTGTCGCCGATCGAGGAGAGGTCGCGGACGATGCGGGCGAACTCGGCAGAGGGCATGCGGACCTGTGCGTTGTTTGGGTGGGAAGGAGGAGGTTCATAGGGAAAAAGAACGGAGGAAAATGAGTTTGGGGAAGGTCTTCATCTTCGACGGCGCCGAAAAAAAAACCCGACATCGAAAAAAAAATCTCAAAAAAATCTCAAAAACTTTCAAGTTCTTCCATCTCCTCTCCTATCTCCTTACCGTGGCCCCGTACTCCGAGTCGGGGATCCCGAGCTGCTCCGAGTCGATGTCCATCAGCTTGAGCTCGAAGTCCGAGATGCGGTCGGCGTTCTTGGACTCGAACATGAAGGTGACGACGTCGCCGGTGTCCTCGGCCTGGAAAAGGGGTTGGTTTTTTTTGTTGAGGTGTTGAGGTTGAGATGAAGAAGAAAAATTTGAAAAATGGAAAGACGACGCGTAAGAGAAAGAGCCATCGACTGCATCGATGCGATGTCCGATCCTCCTCTCGATTCCTCCCCTCTCACCCCTTTCTTAGCCTCTCTTCTCCACTCTAGGGAGGAGAACAGACAAGAAAGCGTCCGCCTGATGGATTGAAATGGAAATCGCGTCTCGTCTTCGGCTTCAAAACGAGGAATCGATTTTTTTCTTCCGTCTGTCGTTCGCCGCTTGTCGTCGTCGTTTTTTTCTTCTCAATCAATCCATTCAACCTCGCACCTTCATCGTCACCGTGTCGTCGTTGTTGGCGCACTTGAGCATCTTCGCCATGTTGTTGAGGTTGATACCCATGGAGAGGTTGCGGTCGCAGCGGTAGTGTTCGAAGCCGTCGGAGCGGAGCTGGAGAGGAGGAGGAGAAGAGGTTGAGGAAGAGAGAAAGAGAAAGGTTGGTGAGCGAACCGATTTTTCAATCGCGCGCATCAAGACGGTCGAATGATGCCTTCCGCGCAGCAGGCTGTGCTCCTCCACTCGTCTCTTTCTTCGCTCCGATGGAGAGATCCCGTCGCGATGACGACCGAGAGAGCAGAGGAAGGAGCAATGAAGCAGAGCAAGCACGCGAAAACGGGCGCCGAAAAGCAAAAAAAACGGTGGCGTCGAACGAACGACAAACGCCGACGACGAGCGCGATTCGATTCGGCAAAGCGTCGTTCCTTTGGCATTCGATTTCGCTTTCGCTTTCGCTTTCACAGCCTCCGCTGCTGCACCGATCGTTCTTGCCCCACCGCCCCAACGTGCTCTCCGCGACGTGCTCTTTGTTCTCGTGCAAACAGGGACGCCAAACACGCTCGAGAACAAGGTCAAACCCTCCTCTCTTCTCACCATCATCGACACGAGCGAGACGTGCGACGAGTCCATCGCCTGCAGGCCAAAGCCCGTCGCCGAGCAGTCGAAGTTGGCGTCGGTGACGAGCTCCTTGACGGCGTCGAGGAGCTTCTTGAGGAGGGCGCCCTGCTCGAGTCGTGCCTCGAACATTTTGGAAGAAGAGGGAGGGTTTTGGGAGAAGGAAAGAAGGAGGGAAGAAGAAAGGAGGAATGGAGAAGAGCGAAGAATGTGAAGAGGGGATGTCGAACGAAAAAACGAAAACGAAAAAAAAAATCTCACTCTCCTTCTCACCTTGTGGCTTGAAAAAAAAGCGGAAAAGAAAAAGCGACCTGAGCAAAACTCTGCTCTCGCCTTGCGCTCGCTCCCTTTCGATTCTCTCTGCTACCGCTTCTGCTGCTGCTCTGGATCCAAGCCTAATTGATCTCTGCTTTGCATACCTGGAGAAAGAAGCAGAAAGCATAGAGAGAGAGAGAGGGGCAGAGAGAGAGAGAGAGAAACAAGAGGAGAAGAAAAAGAAAGAAATTGTCTTTCGATGCCCCGGCCAAACCAGAGCTGCTGCTCTTCGTGCGGCGCCCCCGGGGGCAGCAGCAACGGCGTGCGCCCCCCCCTGCTGGAGTGCGTCGAGTGCCTCCGAACCAAAGACGTGTCCCCCGTCAACTGCACGTCGTGCTTCGAGGCTCACTGGGTGCAGCACCGGGACGGGTAAGGTTGAAGGAGATGATATTTTTCTTCTGCATTTCTTCTTCTTTCGACGCTGAGATCAGCAAGTGCTGAGATCGACTCTTTTCGTCCCCCGTTTCTTTCCTTCTTCCGCGCCTCTTCCGCCCTCGATTGCGATGCTCACGCGCAGGGCTTTTGGAGAGGAACGCATCTAGCTAGTCAGAAAGCGAATGCGCTGTGATTAAAAAGGGCGTGGAAAGCAAGCGTTCTCGAATGAAGCAGCAGCTTGAAAACCCCGATCGAGACGAGAAAAACTCTCTCACTTTCCCTCTCTCTTTCCAAAAAAAACAGCCTCGTCTCCCCGACCGCGGTCGCCTCGCCCCGCTCCCCGCCGCTCTTCAGCTCCGGCTCCCGGGGCCACTTAGGGAGCCCTCCCTCCGGCTCGGCCGGGGCGGCAGGGAATAATCATTACCAGCAGCGTTACGATTATGGGACGAGTCCCCCGGGCTCCTCCGGCCGGGGAGGAGGGGGGGGCCTTCTGAACCTCGGCGCCTCCGCGCAGGGGAACGGGAACGGGGGAAACAGCGTCTACCATAACCAGCAGCAGCACTACTACAACGGCAGCAGCAGCCTGGAGTCGCCGACGCACCACGGCATAAGCTCGAACGGCAACGTCTCTCCCTACACGCCCTCGGCAGAAGAGCGCTCAGGAGGAGGAGGAGGAGGAAACCGAAACCCGAGCAACGGCAACGGAAACGGAGGAGGCGTGAGCGTCGTCGGGGGCCTGCACCGGTACGGCTCCGACGCGTACGACCTCGTGCGGCAGGGGGAGAGCGAGCGGGGCCCTTCGTCTTCTTCGGCGGGAGGAGGGCTCTTGGGGCTCTTCCAAAACAACTCTTCTTCCTCTTCCTCTGCTTCTGCTGCTTCGCTCGCCGCCGCTGCTTCCGCCGCCGCGGCCTCTTCCCCCGTCGCTGCCGCCGCGGCCGCTGCCGCTTCCGCGGCCTTGCAGCAGCTGAGATCAGAGAGCGGGAGTCTTGGGCTGGGCCCGATCGGCGGAGGGAACGGGGGGCCCGCGCCGAGGAGGGAGTGGCCGAGCTACAGATGAGGAAAACAAACGAAGAAGAAGAAGAAATCGAAAAACCCGAGAAGAAAAGAAAAAAAAAACATCATCAAACCCGCGATTTTCTTTTCTAAACTGCCCCTCTTTTCTTTCTCTGCTCCCGTGTAACAAACCATCATCCTCGATTGCATTGAAAGATAAAGAATTCGGATTCAATTTGATTGCTAAAAGTTTACAAAGGGAAGAGTTGGAAGAAAGAAAGGAAGAAGAGAAAGATTGAAAAAGAAACTCAAAGAGTTAAAAAAAGCTAGCCTTTCCCCTCCCCCCCTCTTCAATGCGGCTCCAGCGCCCCCAGCTCCGCCTTGAGCTGCTCCATCTTCAGCCCCATCGAACGCCGCACGCTGCCCCTCTTCTCCTCTTCCAGCGAGGCCAAAACCGCGTCAAACTCCTGCAGCGTCTCTTCGACGCTCTTGTACGCAGCGTTGTAGCTCTCCTCGAAGTGGACCGTGCCCTCGTCCTCCTGGGCGTCCTCGAGGTCCTCGCGGGCCGCGGAGAAGAGGCGGTTGACGGCGTCGAGGCGGGCGTCGAGGGAGTCTTCGGTGGTGGTGGTGGTGGAGGAGGAGAAGGAGGCGAAGGAGCGGAGGTTGAGGAGGTCGAGGTCGGCGGCGCTCGTCGATGGAAGCAGCAACGACTTTGCAGCCTCTCCTGCTCCGTTCCTCGTCATCGCCGCTTGAATCAGCAGCCGCGACGAGCGCGTGGCCGCGACGGCGAGCGTCGCTACAGAGCGGCGCAGCATCGCGATTTGAGCGGAAGAAAGCTCGTGCGCTGGAGAGCTAGTAAAATCGAGAGAGGTGGTCGATTGAAAAAAAAAACTGAAAAAAGTGTTTAAAGCTGCTGGCCGCCGCTGAGCGGCTCACATTTCTTTTCCTTTCTTTTCTCTCGCGCCGCGCTGGCTAGCGCTCCCTGGCCGAGCGAAGGGCGCCCTGCTACAGGAAGCTGTTGATAATCTTTCTTCGTCTGTCTGCTAGCTCCCCTGTTTTAACCAAACGCGATGGCGGCCCCCTCCCCAGAGGTCACCTCGACCAATGTCGCCGGCGTCTCGTTTGCATTTTTCGGCGACGAGGAGGTCCGGCGCCTGTCGGTCTGCAGGCTCACCAGCCCCATCGCCAGGGACAACCTGGGGGCGCCAGTGCCGGGGGGGCTGTATGACCCCGCTATGGGACCGCTGGAGATGCACGAGCGGTAAGGAAAGAGGTGGAATTGGGAGGAGAGAGAAAAAGAGCAGAAAGCATTTTTGCGGTCGTCGTCGACGTTTTCGATCGATGGAGCTCTAGTACTGATGCTTTTGCCATTTCGAAGCCGCGCTGCGACGCTTCCAAGACCTCGGATGCGCCATCGTCTACCTGAGTGAGATGACTATTGATCATGGCTCTGCTCCAGTGGAAGAATCATGAGTAGAAAATGTACACGCGTGCTGCGGGGGCGGGGCCATTCGAGCACCATGCTTTTCGCCGCCGGCGGCGTTGAAGCGGCGGCGGCTCTTTTCGCTCGCTCGCTCACCTCTTCTTGTCTCCTCTCTCAAACCTCGACCTCAAACCTCTTCAAAAATAACTTCTCCACAGCTGCGTCACCTGCGGCCTCCCCGGCGCGGCCTGCGCGGGTCACTTTGGCCACATCGACCTGGCCGTGCCCGTCTACAACCCCTTGGTCTTCGGGTGAGGAAGTGATATTTTTCTTTGCTTTTTTTTCTTCCTTCTTCTATTTGTTCTCTCGTTCGCTCACTTTCAACCTTCTTCTCCTCTCCCTTTCTCTTTCTTTCTCTCTCTCTCCTTCACTCCACCACCACCACCTCCACCACAGCACCCTCTACAAGCTTCTCAAGTCCACCTGCCTCCACTGCTTCCGCTTCCGCATGCGGCAGGCCGAGGCCGACGCCCTCGCGCGGCGCCTGGCCCTCCTGAGGGAAGGGAGGGCCATCGAGGCGGCGTCGCTCGCCGCTGCGGCGCCGCCGGCATCACGGAGGCAAAAGAAGGAAGGCGAGGACGGAGAAGGCGGGATCTCTCTGGGCAGCGACGACTCGGACGACACGAGTGGCAGCGAAGTCAGCGACGACAATGAGGAAATGGAGGATGGAGCCGGCGGGGAGAAGGGGGCGAAGAAGAAGAAGGAAAAGGAAAAGCGCTCCCACGCCGCTCCGAGCACTCCTCCTCCTCCTCCTCCTTCCGTGCCCTCCCGCTCCTCCTCCTCGTACCCACCGACCTCCCTCTGCATCGAGGCCGCCCGTGAGCTCGAGGCCGAACTCTTCAGGCGCCAGCCGGCCTCGGTGTGCGCCAACTGCGGCTGCCACAACCCCTCGATCAAGCGCGACGGCGTGTCGAAGCTCTTCGTTGCGCGCTTGCCGCCGCACCGGGAGGCGCAGAACGCCGCCGCGGGCGTCCCCGTGCTCCCTGCCGTGCCCGCGCCTGGCAAAGAGGGAGAAGTTGAAGGGCAGGAAGCTTCAAACCACGAGGCTGTGGCTCTGGAGCAGGCCCTGACGGCAGCGACAGCGACCGCGAGCGCGAACGCCGTCGCTTCCCCTTCTGCTCCTTCCTCGCTCGCACTCGCCGACAGGCGCGACCTCACGGGCGCCGCGGCCGCGGGCCTCCGCCTGATGACCCCGGCCGAGGCCCGGGAGGTCGCGCGAAGGATCTGGGTCACCAACGAGCCCCTGCTGCGCGAGCTCTACGCCAAGAACGCGCCCGGGGGGGTCTTCTTTGCCGGATTCGCAGGAAGCGGAGGAAGTGGAGGGAGGTTTTCGTCGTCGTCGTCGCATTCGTCGTCCCTCCGCTGGCGTGAGACCTACCGGTCCTTCTTCGTCTCGACAGTCGCCGTGCCGCCCAACAGGCTCCGACCGCCCTCTCGGCTCGGGGACGTCACATTCGAACACCCGCACAACGTGGCGCTGGCCGCCGTGGTGACGGGCTCGGCGGACGTGGCGAACGCCGCGGCGCCGAAGCGAGGGCTTGGAGGAGGAGGAGCGAGCGGCAACGGCGACGGCAACGGCGGCGGCAACGGCAACGGCAACGGACACGGCAGCGCTGCTGCTGCTCCCCCTGACCTCGCTGCCGGCCTCCGCGCGTGGCTCTCGCTGCAGTCCGCGCTCAACTCGCTGATAGACTCCTCGGCCCCCGACGCGCGGGGAGCCAACGCCGGAGCGGCTGGCGTCAGGCAGGCGCTGGAGAAGAAGGAGGTGAGGAGTTTTGTTTTTTTCTTTTTAGAAGAAGAAGAAGAAGAAAAAGAAAACTCACTCAAAAACCTTTCCCAACTTTTTCTTTCCAAAAACTCAAAAACCTCCCCTTCCAACAGGGCCTATTCCGCAAGCACATGATGGGCAAGCGCGTCAACTACGCCGCCCGCTCCGTCATCTCCCCGGACCCTCGCCTGCTCCCGCGCGAGGTCGGCATCCCGCCCTATTTCGCGGTGCGGCTTTCGATCCCGGAACGGGTCACCGAGGCCAACGCCAAGGAACTACGAAAGGCCGTCCGCAACGGCGCGAGACAGCACCCTGGTGCTTTGGCCGTGGAGGACGAGCAAGGGAGGGTGGTCTCGCTGATCGGGCTTCCGGCGGCCAAGAGGGACGCGCTGGCGCGGTCGCTGCTGGCGAAGAAGTCGAGCGCCGTCGTCATCGGGAAAGCAGGAGGAGGAGGAGCAAGCTCGCCGACGCCGAACGGCGGCAAAGGAGGAGGAGGAGGAGGCGCCTCTGCTGCTGCCGATGCCGCCGCTGCTGCCGCTGCTGCCGCTGCTGCTCCTACCTCCTCCTCCTCCTCCTCCTCCTCCTCCCTCGACCCCTGCGCGCGCTCCAAGATCGTCTACCGCCACCTGAGAGACGGCGACGTCGTCTTGACAAACCGCCAGCCGACGCTCCACCGGCCCGGGCTGGTCGCCCACCGCGTCCGGGTCCTGGGCGGGGAGCGCACCATCAGGCTCCACTACGCCAACTGCGCCGCCTTCAACGCCGACTTCGACGGCGACGAGATCAACCTGCACGCGCCGCAGGACCTGCCGGGCAGGGCCGAGGCGAGGGAGCTGGTCGGGGCCGAGAGGCAGTTTGTGGTCCCCACCGACGGGAAGCCCGTCCGGGGGCTGATCCAGGACGCGGTCGTCGCCGGGACCAGGCTCTGCTGCCGCGGGGAACTGCTGAAGGGAGAGGAGGCGACGCAGCTGCTTTGGAACGCGGTCGCGCCCAGGCTGCCGCGGGACGACGCGGGGAGGATGCCGTTCGTGGCGCTTCCCCCCCCGGCGATCCTCAAGGCGCTGCCGCCAGGGAGTCTGGCGGCGAAGGCGGATGCGTCGGCGAAAGCTTCTTCTCCGTCCTCTTCTCCCTCTCTGCAAGACTCCGCCCCGCTCTGGACCGGCAAGCAGGTTGTGGACGGCATTTTGTCTTTCATCGCCGCCGGTCGCCCCCCTCTGACCGTGTGCTACTCCACGAAAGTGCCGGCGGACGCCTGGCCCGGAGGGCTGGCCTTTGGGATCAACTCGCAGAAGAGCGACGCCGGCGCCGACGGCGCCGACGCGAAAAACCCGAAAACCGCGAAAAAGGCTCCTTTCGAGCTCAACCCGAAAGCCGAGATCGACCTCGGGGAGGGCTCCGTGCTGGTCCTTTCCGGTCGAATGCTCACGGGCACCCTGGATAAGGCCGCCTACGGCCGCGGGGGGATCGTCCACGCCGTCCACGAGGTTTATGGCGCCTTGGCGGCAGACGACCTCCTCGCGGCCCTGTCTCGAGTGGGCTGCTGCTTCCTGGAGCGGCGCGGGTTCAGCTGCGGCGTCGGGGACCTGCTGCTGAGCGAGGGGGCCGAGGAGGAACGAGGGGTGCTGCTGGCCGCCGCGGACGAGCGGGCGAGGAGGGCCGCGGTGGACTTTGCCGTGTCGAGGGGGCACGCGGAGGTCGAAGAGAAGGAGAAAGAGGAAGGAGAAGAGGAAGACCATGCTCTTCTCCGGGCCGCGCTCGCCGCGCTCGCCCGCGCCTCTGGCGGCGACGCCGACGCAGCGCTCGACGCCTGCGTCACGGCCCCTCTCAACGGCCTCTCCTCCGACGTCATCCGCGCCTGCTTGCCCAAGGGGCTGGTGGTTCCTTTCCCAACAAACTGCCTCTCGATGATGACGACGACGGGAGCGAAGGGGTCGGGCGTGAACTTCTCGCAGATCAGCTGCCTGCTGGGCCAGCAGGAGCTCGAAGGGAGGCGCGTCCCGCGGTCCGCCGCCGGTCGCACGCTGCCTTGCTTCGCGCCCTTCGACCCGTCGGCTCGCGCCGGAGGCTACGTCGCGGACCGCTTCTTGTCCGGTCTGAGGCCGCAGGAGTACTTTTTCCACTGCATGGCCGGGCGAGAGGGGTTGGTCGACACCACGGTCAAGACGGCGCGCTCCGGTTATTTGCAGCGCTGCCTGGTCAAGTGCCTGGAGCCGCTCTCGGGAGGTTACGATGGGACCATCCGCGACGGCGCCGACTCGAGCGTGGTCCAGTTTGTCTACGGGGACGGCGACGGGAGGGACGTCGCCGGGGCGAGCCTGCTGACGGACTTCAGGCTGGCCGCGGCCAACGCGGAGGCGATGGCGCTCGGCCTCCGCGCGAGAGAGGCTGTCGGTTGTTCTTCTTCAACTGCCGCCGAGACTTCTCCGGCCTTCGAGGCCGCGCTGGCGGCGTTCCTGACCGAGACCGTCGCCCCCACGGGCTTCAGGGACAACGCCGTGGGTGGAGCTGGCTCCGTGGCGGCGGAGGCCGCGACGAGGGCGCTGAACGACGATTCGAAGTCGAAGAAAAGCTCAAAGTCGAAGAAGAAGAACCCGACGACTCAACTGACCTTTGCCGATCTCGCGCGCGTCAAGTTCGCCCAGGCAGCCCTGTCCCCGGGGGAGGCCGTGGGCGTCCTCGCCGCCCAGTCTATCGGCGAGCCCTCGACGCAGATGACGCTCAACACGTTTCACATGGCGGGAAGGGGCGACGCTAACGTCACGATGGGCGTGCCGAGGCTGCGCGAGCTGTTCATGACGGCCTCGCCGCACGCCGCGACGCCGTCGATGGACCTGCCGCTTCCAACCGCCGCTGCTTCTCTTTCGACTGCTGCTTCTTCTTCTTCCGCGGGCCGCCTCCCCGCCTCGGATCCCGCCTCGTTCTCCATCGACGACGAGGCGGCGCAGAGGCTGGTGCGCGGGCTGCGGCGCGTGCGGCTCGCGGAGGCGCTCTCGGGCATCGAGGTGCTCGAGTCCCCCGCTGCCGCCGCCGCCGACGGAGGAGGAGCCGGTTTCGGCTCCGGAGCGCGAAAGCGCTCGAGGCGCTACCGCGTGACGCTTACTCTGCTTCCTGCCTCGGCGGGGGTTCCTTCCTTCTCGACGCTGGAGCGGATCTTCAGGGAGAAGTTCGTCCCGGCGCTGGTTGGGTCCGTGGCGGCCGAGCTGCGGAGGGCAGCGAGCGGCGGGAGCGGCGCGGCGGCGGCCGCAGCGGCGGCGGTCGTGGTCGGAGGTCGCTCTGCCGGCGACGAGGAAGGAGGAGGAGGAGGCGCCGCATCTCGTGCTGCTGCTGCAGACGATGGCGACGATGACGACGAGGGAGGAACGAGGCCCTCGAACAATGACGACGCGGGCGGCAAGAAGAAGGGAACGTTTTCTGCCAACAAGAAGAAGAAGAAGCAGAGCAAGGACGGCGAGGACGAGGACGCCGAGGCCGACGCCGACTTCGTCGACGCCAAGACTGCGGCCCGCGGGGGAGGAGGGGGCCTCCTCTCCTCTCCTTCCTCCAAGAAGGAGCTCGATGCTGGCTACGGCGTGCCCGACGAGGACGAGGCCGAGGAGCTCGCAAAGGCGGCGGCGAGCGGGAGGAAGAGTTCGGACTCTCCCTCTCCGGCCGGGAGCGACGGCGACGACGACGACGACGACGACGACGACGACGACGACGACGACGACGACGACGACGACGACGACGACGACGACGACGACGACGGAAAC
>Ga0114918_10002476_pt1 | contig 16559 bp, 25 predicted proteins | sample LantaG_FD_87015 | JGI IMG/M metagenome (GOLD analysis project Ga0114918, IMG submission 87015) | Deep subsurface microbial communities from Baltic Sea to uncover new lineages of life (NeLLi) - Landsort_02402 metaG | ecosystem: Environmental > Aquatic > Marine > Oceanic > Sediment | place... | reverse complement strand
TATTCCCTTAACAGTATTAACGGTCAGAATATTTATAGTTGCAGAAGTGCCACTTCCGCCGGTTACAGCTAAACCGTTGGCCACAGTATATCCAAATCCACTATCTAAAAGAGTAACGGTAAGAATGGATCCGAAACCATCAACTGTATTGACAGTTGCCGTCCCGAGAGAACCGCCTTCTTGCATTATGGTTATAATCTCCCCCTCAATATATCCGGCTCCACCGGACCCGAGAGATATCGTTGCAATGGTAGTATCTCCAACTATCTGTTTATCTACGTCAAATATCTTAATATAACCGAATATGGTTATAGTAAAATTAATCTCCATTTTGTGAGGCATAGTTATTGCCTCTTCCGGTGCATTGGTTGGTTCTAAAATAATACAAGGGAAATTATTCACAGGGATATTATCCCTTGTCCCGGAATACACAACTTTAATATAAGCAGCCAAAATAGTGTCGGCCTCTAAAATACTCTTAACCTTATCCCAGATAGTCTCTAATTTCACTTTGTGATCTCCTCAAGATATTCAATAAATATCTTCACAATATTCTTCTCATCCTCTTCCTGGAAAAGTAAAAATCTACGCTGCGGTATCTTAGCCGTCCTGGCATTCTGATGAACGTGCATAGCGAATACGTCCTTACCATCGCTAATCCAATGTAAGGCCTTTGCATTTACCGGATATATATCCCTGGCCGGTATATTTATAGTGCCGCCTGTTTGGTGTTTGGCCATATATTTTAATGGAGTCCCTATCTGGACTTCCTGGTTGGAAACTACGTTATAAACGATAGAACCTCTCCCATGTCCGGTATCCTGTAAGATCTTTGCTCCCTTCCCTTCTTTTCTTCTCATAGCGATGGTCATGGGACTAAGTGGGGCCCACTTCTCCGGCCTGCCCTCTGCCCTAAAGTTTTTATCGATAGACCTCAACATCAATATTCCGGACCGCTTTAAAGGAACTCTAAGATCCTTAGCCTTATCACCGGCTTTTTTTAGTAGAGCTCTTATTTCCTCATTATTTTTTATCTCGAAACCGATCATCGCTCCATTATTAGTCATCTTCTAAATCCTCTAACTTATTTTCATCGGTTATCCAGTTTGTCTCATCCCTCTCATCAAACGTCCTTTTATAATTTTTGGTAGAAGATTGAATTTCTCCTATTTCAACATCAACCCCTTCGATTTGTTTCGTCCCGGCTACTATTTCTTTTAATAGCCCTTTTGCCTCTTTATATTTATCTGTCCAGGCATTTAAACTCGGAGTATTCCCGCTATAGAGTCCACGCATTACATAATAACTTGCGATATCTTCTGCAATAGATTTTATAATAGCCGGCGTCTCTTCTAAGGCATCAAGGGCAGCCAATAGGTCAGAAGAAAAGGCTACCCTTATTTCCGCTTCAGCTTTAATAATGGCCTTCAAAAGAAGTGCCGAAGGAATTTCCGATGCCGACATATTAATATTTGTTAAAACATCTGCGCTTTCACAAAAATCAGCCATAAATTAAATCTCCTCTTAAGCTATCGTTGCGAATGGTAAAGTCCTTGTTCCATCACTACCAGTCAATATATTTCCGCACATTAATGGAAGTTCACAATCAAATCCATTAGCCTTACTTGCTGCACTCACTAGAGTATTTTTTACTACCAACCAATCATCTGAATTTTCATCGATGGTTAGGGTAGTTGCATAGATGGTGTTATTTAGTAAACTGCAGGCATAGAATGTAGAATTATGAATTGCTATTCCTTTAGATCCATAGATGAGGCAATCCGCTATTTCACATTCAGTGGCATTGCCAGCAGGTATATCGATTGCTGCAGTGGAGAACATAACTCCTGTATTCCATTTAGGCAGGAATTTACAACCTATAACTTTTACGTAATCGGGTTTTACGAGTTGTAAACCGATAGTCTCGGCAGCATTAGCCACAAATCTACAATTATGAAATTCTAATCCGCCATTACTGGTATTCTTGAAGATGATTCCGCCAGCCCCCCAGAATTCCATGTTATAAAAATGACATCCCATACCAGAGACTGTCGGTATAACGTGATTTCCGGTTAATCTGCAATAAGGATTGGCGTTACAACTACCCACTCCAACAACATCTGTTTTATCAGCAAGTAAAACCAAATCTTCTACTAAGGCATCACCTTTGCAATAGATAGTATTTCTTGCAGCCCAACCTCTACTCGAGGCCGCTATATTTGCATGACTGGCAGCCAAAGCAACGGCCAATGTCTTCATTGCTAAATCCCAGCTTGAACCATCATGATCATCATCTCCGGCATTGCCTTCAACATAATATACTTTCCCCTGTATCGCTGCCTTGCTCAATGCCGAATACACATCGATACCATCTACAGTTGCAGAAGGGAAAACTACTTTCCTACGAAATTTATCAATTCCCATAATAATCAATCTCCTTTCTATAATCTTTCAAGAGAGGGAGATGAATATTTCTCCCTCTCTGTTGTCTTTCTAAGCTGCTTAAGTTATGCAAGCTTTCATAAGATATGAACAATCTACACAGACTAATTTTTCATCTACGATCATTGAAGGTTCAAACCAATCGGAATGTTTGGTTTCCATTCTTGCTCTACGGACTATATTTTTACCTACTTTAAAGGTATAACCTAAAGAGAATTTTTTAATTCCCGGTTGAGGTTCTACATAGGCAAGTAAGGCATATTTCCCCCAGAGATAATCATATACTGCAGTCTGCCCTTCTTTTTTAGTGTTATAGCCTGCTTTTCCAACTACTACCTTATCTACTCCAAAAACACTGGCCATTAAATCTTCAGTAACGATCCCTTTTTGGACATATTTAATGCGATCTAGGATATCGGGATGATGTTTTAAAGCATCATAAACACTCTTTCCTAATAGAAGAGTATTCGGTTCTCTAAATATCCTGCTATGGACATCTTGTTTACCGGTTTCAATATCTTCTATAGGACTAGAGTTTGCGTAATCTTCCCATTTAACGGTAATAGTAGCATTGTGAGTCATGCTTGCCCCGGTCAATAAGTCTCTTATCCTCTTCTCCTGGGCAAGTTCAATAATATCCGTTAAAAATTCTACGGTATCTACCTCGGGATTTATGGGTTTATCTGCATTATTTCTTTCCCGATCATCAATCAGGTCATTTAATGCATGCTCCTCACATTGGTAGGTATCGGTAGTCATCTTCCAATCGACAGTTTTTGACTCGGTTTTAGGAGCCCTTAAAGTTGTAGGGATTCTAAAACGGCCTGCCTTGGAATCATAGATATAATACTTATCGGATTCTTTTTTAACCGGCACAACCGGCATTAGTTGTAATCCTACATAAGCAGCATTGCTATATTTTATGGATATGTTACTTAATATTGCGTCAACATGAACATTGTTTGGTTCTGGCATCTAATTTCAACTCCTTTCTATTTAGTTTATTTATTTTTTTATGCAGCATAATACATGTGGGTTAATAAGACTTCTACGATATCGTTTTGGGCGGTAGCCGCTTCAATATCGATTGCTCCGGCAAAATCCTTATCGGTAGTAACCGGAGTACCAGCTCCACCGGCAATAGATTTTATTGGGAAGCCTTCATTAACCGCTGCATCCATCACTAATTTACTTGTACCCAATACTCTTACCCTGGCAGCTTCGCCAATAGCAGGAGTATTTTGTAAAATACCGATAGCCACTCCACCGGCACCACAAACAATAGCAGTCCCATCAGTATGGAGTGTAACAAAATGATATTGAACTGCGGCCATACTAGTTGCACCACAAACTAAAGTAATGTCAAGGGCACCTACAGCCTGACTCATAATTAACACCTCTTTCTTTATTTATTTTTTATAGATTATTTCTTCTCTTCTTCGGTTGAATCCAGGGTGGCTAAGACAGCATCTCGATATGATACTTCTTTATGCTCAGCCATATACTTCTGGATTTTCTTTTCTTCTGGGCTTAATTTATTATCGCCTTCTTTTTCCTCTTCTCCTTTGCTCAATTCGGCAAAAATGGAGTCAGAAAAATTAGGCTGCAATTCGATAAATTTCCCCAGCAGTTCCCTTTGCGAAAGTTCAGTCTCTTTCTTATCTTCCGTAAACTTTATTTTCTTCTCATCGGAAGTGGACTCCATAAGAGCCATTAAAACTTCCTTCTGTTTCGGAAGAAAATGCATAGTGGATTCAGAGCAATTGGATTCGATAAAGGTTTTAATCTCAGTAGACCTTTTTTCAGCTACGATTTTGGCAAGCTCATCATCTTTCTCTTTCGCCTTTTTCTGTTCAGCTTCAAATTTTGCCTTATATTCTTCTGCTACTTTCTTCTCTTGGTCTACGATCTCCTTATCGGTTTCCAATTTCTCGTAATCCTCTACCGCTACGAATTTTTTACCTTCAACTTCGGTCACTTTAATTCCGCTTGGCATAATAAAAATCTCCTTTCGTTTTTTATTGTTTTTATTATCTTCGACCTTTTCGTAAATGATGATATTTGCTTCCTTATTGCTATCGAATAAAGCGGCTATGTCCAATAAGTTAGTTACTGCTGGTAGATCACCGCCTAAGAATGCGATAGCAGACAAGACTTTTTTATATTGTTTCTTAGTGGATGGCTCGGTATAATCGTTTAGTATTTCCGAGCTTATTCTTTTGTAAGCACCGTTTTTAACCAATTGATATAAGACCTTTGGCACTTCTTTGATATTAACTAGGATCTTATTCCCTACCTTTTTTAGCTTAGTGATCCAGCCACCGGCAGGAAGGCCGGTATTCTGTAATAATCTTTGTTTGTCGTCATGGCCTAATTTCACCATTGGCTTTAACTTATCGATAATCTCATTAGTATTGTTTACGATGTCATCAAGATCTTGATCAGTAATTTCGTGGCCATTCCATTTCCCGGTAGCGAATACTTCCACGTCTTTTAATTCATAAGTCTGGGTGAATGCTTCCCATATAGCCAATTCCATAGCAGTCATAACATTTTGCTCTGTTTCAACCCAATTACCTTCTTTACCTTGTTTCCACCCTGCTTTTTTTAGGCCTGCGTATGCAGTGGCATTAGCCAAAGCCTCTTGATCATCTCTCCCTTTGTATTGCTCAAAGGCGCTGTTGAATATCTTGATCCAGGTCTCCTGTGCTTTTTTCGGCATATTCTTTAATTTCTCCGGAGGATTCTCTATCTTATATGGCATGATTAATCATCTCCTTTTTAATATTTCTATGACATTTCTCACACAAAGTAACGCCATTATTAATATTCCAAAGTTCCTCACATTCCAATGCTCCTTTTAAAGTTACTATTTCATATTCTTGTAGAATAGAATTAAACGATTTTATATGGTGTGTGTTTAATTTAGAATCTTTGCTCCCACACATTTGGCATGTAAAATTATCTCTTGTAAATACATCTGACCGCCATTGACGGGATTTAAAATTACTATAGATCTGCATCCTAAGTGGAGTTATCCCACCTTTCCAATTAGAATTATTTACTCCTTTTTGTATCTTACTCATTTTCTTTTTTTGCTCTTCTGACATCGGAATACCTTTATTAGGAGATACTTTCCCTCTGTTTGCTTCACTTAATTTTCTTCTCGTTTCTTCTGAAGTTTCCTTGCCTCTCATAGCTCTACTTATTTTATATTTTGTTTCTTCTAAACGATGTTTGCCTGACCAAAATTTAGAATGATTTTCACTTATTTTATGCTTTGTTTCCTCTGACTGTTTATGCCCTTTCTGGAATATAGACAATTAAATATCCCCTTTCATTACAAAATCTTTACCTTTCATCGAGAGAGCTCTAGACTTCAATTCAGGTTTAATAGGTTCGAATGTCTCATACTTCGTAACTGGCACTAAGGTGCTTCTACATTGATAGTGTAAAGGTGGAGTAGCTTTAGCAATGTCCGGGTCGCCATATTCGAATACCTGGCCATCAAGGGCTGCACAAACCTCTGTAGTCCGGGCATCCATGATTGCGGAAAACATTACCCCGGCCATTATGTCTTTGACATCAGGATCCTCCATAAGATCCAGTCTTCCCTGATTGTAAGCATCTGAAAGATTGGTTCTAACTACATTCTCTAAGTGATAGGGGGTTAATAATATTCCATCTTTTGTCTCTATTCCCGGAGTACCTACGTATTTCTTGAAAAGCTGATCTAATAAAAATATCATTTCTGTAGCGGTTGAACCATTCTTCATGCCGGTGTACAATATCCCTTTGGCTTCCTTTAAAATCGTATCCCTCATAATTCCGGCAATCCAGAAGGATTTATTCTTTAGGTATTGCATCGCCTTTTTAGCAGGCAATCCTACATATTTATTAACCTTCAATTCGCTTTCTACTTCGCTCATGCCGTATCTAAATAACTCCTGCAGCCACTTCTTGACACAATCCCGGAAATCACCTACATAGGATAACTGCAATTTCTCCACTTCTCTAGCATTCTGGGATTCCATGATCTTTGCTTTGGTTATCGATTTTTTAAGAGCTTCTTTTTGCCAGGTTAAGATCTCCGCAAGTTCCTCTTTGGCTGTATTCTCAAAATAATCTAAGTTCTTGATAATTCTGGTAAAGTTACATTTCTTCTCATACTGGTTAGGCTGCCTTGATAGATTGGCTTGATACTTCTCTATAAACCCACCACCTGCAGCTGCAGGCTTGGGTTGAGGTAAAACTATCCCTTCTTCTTTGGCCGGGATTTTTAAGAATTCCCGGACCCATTCCTCATCTTGATCGATCAACCCTGCATCAACCAATAACTTGGCTACTTCAGCTTTACCTTTTTGATCATCTTTAATCAGTGATTCGAATTTAAAGTAGGGATATTTAGGTTTGGGGAAGTTGAAGTCTATTAACCGTTTTATAATCTGCTCCCGGATGATGGTATCTTCGGTTTCATTACCCAGGTAATCGAGAATATATATAAAAATATCAAAATGAGTCTTAGACAGAGCCCATGAGCCCTTTTCCCCTGAGTCCATTAGAAGAGTACCTACCAACAGGGCCCGGGCAATCATTGAATTATTAGTGTCAAAAGCTGATTTATAACCTGCATCTCCTCTTCTGGTAGCTTCCAAAAGATCCGTCTCTAAACCTTTAGGCATAACTATGGCGGTATCAGTCTGGATATTTTTCAATATTTCTAAATATTCGTCCTGTTTAGCTTTTTGAGTACCAGGTTCATAACGGCCTATTACGGTAGGCTGCCCAAACTTCTCTAAGAAAATATTCCAGAATCTTTGGATGATATCATTGGAGAAGTAATAGCGGTAGGCTGCCCTGAAATCGGATTCGCCGTATAAGCTGTCTGTATCGTCATCATTAGGGTTATAGGAAAAGAGAATAAATTTGTTGATTGGTAGAGGTGTATTATTATTTTCGATCAGGCCATCCTCTTTAATATTCCCATGTTCATCACACGAAAAACCATAGTTTTTGGCTTTTCGTACTTTGATATTATCGATGCCGATCATTCCTTTAAATTCTCCATCGGGAAGGATTTTATAATTGATCTCGGAAACTGAATATCCATCTCGTAAAGCGTTCCAAATTTTTAATAGGGTATTGTTGATATTGCCTTTCATTTCCGAAAAGCAATGCTCAATAAATTCAGCCTGTTTTACTGCGTCCGGATCGTTCTCATCTTCCGGCCTGATATTCCAGGGAGTAGATAATCGGGCATGTTTTTTAAGCATGAAGATAGCTTTAACCTGGCCATCACGTTTCTGCATGGTCCGGTAAACATCCAGTCCCTTCTTGCCAACCAGTTCATCAGGGTTGTATGCTGGAAGACTACCGATCCCCCAGATATCATTACCGGAATGGGATATCTCGTCCATATTAGGCTTTGACATCTTTTTTATGGCTTCTTTGGCGTTCTGATAAATATCTTTTATACTCATTTGTGAAACCTCTTAGAGAACCTTTGCCAAAAATATACTTTCATTTCAAAAAGATAAAAGTATAAACAATAAAGTTTACAATATGAGAACTTTATGTGTCTTACATATATCCTTTTTGTAACATCTTTCTCAAATTCTATTTTTACTATTGGTATATTTATATTCATAAACCACCTTAAAATAAAAAAAAGAGGACCAAGGAAGAATGTTAAAAAACATTCTGAATCTTGGCCCTCTAAAAGTGGAGCTCTACACGCTTATTCTATTTTTTACAGCATAACACTAAATAAAGCTATAGTCAAATTTATTACATTATAATATAAATTAAATTATAATACCCTCATTACCAATCCTGATTGGCACTTGGTCGTTTCCCGGCACTCTGTCCTTCTATCAAAGACTTCACTATTTCAGGAGCTACAACCGCTCCATAGGAAGCCATAGCCAAAGCAATTGCCAGGTCTATTTTTTTAGTTCCTGATTTTTTGACGATCCTCCAACCTCGGAAAGAATAAATCACCTTACAATTAATCAAAGATACCCTAAGTTCTTCTGACCCATAAAAAATTATACCCTGACTTTTAATCAGGTTAAAAAGACATTGACTAAAGGCTACACAATTCCCCTGGGTCTGAGGCAATTCAACCATATTGATCTTCTCTTTTCTTAAATCTTGACTCAATTGAATAGCCTGGTAGGGATCAAAATAAACTCCCTGAATATCATAAAGACTATTTAATTCAAGAATATATCGCTTCACATCATCAAATTGCACCTCTTCGATCACCTGGGGAATATAAACTTTATGGTCCACTAGAATTATTTTGTCTTCAACCTTTCCGACCCCACAAATAGCAGTGTAATCGTTTCTATATCCCACATCAAGCCCTATCCATATTGGGATTTTCATCTTTGGCTTTCTGATTAATTTATAATTGATACATGCCCGGAAATCCTCATCAACTATAAAAGGATCTTCATCATTTACCCAAAGATTTTTATGTAACCGCTTGAATAGATTGGGTCTCATCCCTGGTTTATGTTCCTGGCTATCTAAATATTTTTGAGTTACGAACCTACTCGGGTTTGCCTCTTCTCCCTGTTTGATATAGAAATAACTTTCTGGGGTATTGCCTTTTTTTGCTTCCTTGAATAAGTCCCAAAGCAACCCTTCCTCTGACCTTCCAACGGTAGAAGTTACCAGAATAAGGGGATATTTGTAAACCGGGGATAATTGCATTTCCTCAAAAAAGAATCTTAACGAATCCGTATCAAAAGAGGCCAATTCGTCGATACAGATTAAGAGGCAATTAAGACCAGCGCTTGACCGGTAAGATGAACTTAAACATCTTAAAATCGTTCCAGTTTTGATATTCTCGATATAATCGGTATAGATCCGGCACTTTTTATCAAGATCCGGATTCTTTCTAATCATGGAAACAATCTTCCGATAAGTGATAAAGCTAGATTGGTTCTTACTGTTAGAACAAATATAAATCTCCCCAGGCTCTTGGGTAATTAAAAACCAGGTTAAAATTATTGCCGAAAAGGTAGATTTGCCATTTTTCTTAGCCATAGATATCAAAATCAATCGAGGCCTATTCTTATAAAAACAATCTACGGAGACTTCCCGCTCCCAGTCTTCGAGTGTAGTTAATCCTCCTTCCCCCTCCGGTAGATGAATCTCTTTCTCTGCAAATTGGATTATATCTTCTTTATATTTTAGAATAGAGAAACCCTCACCGGTTTTTGCTTTCTCTTTCCACCTCAGTTTTAAATTAGCGAGTTTCTTTTCTTTGGCTTTCGCAGTTTTAGTATCATAACTCGACTTCGGTCTCCACTCCACATTTTTAGCCATATTAATTAATTTCCTTCATTTTATTTTCCCCAGCGTTGGTCCTATATCCCGAATCCGTCAATAACCTCTTTGTTCTCGTCATCATTTATCCCAATATACCTGAAAGTTACTTTAATATTCCGGTGATTCAATAGATTAGAGATCCTTTCGATACTGATTCCCTGCTTCCGTAGATGATAACCAAAGGTTTTTCTAAGCGTATGTCCTCCAACCTTCTGCTTAATTCCGACTTCCCGGCACCAGCTATTGATTAGCTGGTAAGCTCTGACCCTGGTAATTGCTTTATTCTTTCTTGATTTCTCGTTAGTGAATAGGTATTGATCCAGATCAAATATATCATTCTTTTCAAAATAATAGTTCAAGGCTTCTTTGATCTGCTTATTAAAAAATACTTTTCTGGTCTTCCCGGTCTTCTGCTCTTTGATATCTAAATAGTCTTTTAGATCTCCCTGACTATTTTTAACATCTCCAAGCTTCAGGGATAATATATCCCCGATCCTCAGGCCGGAGTTAATACCAAAGACAAATAACAAATAATCTCTCGGATTCTTCTGTCGGAATAGATTCCCTCTAATCTGTCTAATATGATTTTCTGATCTGATTGGCTCTACAATATTCATACTAAAATACCTCCTGTATTTTGTTTAATCTATCTAACTATATTGTAATATAGATTAAACAAAAATGCAAGTATTACATCAAAATAATTTAAAATACTCTATAACCCTTATTTAATAAGGCTTTTTGAATTATACACAATATGTATTGTGTTAAATACGAATCTTTCCGGACCACTTCAAAATGATTGAATTTTCTCTGACCACTCGTAAAATAGAAAACTATTTTTTACCCTATATTTTGGATTCTTCCACATTGAGCCACTCCGATAAACCGAGCCACTCCGAAGCCACTCGTAGAACTTAAAAAAAATCGTTGTAACTCCTATAAAATAACGTTTCTTATTTCATGATTTTCTGACCTAATCGCTTCTATGTTCAATATTACTTTATCTATCTAACTGGATTGTGATATAAATTAAATATAAAAATATTTGTATTTTTTTTCACCCTCCGCTTTGGATCAAACCGGGCAATTTTGATTAATATTTCACCCCGGAGCCACTCCGATGACATGTTTATTTCTATACGTCTCAGAGCCTTTTTTCTATGAGTGGCCCGAGATTATACACAATTGCTATTATATTAAGTAAAGAAAAAAGCTAAATCCCAGGTTTCACCCATGATTTCCGATTATTTTAAAAAGGTCTTTTACCCAATATTTATGTCTTCTTACTTAACAAAAGTATCTTTCTCAACCTTCTTTTTTTTATCAATTAACTTATAACAAATTTGTTGTAGGAATTTAAATTCCTTAGTACCTGTCATAGCCTTGCCCACTTCTTCCCAAGCCTTACCTAACGCCCATGCTTGATATCCGATAGAACTTTTTAGTTTATTAATGACATCTATATTGTTTCTATCGATATATAAACTAAGAAATTCATCATCTTCTATATATTTTAAAATATCTTTATTTTCTTTACTATTTAATGGTTTCATTTTTTTACCCTCACAACTATTTTTTCCGGATTCTGATAATCAACTATATTTATAGCTCCGCAACGGTCTTTGTAACATTTAACTTCTATCTTTGTATTTCCATTATTAATAGGTTCAGGCAATATAAAGAAAAGATTTTTACCACATTGTGCACATTTTACTTCTATCTTCTTAATTTTATATCATCGCCTTTTCGCTTATTTTAAATTTTAACCTAAGTCTTCTTTTCATCTTTTACCTTTGTTATTATTGGACCAAAGCTATTAGAATATCTTTGTAATTTTATATAATCATTGTTTAGTTTAGCCTGGATATCTACTATCCCTCCGAGGATCACAATTAATATATATGCTATAATCCCCAGTAATATATTGGTTATTAACATTTATTCACACCTCATGGAAAAAACAGCTGACATAATTTCCGTTCTGGTAATATTATTTTCTTTAATATAATTTCTAATATCCTCTATCTGGCTCTGCTGTTATAAACTATTTCACTTTCTAATCTCTCCCACACCTTCTTATACACCTTTAGCTCTATGTTCTCCGCTTTTAACGCTTCGCCTTGCTGTAACCTATTTACAATCTCATCTGCTTTTTCGCAATTCTCTAAACTTTCTTTATGTTCTTTTATCTCACAACTGGCCGGAAAATTTAAACAAGCGGTTAAAAGTCTAACCCATGCTATTGCTTCCTTAACTTCCATCGCTGTTCACCTCCTCTAAATCCTTTAATTCCCTCTCATATAAAATTACCTTGTCATCGTCTATACAATTATTTAGGAATGCCTTATTCTGTTTAAACATTTTCCCCATTTTCTTCATTTTGTGTGTTTTAGCTTCATAATTATGCTGTTTCTTAATTATATTTTCTCTTAATCTTTTCTTTAACCATTTCTTCTTTTTTAAAGTAGTGGCTTTGTCCATTGGTTTCCTCCTTTTTTATTTTCAAATAGTTATTATCCTTTTATCCGATTATCGGACGACTCAATATGTTATCTACTAACTTTTGATCTTCTGTAGACCTCTCGAACTTAACATGCTTAATTTTTGCATTATTGATCAGCGTATTTTCTTTTATTTTTGCCATTAGTTCCGGACTAAATTTCCGTTCTTTCATATCATATTTACTTACTCTAGACTTATAATTACCACGCTTAACCGGTATACCCCATTTACGCAATTTCCTGTGGATGTTACTTTCAGCTACACCATATTCGCCTGCAATTTCAGCTATACACTTTTCTCCACTTTGATACATTTTAATTATTATGTCTTTTTCTTTTTTAATTCTGGCGCCTACAAGTCTTTTAATCATTAGATCGCCTCCTTAAACATATTTTCGACTTTCTCCTTAAATCCCTCAAATTCATTGTTCCCACATAATTCACAATATGGTTTACCGTCTATTTGAATACCTTTACCAGTGGGGATAATATTCCCACATTGAGAGCAAATCCATCTAATACCTTCTCTTAGTCTAGTTATACCCATTATATTTTCTCTCCTGGGAATTCTTTTATTTCTTCCGGATAAATTCCTTTTAGGCTATCTTTTAAATAGATGGGGATTCCCTCATTTCTACAATAACTAACAATACCCTCTACCCATTCTTTTTTAGGAATAACTTTGTCTTTCCTGTCCCCGGTCTCAGCGCCAACGATAATCCAATCTGCATAATCTATGCAATCAATAGGGATATAATCCTGCATTGGCTCGATACACATAAAGAATATGTGATAAATATTCTCCGGTGCAATTCTAAATTCAGAATAAGAATCTCTGCTATTGGTAATTGTTATTCCCAACCAACAATTTTTAGGGAATACATAGTTTGAATATACTTCTGGAAACTTTGTCAGGAATATGAAAGTATGTTGAGGATATTCTTTAATTCTTTCTATTACCATTTCCATCCATTCTTTTTTCCAATAGTAGATTTCACTCATAGACCCTACAAATATCCGTTGAGATTTTTTAGGGAATTTCTTATTATATTGTGCCTCTAACCAGGTAGGTTTAAAGTCTATTAGCCCCTCTAAATGGTCTCCTGTCCAAGCCCAACCAGGATGTTCTTTCCATTGTTGATTAGCTTCATTCATCCAAATACGTCTCCAAAACCGCTTAGAAATCCCCCTTGCATAACAATATTCACAATGATTAAGACAACCCCAAACTGGATTCCATGTCATAGAACACCATCCTATTTTGTTTTTCATACTTTTCCTTCTTTTTCTTTAATATATTTTTCTGCCCTCACCAACCAATCATATATATATACTGCATAATTATTATTGAACTTATCCTTTATAATTTTCTCATGGTCTGGGTGCTTCTTAAAATATTCCCTCATCTTATTTAGTTCTATCTCCACATCTACATTGGGGAGGATCTTAGCCCATCTATCTTTAATATCATCATCTATCCCATGCCAGCTATATAATTCAAAATCGAATTCTATATTATTAGATTTTTTGAGTTTTTTTCCTAAATTATTAATAGGGTTCTTTAATAGGTGCTGGAAATCGTTGATTTGTATCTTATTAATATCTTTATTATTCTCTTTCTTATCTTCTCTTATCTTCTCTTCTCTAGAACCGTCATTATGACGTTTGCTAACGTCAGTATCATTTAAAGCCATTTGGTTCTTACGTTCCATATATTTAGCTTGTCTTTTTCTTCCTAATTCCCGGATCCTCTCCAATCCCTCAACATTCTGATGTTTCTCCCAATTGGTTATTTTCATCTGACCATCTCCGTTATAATTGATCATTCCAAAATTCTTGAAGGTTTCTAGTGCCAACCTGATAGTATTAAGTGGCCTCATAAAGATTGTAGCAAGCATTTCATCAGTATAAGGTATGTTCTCAGTCAAAAAGATATAGCCATTCATATTCTTCTTACCGGCCAAAGTTAATAACTTTATCCAGATGACCAATATCATATCAGCTTCCGGAACTGCCTCAATCAGTTTAATTTTTTCATCATCAAACATTTCGGTCGATAACTTAATCCATTTTACTTCTACCATTTATACCTCCACTAAATCGATCTGATCCTAAACTCATCTACATACCTAATGCGTTTTTTATCATCATTCCCTGGCCAATAACGTTCTCCAAAAACTAATATTTTTAGTCTATGGCCAGGCATCTTTTTCAATATAATACAGTCCATTTCATAATCTATGCTCGTACGGCCGTTAAGAGCATGGATACAACTCAATTTATGAGTTGTATCTTTTCTTTTTAAAATATCTATATTTTTTTGTCTTTCCATCTATACCTCCACACCCTTCTCCAACAAATTAGATTGATAACTTAATCTACCCATTTTTCTTTCTATCGAATCATAGGATCTACCCATAATTTCAGCAATTCTTTTATAAGTCATATCTTTGGAATAAATAATAATCTTCTGCACATCAAAGGCAGTCCATTTCTTAAAACTATTTTTTGGAAGCTCTCTATCTCTTTTTCTTTTTTCCTGTAACCATAGAGGCTCATATCCTAAAGCAAAGATTTCAATTCTTCTACTATCGAATTTATCCTGGTTATTCTTTGACCATTTACACAAATTACAATGTCTTATCATCCAACACTTCTTCTTAAATAATGTCACTCTTTTCGTTGCTTTTAAATCATGATCAATGATCCATCTCGTAACTGCGTGCCTATCTACCTTAAGTAATAGGGCAACCTGATTAGCCGTAATATATTCATCAGCTCTTGTACTTGGTCCTAACCCCATTCTCTTCGCTTTTAAATTAACTGCAATCCATGTTCTATTTAATTTCTTTGCTAAATATGGGATAGAATTTATGCCCCATTTTTCATCTAAATATTCTTTATCTTCTTTAGTCCACATTCTTCCGCTTGCCATCTCTTACCCCACCCTTACTAATCTTTTCCCGAAATCAAATACCTGCTGTATCATATTCTTGTGGAAATACCTATATACGCCAAAACCTACAGGCTTTAACTTGGCTATCTGCTTTTTAGCCTTAGCCATTTCCCTGTCTTTCCACTCAAAATATTCACGCCTGTTAGCCGGGTAATGATATCCGCCTGGATCATCAGTAGTGGACAGTATTGGGTATCCTTGAAAGCGAAGTTCTTCAATCGCTTTTCTGACTGTCCTTGCAGTGATATGATCGCCTGTCCGCCTGATATAAGAAATAGCTATATCGTGTTGGTTCATGGCAGCAGGCTTGCCTATACAGGTAGAGATGATGTCAACGATTACAAAGCTATCAATCTGCTTATTCATTGGGTTCCTCCTTTCTTAATTATTATATCCATTGTATTTCCTCATGTCCGAGTATTGAATATTGCAACCATTTTCGCAATCGAAATTATGAACATAAGTATATTCTCCATCGTAACAACCACTTATAGCTTTAATGTTAATAATTTTACCCTTGCAAAATGGACACTCGTTTTTGCATTGAAAATTATGTGCTATCCCATATCCATCAGTCATTCTCAAAGTTAATTCCCTTTTTTCTGTGATTATCGTTATCATTATTTACCTCCAATAAATATTTACTAAAATACCCATATTCCATCACTTTCAATTTCAATATGTATCCAAGTTGGCGGTATAATATGTAGCTTACCGTCTGAGGTGTTTATTCTGTGATTATTAGAATCAGTAATAATAATCTGTTCCACATCTTCTAACTCAATGGTTTTACCATTCTCAAAAGTATACTTGCGAGTTTTTTCGTTAACCGCATAAACCTTATTTTTCATAACAGCTTTTCACCCCCTTTTTTATAGTTTATTTATATATTTACCTCTGTCCCTTTTACTACATACAACCTATAATAATATCTTCCTTTATCGATATATCCTTTATCATATAGGTTGTTACCTTCTTCATCTGTGCTAATATATATGTCTTTATATAGGTCTAATTTACTTAACAATTTGATCAATTCTATAACTTTCATTTAAACTCCCTTCAACTCCTCCACCATATCTACAACCTTATCCCTCGCCCTAAGCATCAAGCTATAAGCCAGTTCAGGCAATAGTAATATCGGGGCCATACAAACTATAATTATTACTTCATGAATGTTATCGAGTAGCTTCATGGTCGGCTTCCTTTAGAATATTCATAATTAAGGTTACGCAATTCAATAAATGTTTTAGCGGTTATAATATCTATGTCATTTCTTAGTGCAGAAATTAAACCTAAATTATAATAGTAAGCCT
>Ga0114918_10002475_pt1 | contig 16564 bp, 9 predicted proteins | sample LantaG_FD_87015 | JGI IMG/M metagenome (GOLD analysis project Ga0114918, IMG submission 87015) | Deep subsurface microbial communities from Baltic Sea to uncover new lineages of life (NeLLi) - Landsort_02402 metaG | ecosystem: Environmental > Aquatic > Marine > Oceanic > Sediment | place: Baltic... | reverse complement strand
TCCCCCTCAACCGACCCTTCTCCTCTCTCTTCTCCTCCCCCCCTTCTCTCTTTTCTTCCCTCCTCCCCTCTCTCTCTAACGCAGGCTGGTACCCGCAGCTCCTCACAAACTTCCACGCCCGCTCCGTCGCGGGCCTCTCCCTCGACAACGTCCTGCTCAATCTCCTGGGATTCGTCTGCTACTCTGCCTACAACGGCGCGCTCTTCTTCTCCGAGTCCGCGCGGGCGGCATACCAGGGGGCGCACGGGGGGCTCGACTCGGACGTGCGGTCCAACGACGTGTTCTTCGCGTTCCACGCGCTGCTCTGCACGGTCGTCTACGCGCTCCAGGCGCTGCGGTACACCCGGGGCGGGCAGAGGGTCTCGGCGACGGCGTGCCTCGGGACGGGCGCCGCGGCGGCCGCGCTCGCCGCCTGCGGCGGCCTCTGGCTCGCCGGCGAGTGCCGCTGCGTGGGCCTCGACCTGCTCCGGTTCCTGAACTGCCTCAGCTACGTCAAGGTCTGCACGACGTTCGTCAAGTACTGGCCGCAGATCCACCTGAACGCGAGCAGGCGGTCGACGGCCGGGTTCAACATCTCGAACTCGATCACCGACCTGGCAGGCGGGGTGCTGTCGCTGGGCCAGCAGGCCCTGGACGCGTGGCTGTTCGCGGACGTCACCCTGGTGACGGTGAGGAGGTTGCCTTTTTTCCGTTTTTCTTGCGCGGAGTGATTTCTCGCAGAGGGTTTCGAGGGAGGGCGCGCGACGAAGAGCTGGGGAGGAAGAAAAAAAGGAACTCAACCCTTTGACCTTTTCTCTCTCTCTCTCTCGTTCCCTTTTTTCTTTAACAAAAAAACACTCAACCAGGGAGATCTAGCGAAGCTGGGCCTCGCGGTGCTCTCGATGGCCTACAACGTCATCATCCTCGTGCAGCACTACTGGACCTTCGCCGGGAGAGGCGCGCCGGAGTAGGAGTCGGAGGCGACGACGCCGCTGTTAAGGAACGGAGGTGTTGTCGGGGTCGTTGACGACGACGGCGCCGGGGGCAACGGAGAGAGAGTCTGAGATTTCTTTGTTTCCTTTCTCTTTTTTATCCTACCCTCTGCCTCTCCAAAAGCATCGATAAAGCGCTGCAACTATTTCTCTGTAATATAGTCATTACTCAACTGCTTGCGACGTCAGAAACGGAGAAGAAGAAGGCAGGAGAGACGACCATGAAGGAAAAAAAAAAACCCAAAAAACGGAAAAAGCCTCCACTTTTCCCCCTCAACGGCTCTTGGATTCGTTCTCTCTCTCGAGTTGACAAAGGCGGAGAACAGAAAGCTCTTCTCCCTTTAAGCAACCAAGCTCAAAATATGACTGCAAAAGACGAGAAAAAGCAAAAACTTTTATATCCTAATACGAAACGAAACGGAAAAAAAAACACTCTATTCTCTTTCCTCGTCTCTTCTACCTCCTTGACATCATCATCGCCCTCGTATCCGGAGCGTTCGGCAGCTCCCCGCGGTTGTCGTAGGCGTTGTACGCCTCCCAGTCCCCAGCGATCGGCGCCGTGATGAGGTGCGGCGGGATGCCGAACCCCGCGACGACCGCCGGCACGACCGGCGACAGCGCGCGCACGCGGGCCCTGATCGCGGGAGCGAGCGCTCGGGCGACATCGCGGGCGAGGCCGCCCTCGGCCACGAACCACCCGACGTCGGCCTCGACGCGCCGCAGCGCCCAGAGCACCGCCAGCTCCGCGATGACGCCCGAGGCGCCGCGCGGGGCCGGGGCCGACGAGACCTCAAAGCCCGCGACGGCGGGGAACCCCGGGGCGCCGGCGGCCCGGCCGCAGGCGTCGAGCACCTCGCGCTCCGCGAACGCGCGCGCCAGTGCCTGCACGCCGTCGCTCTCGCGGAGCATCCACTCGTCGAACGCGGCCTCGCCCCTGGGCTTCCCGGGCGTCTGGGCCGCCCGGGCCATCCTCGAGGCCAGGCGGGACGCCAGCGCCCCCTCCCGGGCCCCGAGGAAGTCCCGCAGCTCGCTCAGGCTGCCCAGCCCCGAGACGCGGAACGCCGCCGCGGCGCTCCCCGGCCCTGCCGCCGCTGCCCTCCTCGCCCGCGCCGCCAGCGGCGCGCCCGCGCCCACCCCGGCCCCCATCGCCGCCAGGTACTCCTTGCTCACCTTCTGCATCAGCACCGAGTTGTCGCCCTCCGCCGTCATCCCGGCGTGCGCGAAGCCTATGACGGACCCGAAGCGGTTGACCGACAGGTACCCCTGCCCGCCGCAGCGCTCGCGCGCCACCGTACCCGACTCGTTGCAGTTCCAGGCGCAGAGCGGCTTGATCGCGCAGCAGAGCATCACCACCTCCCTCGCGACGTCCTTCGGTGGGGTCGGCGTGGTCCCGAACCCGGCGCAGGCGGCCCAGCGGTCCTTGACGTAATTGAGCCCGACGTTGAGCGCGACCGTCTGCGCGAGGAGCGGCACGAGCGCGCGCTGCTGCAGCTGGTACGCGAGGATCGGCGTGTCCGACTTCCCCGTGGGACCCACGGCGAGCCTCGACGAAGCGTACGCAAACGCGATGGCCAGGGCCTGCTTGGTGGCGGACTGCATCATCGAGGCGATGCAGATGCGGCCCGAGAGGAGCTGGTCGGCGACGGCGAGGAAGCGGTCTCGCGGCGCAGAGATGAAAGAGGAGAACTCCCCGACCTCGGACACGTCGGAGAGGGCGTTGAGGAGAGCCTCTCGCGGGACGCGGACGTGGCTTTTGGGTGGTGTTTTGAAGTGAAGAAAAAAGGGAAAAGAGGGAGGGAGAGAGAGAGAGAAGGGAGGTGAGCGGCAAGAGCATGGGGTTTTTGAAAGAAGAAGAAAAAAAACCCCGACGAAGAAAAAAAAAACTCAACCACTCACTCGAAGCTCAGTTTGCCGTTGTCGACGCCGTTGAGGCCCATCTTCACCCCCATGTCGTGGATCGACACGCCTTTGACCACGCTCATGTCCGCCTCCCTGATCCGCACCAGCAGGCCGTGGACCCCCTCGTCCCTGCCCTTCACCAGCAGGCGCGCAAAGACGACGGCCCACTGCGCATGGACCGCCGAGTTCGTGATCCAGTACTTCTGCGCCAGCGCAGAGGGGGTGTGCACGTCCCAGGTCCTCGACCGCGGGCAGTAGGTGGCCGTGGTCGCCATCTCGACGGCGTTGTTGCCGAAGCCCAGCTCCGTGAGGGCGAAGCAGCCCGTGACGTCAAGCGCGTCGACGGCGGGCTGCAAGGCAGTGACGTGCCTCTCGGTGCCCAGCTTCAGCACCGTGCCGGCGAACAGGTTGAAGTGCACCGTGGCCTTGGTGGCCATCGCGCCGTCGGCGAAGCCGCAGACGTCGTGCGCCGCGAAGATGTTGAGCGGGTTGCGGCGGAAGTCGAGCATCGAGACGAGGCCCGAGCGGCAGACGAGCCTCAGGCGGCGGAAGGCGAGCTCGCGCTCCTCGGCGAGGGACATGTCGTATTTTCTATCAATGAGAGTTGGATTTTGTTGTTGTTTGTTAGGATTTTTGTTTTGAATTGTTAGGGATTTCTTTTTCGCTCCTTCTCGGGGTGTTGCGTGCGCGGAAGAAGGGGAGGCGGCGAGGAAGAAGGGAGAGGTGGCAAAGAGAGAAGAGGCAGGTGGTCGAGGTCGAAAGGGAAGTCGAGAGGAAGCATTCGTTTCCTCATCGAACCAATGCCCTTCCTTTTCTGAGACTCTTCCCTTTTCTAACTCTCTCAATTCTTGGTTCTGCGTGGAGCTGCGACTCCGTTCTTTCAAGCTGCAGCATCGGGGCGCAAAATAAGAGCTCGAACGAGGGATAATCCCGTGTCGGCGCCAGAAGAGAAGCGAGAGAGCATAACAGCTTTGCTGATGCTAAGTCGTTTCCATCGAGTGCGGCGGCGGCAAGGAAAAAAAACAATGACAAAAAACACTCACGGGACGAAGATAGGGTCCTTCATCAGCTCTTTTAAACCTTCGCGCGTGCGCCAGTTGTCGTGCTCGAGGACGTGCTGGAGGACGGCGACGTCGACAGCCGGCGGAGGAGGGGCACGCGAGGCGCCGAGCTGGGCCAGCAGCGTCTCGTCGTCGGCGTCGTCGGCCATGGACGAGCACGGAGCGCTTTCGTGCGTCGTCTACTGCTCCGAAGTCGGTGCAGCACCGAGATGCGCCCGCAGGGCGGCCACGCGCCCAGCTGCAGCAGCAGCGGACTGCATTTTTCCAAAAAAGAGAGGAGAAATGGGAGGGAAGAGAGAGGGTGTTTTTTTGTTTCGGAGCAGGTGTGAAGATTTTGCAATTTTTCGCTCGCTCCCTTTTTTCATTCCCTCTCTCTCTTCTTTTTCACTTCTTCTCCCCCTTCTCCTTCCCGCCGCCACTCGCCAGCTCCGCGGCCCTCTCCCTCTTCCTCTCGTCCCACTCCCTCACCAGGGCCACCGCGACGTTCTCTTCGGGCCCCCACGAGTCCTCGGTGCCTTCGTCCTCCCAGGACACCAGGAACTCGCGCCCGTCCCCGCGGACCCGCTCCCGCAGCAGCGCCGCGGCCGCGGCGTAGTCGAGGCCGGCGTCGAAGTCGTCGACGACGTCCTGCGCCAGGTCGCCCTGCGGCACCCAGCTGTCCTCCTTCCCGTCGGGCCACTGCACGAGGAACTCCCTGACGGTCGCGGTGCTCGCGGGGGCTCCCGGCGGGGTCGGCACGGGCACCCTGCGGGCGCGCAGGATCCTCTTGGGCTCGACCTCCTCGAAGAGGTGGTCGGCCAGCAGCGCCGCGGCCTGCTCGAGCGCGACGCGGCGCGCCATTAGCTCCGGCGCGGGCGGCGTCGCGGCGCGGATCGACTCCACCAGCCTCACGACGTCCCTCCCGGCCCTGTCCGCGACCTCGGGGTCGGCGCCGGCGTCCAGCAGGGCCGCGACGCACTCGGTGTGGGAGTAGCCCACCGCCATGTGCAGAGGCGTGTAGCTTTTTTTTTTTTTGTGTGTGAGTGCGTGTGTTTCGGAGTTTCGACGGGGTGTCGGGTGAGCGTCGACGCTCTCCGGCAATCGGGAGGAAGAGAGGCAGAGAGAAGGGGGAGAAAAAAAAATTCAGAGAGAGAGAGAAAAAAAGGCGAAGAAACTCTCACCCCTCCTTATCAGCCAGGTCCAGCTTCGCCCCCGCAGCGCACAGCAGCGCCACGGCCTCGGCGGACCCCTTCCCGGCGGCGTAGTGCAGCCCCGACCTGCGGCTGTCGTCCACGCAGCAGGCCAGGACCTTGGCCCCCCCCGCCAGCATCCTCCTGACGCCCGCGGCGTCCCCCTCGCGGCAGGCGCGCCACCACCGGTCCTCGTAGTCGCGCAGCAGGTTGTCGGCGACGTTGGCGGTGGGCTCCCAGGTCGGGGCGGGGTGCGGGTCGCCGTCCGCGGCCTCCTCCGCTTCTCGCCTTTTGTCCTCGTCGTCGCCCTCCTTTTTCTTCTCCTTGCGCTTCTTCGACGAGGTCTCGGAGCTCCACTTGACCAGATACTGCGCCTGCGGCCTCCCTTCGTCCCCGACGACGACGCGGACGCCGATGATCTCGTCGACGTCGGCGACGGTGCCCGGGGCGGGGGGAGGGGCGACGATGGAGGGCCACGGGGAGGAGGTTGAGGATTTGCGAGAAGAGGAGATCGAGGTCGAGGCCGAGGTCGAGGGAGTCGTCGCTGCGGCTGATGTGAGAAGATCGCTTCGGCGGCGGCGCTGCTGCTGCCTCGTTCGCGAGTGCGATCCCATAACCGCAGGTATGGAAACAAGGGACAGAGATGCGCTATAAAAAGCAGCAGAGAACGAAGTGGAAGCTCGCCTGAACGGCGCGGGGCGGCGCGAAGAACTAGAAGATGCGACGGCGGGAGCGGCGGCGGTCGCCGAGATGGCGGCGGCGACTCGCGGCGGTGGTGTCACGCGCCGCGCTGTTGCTGCTGCTCCGCTGGTGGCGGCGGCGTTGATTCCACAGTCGCAGCCGCGTAGAGTTGCTGCTGGAGCTCTCATCGCGAGCGTGGAGAAGGTGGAACGAAAGTGCGGAAGATCTCTGCTAGTGCTAGCAAAAGAGTTTTCCCCCCTCGATTGTGGATTTTTCTTATCTTCTTCGGCCTTATCGCCTCACTTTTTTCCCTTTTCAAGCAAAAGTTCGATCCCCCCTGCTAACTCTCTCTTCTGCCACCCTCGCGCCCGATGTTCTCCTCTCTCCGCAGCAGTGCTGCAGCGGCGCGCGGCACTTATTGGAGTGGAGCAGTGACGACGACGGCGCGCGGCGTCGTTGCTCCTGCTTCTCAGCGGCGCCGATCCATCAAGGCATCCGCTGGCGGCGAAGGAGGCTGCTGCGGCGGCGGCGGCGGCGGCGGCGGCGGCCAGACTCCTTCTTCCTCTTCCTTGCCTCCGAGCGTCGCTGCCTCCGGCCCCTCTTCCGGCAGCGGCGGCGGCGGCGGCGGCGGAGGCTGCGGCTGCTCCGGTGGCGGCGGGGGCGGCGCTCCCTCTTCTTCCGCTGCAGCTCCGTTCTCGGCCTCCTTCGGAGGGGAGGTCGCCGTCTCGCGGGCCGACCTCGAGCTCGCCGCGGCCGCGACGGCCAAGCCCGGAATCAGGAGGAAGGAAGGAAGCGGCAGCGACAGCAAGGCCGACGGCAGCGCTCCCCCGAGGGAGCGGTTTATCGACGTCGCTGCGATCCTGCGAGGGGAGCTGCAGGAGGACGAAGTCGAGGACCCCGAGGCCTGCCTGGACAAGATAGTTTGAAAGAAGAAAGAAACGAGGTTGAAAGAAAGAAGGAAAGAGGGAAAGAAAGGGGAGAGGGAGAGACGCGGGCTCTCTCTTGCTCGCCTTGCCTTTGTTTTAGTTCGCCTTTTATTTGTATTTCCCTCTAGATAGATAGCCTAAGGTCCCCACTCTAATTTTCTGTTAAACGCACGAAAGGAGAAAGAGAGAGAGAGAGTTGAGTCGCCCCTCCAAAAAAAAAAAGAGAGACAAAAAAGACGCTCAAGGATGAGTTTTCTCTCTTCACTTCTTCGTTCAACGCGACTCTTCCTCCTTTTTTTCCGAATCTTCGCGAGGTAAGCGTTGGTCGATTTCGTCTCCTTTTCTCTTCCTCCTGTTTCTCTGAACGCGCAATTAATGCTGTGTTTCACGTCACCGAACAAAGAGAAGCACCAATGCGCGTCGGGAACGACGCGAGTTCAATCTCTCAGGGGCGTCGCTTCGTCTCCGCGCGTTGCTTTCCCTCCGTTGGTCGATGAGCCCCCGTCTCCTTCTCTCACCCTTCTCCCCTGCCTCCTCTCTCCCCCTCCTGCTTCAACCACCAATAGCGCTCCCTACTCACGAATCCATCATGTTCGCGTGCTTTACGCCCAAGCCCGGGGACTCCCCGGAGCAGCCCTCGGGGGGCAAGGCCGGCCCCGCCGGTGCCTCGATGGTCGCGACGTCTGCCTCGGGGCACCTTCCGCGCGTCCCGCCGCGCGCGCCGCAGCACGCCCCCCCTGCGGGTGTCCTGTCCGGGCCGGCAGGCACGCATGCGCGCGCCTTCGCCCGCGCACTGGTCGAGAAGGCCGAGTACCGGTGAGTAGAAGAAGAAGGATGGGAGAGAAGAGAGAGGAGAGAATTGCAATCGAGCGTCGCGTTCGCATGTTCGTCGAGCGAAACTGAAACGATAGCCTCGAAGTGCCTCTTCCTTCCTTGGCGTGCTCGCGCTCTCGTGCGCGTCTTCTTCCTTCGCCGCGCTCTGGGGTCCTGAGGAAGAGCCTTCTATCACGCAGAGCACAAGATACAGATCAATGGAGGGACGACAGAGAGGGAGAGCCTGCGCGCGCGAACGTGGAGACAGCAACGACGGCGACGACGCGCCGATTTTCAAATTTTTCTCGGCTCTCTTCGTTTTCGGTCGACCACCTCCCTCCTCATTAAAAAAAAAACCTCGAACCTCTCTTCCATTCCGCTTTAAAAAAAACTCTCTCTCCATCCATCCAGCCAACGCCTCGCCCAGCTCCTCAAGGAGCACTGCCTCGTCGACGGAGGGGACCTGCAGGTCGCCAACTGGATGCGCGACGAGGGGTACGACGCGCCGCCGTCGGCCGTCGTCGCGGCCCTCGACGCCGCCCGCGCGGGCGACGTGCTCTTCTGGGCGGGGCGGTACGCGCTGTTCGTGCAGTGGTCTCCCGACGGGTCGCACCCGTGGGACGCGTCCCCCGCCTCGGCCGTCGAGCTGGAGATCGGGGTGAGCGCCGGAGGGATGAGCGGAGAGGCGACGCCGCTCGTGGTGCTCGGCGGGACGCCCCTGCCCGCCGCGACCTTCTCGGGCGGCGTGCTCCGCACGGGCTCCCCGGTGCAGTGGAGGACCCCGGACGGCCGCACCGTGCCCGTGACGCTGGAGCTGGCGATGTCGACCTTCTTCGGGTACGGGGGAGCGAAGAAGAAGAGCGAGGCCCCCGGGGGCGACCCGCCCGCGTACTACGGCCTGCAGTGTCACGGCGTCCTCTGGCCCGCCGACGCCTCCGCCTCCGCCGCTTCCTCTTCCAACTCGAACGCATCCTGGCCCATCACCCCGCCGATGGTCTCGGGCAAGGTTAACGTCGCCACGCGCTCCGCGGCCGTCCGCCCCGGGGCCGCGGACGCGCTGGCCGCCTTCGCGGGCGCGTACGCCGTCGTCGCGCTGCCCACCGAGCCGGGGGGCGCGCCGGCCGAGCTCGCCGACATCGTCGTCGACGTCCTCGCCCCCGCCTCCGCCAGGTCGAGCGTCTCCGTCACCGTCGGCGGGTCCAGGGTCGAGTCGTGGGCGTTCGACGGCAACAACGTGCTGTCCTGGGAGGACGACGCCGGGTGCTCGGCCTGGCTGCAATTCCTGGCGCTGCGCTCGGGCCCGGCCTTCGCCGGCAACCTCTTCGCCGCCGGGTCGCCGCCGCCGCCGGCCGGGTTCAACGCCTTCGGGCAGCGCAGGGGGGAGCCCTCGGCGCTCCCGCCGGACGGCAGGCCCGCCGGGGCCCCGCTGGGGCGCCACGTCGTCGCTTCGGCCGCCGCCGCCGGCGCCCTCCTGGCGGGCGGGCTGCTGCGCTCGGCGCTGAGCTGCTGGGCGGCGCTCCGCGAGGGCGCCACCGCCGAGGACGTCCTCGTCGGCCACGACGCCCTGCTGCACCAGATGCGGAGGGACTTTGAGTGCCTCGACCGGCTCCACGACGTCGGGGGCGCCGCGGCCGCCGCGTTCGGGGGCGCGCGCCTCGCGGAGCCCCCCGTGCTCGACCTGGGCGCGGCCGCCGACGCGGCAGCGGCGGCCGACGAGGCCGCCGAGCACGCGACGGCGGCGCGCGTCGCCGCCGACGCCGCCTCGGGGGCCGTCCCCGGGGCCGAGGCCGCAGAGAAGGGCGGGACCGCCGTCGACGCGACCTCCAAGGCCGCCGTCGCGGCCTGGCGCGCGTCGCAGGCCGCGGCCAGCGCCGCCGCCGCCGAGGCCGCCGCCTGCCGCGCGGTCGCGAGCGCGGCGCTCACGCGCGTGTCGGGCGCCGGCGCCGCCTGCGCGGCTGCCTGCGGCTCGTTCAACTCGGCGCGCCAGGCGGCCGGCGCCGCCTCGGCCGCCGCGGCCCTCGCCGCGGCCTCTGCTCTGCGCGCCGTCGAGCAAGGGATCGCGACGTACGCCGCCCAGCGCGAGTACCTCAAGCTCAAGGACATCGCCGAGGCGTCGGACGTCGCCGGGCGCGCGCTCGAGGCCGCGCGGGCGGCGCAGGCCGGGTGGAGCGCCAACACGAGCGACGCGAGGGCCGCGGCCGTGGACGCGGCGAGGGGCGCTGCGGAAGCCGCCGAGGGCTGCCACAGGCTGCTGCGGGCGGTGAACAAGTAGGGAGAAAGAGGGGGGACGGGGTCTGGAGTTTTTCAGAGAGAGAGAGAGAAAAAGAAAAAAAGAGAGAGAGAAATGTCGTCCGAGAGCGTGAAAGGGAGAGGAAAGAAATCGGGGGGGGGGGAGGGACACACCGAATCAAAAGCTGCGCAACGGTCGAAAAAATCATTAATCCATCCTGAGCTGCCTTCGACAACAACAACAAAATCCATCAACTTTGCCTGAGATTTGCGTGACGGGGTGAAAGGGGAGGGTGAGAGGAAAAAAGAGAGAAAGAGAAAAGTGTGGGACCAAAAAATCAAGATTTTTTTTCAAGGGCAAAAGAAAAGAAAAGATCTTCGCCCCGGAGGCTCCCTGGGATCTGTCACTACCTCTTTTTTACAGCCTTTTGCGCCCGAAAAGCCGCTACTCTCTCTCTCTCTCTCTCTCTCTCTCTCTCTCTCTCTCTCTCTCTTGTTGCCACGCGGATTGTTCTGCGAGAGAGAGGCGAACGCGACGCACGCGCTCCGTTTTGCACCCTAGGTACGTCGTTGTCCGGGAGCGAATTGAACCAACTCGCGGCGTCGGGAGCCGCTCGTCGAAAATAGGGGGAAGAAGAGCGAAGAGAGCATATGCATCGGAATGGTTACACGTCGTAACCGGACTCTCTCTCGTGCATTCGTCTTTTCTTTGGGTGCAACGACGAGCCTCAATCGTGAGTAGACGACTACTAGTTGAGACAAAGTGACGGAAACGCTTCATCTGATACTAGGAAGGCGCGCGATTCGCGTTTTCTTCTTTTTTCGGCCCATCGTGCTGAACGAGAGAGCGGGCGCGCGCGAGAGAGCCCGCTCAGCCTTCTCTCCAATTGCTTTCTTTTCGCGTTTCGCGGCAGACTTTCCGCTCCTTGCCTGTCTTTTTCACCTTGCTCGATGCAAAGTTGGTGCTCCATTCTACACGAAACTTACATTTTCAAATCGCAATGCAACCTTATTCTCCAAAAAAAACTAAGAGCAGGCTTGGCATAAATCTATTCTTTGCGGTCCCTCGACCCCCGTCATTGAATCTCAAAGGCTCGTCCCTCGCTCGTTCTTCTTCAACCTTGACCTCGAAGAAGACTCCAACCTTGACCTCGAACTCTCGCCATGGGCGTTCTCTCCATCGTCTCCTCGCGCCGCTCGCGCGCCTCTGAATCGGTCGCAGGCGACAACTCCAAGGCCGGCGGCTCCGTCCTCGGCGGGAGCTCGATCTTTGGCGGGAGCTCGCGCATGAGCGCCAAGCAGCGCCGCTCGATGGCCGCGATGAATGCCGCCTCGAGCTCCTCGGTCGGCGGCTTTGTCCTCTCGCCGCAGGCGGCCGCCGCGGCCCGCCGCGCCGCCTCGGTCCGCGCGGACGCCGCGGCGCTGGCCCGCGCCGTGCGCACCTGCGGCGCCACCCGCGCCGCGCTCTGCACCCTGCTGCTCCCCAACGGCAAGGCTGCGGACAATGACGCCTCCTCGGCGCTCGGCTCGCCGCTCGACGTCGAGGACTTTGTGCGCTCGAGCAACGGCGTCGGCGAGTGCGCCGGCGGCGTCGCCGCGCTGCGCCGCGCGCTCGCGGCCTCGCGCCTCGACGACCCCGCCTCTTTCGCCGGGCGCTACAGCCTCTTCGTGCAGTGGTCCCCGGACGGACAGCACCCGTGGGACTCGGCGGCCGGCGCAGACGCCCCCTCGGCGACGCTCGAGCTCGCGATTTTGGACGAGAGCGTCGACGGCGACGACGACAGCTTCGGCGCGCCGCTTCCTGCGAGCAAGAAGAACTTTTCGGGCGGGAAGAGGCCGGTCGCCGCCTTTCTGGACGGCGCCGCGGTCGAGTACGAGTTCGCTGACGGCGTGCTCAGGACCAAGGCGCCGATGCCCTGCGCCGCGCCCGACGGCTCCGTCGCGTTCGTGCACCTCCAGCTCCAGTTCTCTTCCGGGGAGCCCGCCTGGAGCACCTCCTCCTCTGGACAGGGGAACAGGGCCCAAAGGCACTACGCCGCGCCGCAGTGCCACGGCCTCCTCTGGTTCGACGCGTCCTCGGGGGCCCTCCCGCCCGCAGACTGGCCCCCGGCCCCACCGCGCGTCTCGGGAAAAGCCAACCTGACCGCGCGCCCGGCCGCGCGCTCGCCCGCGGGGCTGCCCTCGCTGGCGTCGTTTGCCGGGGAGTTTGAGACGCTGGTCCTCCCGCCGCCCGCCGCCCCGGCCGTCGGCAGTCGCCCCCGCCGCGACGGCGCCCCCCGCCGGGGCCTGAGGCTCAAGATCTCCGGCGACGGCAGGACGGTGCACCTGGGCGACAGGCAGCTCCGCGGAGTCCAGTTCTCGAGGGCCTCGATCCTGTCGTGGAAGGCGGCCGACGGGCTCGCCGGCGGGGCGGCGACGCCGGCCGGCTGGGTCCACTGCGGGCACCACGCCGCGGGCCCGCTGCTGCTCGGCCGCCTCGAGGAGGGCAGCGACGACAGCTCGTCGTCGTCGCCGCTCTTCAACCTCATGGCCGAGCGCGCCGGCTCGCCCTCGGTGTTCCTGACGGTCGACGCGATCGACGCCTCGGCGGCGGCGCTCGAGGCGGCCGGGCTCGCGGCGGCGGCGACGGCCGAGGTCGAGGCCGCGCTCGCCTCTGCCGAGATCGCCTGGTCGACCGCTTCCTCCGCCGATGCTGACGTGGCAGCGACCGACGACTCGTCCCTTCCGGACGTCGTCAACGCCGCGCGCGCCGCCGCCGTGGCCGCGGTCCGCCGCGCGCTGGCCGCCGACGCCGAGCGCGAGCTGCTCGTCCGCGCGTTTGGCGCCGCCGCCGACGTCGCTGGGCTCACGGCGATGCCCGACGAGGCGAGCCTGGGCGCGACGTCGGCGCAGGAGGAGGCCGCCGAGCACGCCCGCGCGGCCCGTCACGCCGCGGACGTCGCCGAGGCCGCCGCCGCCGTGGCCGAGGCCGCCGCCGCGGAGGAGGGAGGAGCCGAGGGGGCCTCCTCGTCCCCGCAGCGCCGCCGCCCGGCCGCCGCGGCGGCCAAGTCCGCGACGGCCGCCTTCAATGCGTCGAGGGCCTCGGCCTCTGCCTGCGCCGCCGAGGCCGCGGCCTCCCGCGCGGCCGGTCACGCCCGCAGGACCCGGATGGCCGGGTCCCGGTACGTCGCGGCCCTCGCGGCGGCGTCGTATAACCTCGCGGCGCTCGCCGCGAGGGACGCGACGGGCGCCGCCGCCGCCGCCGCGGGAGCCGCGCTCTCGGCGGCGAGGCGCCACCTGGCAGAGCTCGCCCTCGGGGAGGACTATGCCGCGGTCAGGGGCGCCGCCGACGCCGCCGAGGCGTGCTCGCGCGCGCGCCTGCTGCTGGCTGCGGACGCGACGGGGGCGTGGGCGGCCGGGACGGCGCGCGCGCGCGCGCTCGCGCCCGCGCTCACGGCCGAGGCCGCCGAGGCCGCCGCCGAGGGCGCCCGCGCGCTGAGGGAGCTCGCCGCGGCTGCCTCGGCCTCCGAGGCGGCGGAGGGCGGCGAGACGCATGTTTTCGTCCCCACCACCGCCGCCGTGAACGCTGCCGCTGCCGCTGCCGCTGCGGCGAAGATGGAAGCTGCTGCCGCCGCCGCTGCTGCGGCTGCTGCTGTCGTCGCTGAAGAAGAGGAGGTCGTCGTCGCTGTAGGGGAGGAGAAGGTCGTCGTCGAGGACGAGGCTGTCGCCTTTGTCGCTGCTGCCGCTCCCGTCGCCGAAGACGCTTGAATTTGAGAGAAAGAGACAAAGTGATGGTTGAGAGAGAGCTCGGAATGAGAGCGAGGTATCGGTGAGAGAGAGAGAGAGAGAGAGAGAGAGAGAGAGAGAGATTAAAACACGGAGAGAGGGAGAGCCAACCTCGGGACGCGAGGGAAAATCAAAACACAAATCTTCCATTTTTCTTGGCCCTGTCTAGAGGCTCCGCACGTCGCAGCAAGCCGCCCCACCCGCCGCGCCGAATTCATATCTTCTCCCTGCCAAAGAACCAACAAACAGGAAAACAATAGTCTTTTCCTTTTCTCTTTGTAAAACAAAAAGCAGATCGGGAGAAAGAAAAAAAATGAAAAGGAGGAGCTCTTGTCTCTCTCTCTCACTTACACAGACAGTCTTTCTGAAAAACAGAAAAACCCTGAAAAACCAAAAAACGGAAAAAATCACACCGCCCCCTCGGCGGCCTTCTCCGTCGCCCTCCTCGCCGCCTCCTCGGCCACCGCCCTCTCCAGGATCTCCCTCGGCGGCGCCGGGCCCTTCTTCCCGTCGGGGACCCTGATCAGTACGGCGGGGTAGTTCGAAGCCTCGTCGAAGGCCGAGTCGACCCGATAGAACCCCATCCTCTCGAGCTGCACGACGTCTCCCGCCCTCGCCGCCCGCAGCCCGGCATCGCCGACGGCGGCCTCCTCCCAGCGAGAGCACGGGTTTATGAAGTCGGCGACGTCCTCGCCGTCCTCGAGCTTCTTCTTCGTCAGGAGGTCTCCGTGGTCGACCAAGGTCAGCGGGGTCAGCGGCGGGGTCGAGTCGGAGTCGGGGAGCCAGGTGAGCTTGAGCTTGGTCGCCTTGACGTCTCCACCGGGGTTGAGCCTTCCCTTGCCGGCGCCGGCGGCCACGTCGACCTCGTCCACAAACGCGTTGCCCCAGTCCATGAGCGTCACCTCCTCTCCCGGCGAGATCGCCGCGGCGTCGGAGGCGTCGAGCCAGATCGAAGGGGTGCGGTACGACCTCTTGGTCCCGAGCTGCGGGTTCTTCTTGTGCCGCGGGACGTCGACGGCGGCGCCGGCCGAGCCGGGGGCGGGGCCCCCCTCGAGCGCCACCCGCACCCTGCCCGCCGAGCGGACCGCGACGTGCCGGGGGGCGACGGGGTCGATCACGGCCCTGTTGAGCGCCCAGAGCTTGTCGAGCTCCTGCAGCGTGACGTTTTTCGAGGCCCCCTGCGAGAGGATGAAGTCGCGCAGGGCCTTGACGGTGAGCCCGCGCCGGACGACGCCGCGGACCGTCGGGAAGCGCGCGTCGTCCCAGCCGCGCACGCGCCCGGACTGCACGAACCAGAGAAGCTTCCGCTTGGACATGACCGTTCCCGAGAAGGCGAGGCGCGAGTAGTCCCAGATCTCAAAGTCCGGCAGCGCGGGGAGCTCCGGGTGCGCGGCGGCCCAGGCCTGCCGCTCGAGGCGGAGGGCCCACTTGGTCTGCTCCTCGCGGTCCTTGTACTCCGAGGTGCGCAGGGCGTGCGTCACGCCCTCGAGGGAGTCGACGAAGGGGCAGGCGCAGTCGTAGGTGGGGTAGACCTGTTTTTTTTTCTCGGGGGGGAGTCGACGTCAAAAAAAAAGAAAAACTTGAAGGAAAAAGGTATCGCGCCGCAGATTGAAGGCGAGCTCAGAGAGAAGAAGAGAATAGATTCCCTCCTTCCTCGCCACCTTCACCCGTACCGCAATGCGTTTCGTTCTACCTCCGCGTAGGTTAAAGAAGCAGACCACCGATCGAAAAAGTGGGGAAACAGGATAACTTCCTGCCCCGCGGTGGCGCCTCCCTTCGCGCGTGGATGTTTTCCCCTTTTTTTTTCCCTACCTCGACCTCGCCGCCAAAATAAAAAAACTCAAACATCTCCAAAAAAAGCCCTCTCACCTTGTATTTCCCCCCGGTCCTCCAGTGTGGCGTATCGTTGCACCTGTACGCCACAGGGTCGCGCAGCGTGCCGTTGGCGGCCTGCATGTCCATCTTGAACCGGATGCAGTTTTTCTTCCCCACATCGGTTCCAGCGACCATCTCCTTCCACAGCGCCAAGTTCTCCTCGACCGAGCGCGCCCGGCACCTCGACTCGACCTTCTCGCGCCGCTCCCGCTGCATCTGCTCCATCGGTGTGTCGTCCGCGTACGCGTGCCCTCCCTTCAACAGCGCCTCCCCGAGCTCCAGCAGCTGAGGAAAGTAGTCAGAGGTGTACGTCAGCCTGGAATGCTCGACCCCCAAAGTCTTCAGGTCTGCCAAGATCGACTCTGTAAACTCGGTGCTCTCCTTGTCGGGGTTGGTGTCGTCGAACCGCAGGATCATCTGCCCCTCGTAGTGCTTTGCGAAGAAGTCGTTCAGCAGGGCGGCCTTGGCGTGCCCGACGTGGAGATACCCGGAGGGCTCCGGAGGGAACCGAGTGACGACGGCCCCTTTCCGGGCGTTGGGCAGGCCGATGTCGAACGAGCCCGTGTCGCCGCCGCCGAGGCCCGCGGCGCCGCGCTCCTTGGAGAGCTGGAACGCGGACTTGAACGCGAGGCCGTGGCGCTCTGCGAGCTCTGCGGCCCCGCGGGTGGCGCCCACCAGCGCGTGCCAGCGCGCGGCGTGCGGGAACCGTTTTTTCAGCTTCGTCCACAGCCCCGACGACTGCAGCGCGCCCCAGGCGGCAAAGTCCGCGATCGACAGCGCAGAGTGCGAGGAATGCGACGACGGCGACGACGACGAAGGAGAGGAAGCTCCGTCGTCGTCTGCCGGGGCGTCATCGCCCACGAGCCTGGTGCGCAGGGCCAGGAAGGCGTCGAGCGCCTCGAGCGCGGCCTCGAGCCCGGGGCCGTTGCGCAGCTGCGCTGCCGCAAAGTCGACGAACGAGTCCGCTCTGACGGCGTCGGCGACCGAGTTTTGAGGATAAAGCCCGGAGCTCTCCGGGGCGACCTTGGCGATGTACCTGGAGATGGCGGCGAGCCCTTCAAGCTTGCCGCTGTATCCATCGTTGTTGTTTTTGGTGTTTTGTTTTTGGGAGGGTTTTCGGGAGGTTGATGTGAGAAGACAGAGAGAGAAAGAAAGAAAGATTTGTCGGGGGGTCG
>Ga0114918_10002474_pt1 | contig 16564 bp, 22 predicted proteins | sample LantaG_FD_87015 | JGI IMG/M metagenome (GOLD analysis project Ga0114918, IMG submission 87015) | Deep subsurface microbial communities from Baltic Sea to uncover new lineages of life (NeLLi) - Landsort_02402 metaG | ecosystem: Environmental > Aquatic > Marine > Oceanic > Sediment | place... | reverse complement strand
ATGGCTAATAATCCTCCTTCCATTCAGGCACCTCCTTTGGAGTTGCCTATTCTTTATCATTCTTCTAGGAAAGAGGACATTTCTATCGAGTCCTGCAGAGGACATTATCATAGAGTTTCAACACGGAGAGTGCTGGCTGACCACATAGGTAACACTGGACTACGGATATTAGCAAGTTCCCTTTCAATATACTCTACAGGAGCAAGATAGGCAAGAGACTGATGGGGGCGGTTGAAGCTGTACTCGACAAGCCATTCGGTTAGCCGGGGATTGAGCTCTTCAGGGTCTAAAGATAGATTAGAGTCGTAGGGCCATTCATACTCCAGGGTCTGGTTGCCTTTCTATCTCCGGATTATCCTTAGGGGTTTTGACCCTTGAAAAGTACCTTTGAATACTTAATTTGGCAGTAGCTCTTTCAAACTCTAAAGCAAACTCACTCCCATTATCTGTCTGTAAGTTCTTGGGTAGGCTGGTTAACGAGATAGCTAAGGCGATAAAGGAAGTCTGTCGCTACTCGGGAACTCTTATTTTTATACATCCGGGCATAGCCTAATTTAGTGGCATGATCCACGGCAGTCAAGATATATCTTTTGAGATTATTCCAGTAGATAACAATGGTATCAAGCTGAAAGAGGGCAACCTCAACAGGGATTGACAAACTCCAACCATTTGCTATCATTTACCTAATAACTCTAATTCCAGAACTCTGACATTAGACAGTTTTAAGGGTTTAGCGTTAACTATCTTACCAAAATATAGTGTGTAAGAAGAGGGGAGAAATGGCTGAACAGGAAAAGCCCGAGCATGGATTTGCCGGGGAAACCATTATAGGTGATGAAGTTGTAGCCTCAATTGCTGGGCTGGCCGCCAAGGAGGTGGAAGGAGTTGCCAGTCTGGGCAAGAGCTCCGTTCGCCGGGCAATCACTGAGCGTCTGGGAACCGCTGAGGGGAAAGCTAGAACGGGTGTGCAGGTTCAAGTGGGAAAAAGAGAGGCTATTGTTGACCTTCAACTGGGCGTCATATACGGGTTCAACATACCCAACATCGTCAACGAAGTCCGCAAGAAGGTGTATTCTCGCCTTATGGAAATCACCGGACTCGTTGCCAAGGAGATTAATGTACAGGTTGTGAGCGTTGAGATCCCGGAGAAGAAGCCATCAAAGGTACAATAGATATCCTTAAGCCACCAATTGAAGACTAGCCTTGGAAAAACTGCTTACCAATGAGCATATTGCATGTTTACCTAATTCCTAAGTACATGTAACATAACTCGCAGGAGGAGAAATATGGGTGAAGAAAGATTTGTTGGTGAAACCATAATAGGGGATGAGGTTGTAGCATCAATAGCAGGGCTTGCTGCCAAGGAGGTAAAGGGGGTTGCTGGCTTAGGCAAGAGTTCTGTTCGCCGTGCACTTACTGAGCATCTGGGGGGTGCTGAGGATAGAGCTAGAATGGGTGTACAGGTTGAAGTGGGCAAAACGGAATGCATTGTTGATCTACAACTGAGTGTCCTATATGGAGTCAGCATACCCAAAATTATAAACGAGGTTCGTAAGCAAGTGGCTCTTCGCCTCATGGAGTATGTCGGACTGATCGCTAAGGAAATTAATGTGCGTGTAGTAGGCATTGAGATTCCGGAGAGGAAGCAAGCAAAGGTAGAATAGATATATACTGAAGTCAATCGAAGACTGGCCCTGGAAAAGATACTAAGTATAGTAGATGTTTATGTCGATTTTTAATCGGGTAGTGGTAGTAGTTATCGCGCTGGCTATATTAGCTGGGGCGGTAATCACCTTTCTAGTATCTGCCGGGGTAGTTACGCCAGATATCCTGCCGTACGCATGGCTTGAGCCGCAGCTACAAAGCGTTAGCGATGCCACCGATGGGAGAGCAGGCAACATTATAGCAATTACCGTGGTCGTTGCCTTGGGCATGATAGTTATACTTCTCTCCGAATTCATACCACTGAATAAGCCAGCTACCTTGCTGATAAATTCCACAGATAAGGGCATCAGCACTATCGATGTGGATAGTGTTTGCATATTAGCAGAACACACCGGTGCCACCATTCGCGATGTGCGCGATGTTAAAAGCAGTGTAAGGGAAAGTGCAGAAGGTTTACTCATTTCATGTCGGACCTCGGTAGCTCTAGGAAGTAATCTACTTGAACTGGAAGCCGAGACAAGAACTAGAATCAGCGAAACAGTAGAACAGCTAACCGGCCTGCCTGTAGCACAGGTAGACATTAAGATTAAATATGAGTCAAAGAAAGCCAAACAGTTGTCTGTACGCTGATGAGAGCTAACAAATGTCAAGCCCAAAGGTAATAGGTGCTATTATCGGGTTAGCAGTGGGGCTCATTGTAGTATGCCTTGGTCTACCGAAGGCCCTCCTTGTGGCTTTATTTGTTCTGATTGGCTGGTTTATCGGGAAGGTTCGGATGGGGGAGGTCGACCTCCTCGACATCTACGAGCGCTTCAGGGGCAAAGGGCATCGGTAGGAGATAATCCCATACAAGAAGAAGCCAGATATAACCTCCCGGCAAAGCGTTAAGCCTGCTCAAAAGCCACTCTAGAACCCTAACATTGTGACACCAACCACATCGACCACTACCTCAAGTTGTATTGCCTGTCGAGTATCAACTGTAAAGACGATTGTTGACTTGACCCCGTGGGATCTTAACCAGGAGATTACCCAGAGATACCAACAGAGCCCATTGGTCCAGGATTTCTCTCTGGAGTAGGCGATGAGCTTAAATCTGGAGCTCACATCCAGGGCGCTCCACTGGTAGTTGGGTATGTCATATCGGTCAAGACGAATGATCTGCTCCTTAGTTAAGGCTTTATGATCCCTGATGTACTTCAAATCTATCTGCACTATTTCGAAAGGTTTGGCTGAATACCAGTCAATAAACTCCCGCTTTTCTTTCCTGACCCTATGGGAGCGCAGATGGTAATCAATCTTCCTCTTGTTCCTCCTGATAATATGGCGAAGCGTTCCCGCGGGAATCGATATGCCTTCATGCTGTTTAAGGTGGCGTGATAATCTTTCCGGCCCAAGCCTAGTTCTGTTCTTAACCTCAATGACCTTATCTTCAATCGCCATGGGTGTCCTCCTGGGTTGGTGCTTTGGCACCTTTGCTCTGTCCCTTAAGGCGCCCTCCTTCTCTTTCTTAATAATATCGTAAACCACCGGCCGGTTTATCCCGAAGATAGAAGTTGCCTCTGAAATATTGTGATTATTCGTCTTTAGGTACTCCAGAACAGCTCTCCTGGCCGCTTCGGGATTGATCTTCCTTAGTTGCTTATAATCGATATTGCCTGTTGGTTGATAAGTACGGGGTCCAAGTTTCATATCTCTTCATCTCCAGATTATTAACGTTGATCTCAAGAAGTTCCAACGCCTTTCTAAGGTACTCAGCATACCCATAGTTCCGAAACTGTATAGTATGTCCTGGACACCGCACAACTATGAATTGACCGGAAAGTTATAACAGGCTATAATTTAAACTGAAGGCAGCTTTTAATGCATGAGAGTTGTGGCATCTTCGGAGTTTACGCTCACGGGATAGACATAGCTCGGCTTATCTTCTTTGCACTTTTTGCTCTCCAACACCGTGGCCAGGAAAGTGCTGGCATTGCTGTCACTGATGGCAGTGGAATAAAAATACATACCGACATGGGGCTGGTTTCTCAAGCATTTACTGAAAATGACTTAGCCCAGCTCAAAGGCTTTATTGGCATCGGGCACAACCGCTATTCCACCACAGGTTCAAGTCAACCAGCTAATGTCCAACCTATTATAGTGGAATCAGAAGGGTTGACTCTCGCTTTAGCGCATAATGGTAATATCCTCAATGCCGAAACACTCCGTGACGAGCTTCATGAGCGTGGCTATGACTTTCATACCTCCACTGACTCCGAGGTTATTGCCAATCTAGTTTTAGCCTCTCCCGGCAGGAGATGGAAGGGGAAAATAGAATATGCGATGCACCGTCTGCAGGGAGCTTATTCGCTAACAATCATGGTCCAAGATAAGCTCATTGGGGTCCGTGACCCTATGGGTGTTCGTCCTCTCTGTCTGGGAACTATTGACAGCGGCTGGGCGATTGCCTCGGAAAGCTGTGCTCTGGATCATATAGGCGCGCGGTTTTCCAGGGAAATTGAGCCTGGTGAAATAGTGGTTATCGACCAAGGGGGAGTCAGGAGTTTTAAGAAGGAAGGCAGCAAAAGAGCGTTGTGCATCTTTGAGTACATTTATTTCGCCCGCCCTGATAGCATTATCCAGGGTAAACTGCTTTACCAAGCGAGGCAAGCTATGGGTGAAATGCTGGCTCGGGAGCATTCTGTTGATGCTGATTTGGTTATGGGTGTTCCTGACTCAGCTACTGCCGCCGGTATTGGCTATTCTGAAGCTTCGGGTATCCCATATTGTGAGGGCTTGCTCAAAAACCGCTATGTGGGACGTACCTTTATCGAGCCTGACCAGAGGCTGAGAGAGCTTGGTGTTCAACTGAAATTTAATCCTCTTTCCCGTATTATCGCTGGAAAACGATTGGTAGTGGTTGATGACAGCATCGTTCGTGGCACCACCACCCCTCGTGTGGTCAGCTTATTAAGAAAAGCTGGCGTTAAAGAAGTTCATCTCCGCATTTGCGCTCCTCCTATTCGTCATCCCTGCTTCCTAGGTGTGGATATGGCTACTGAGTGGGAGCTTATCGCTGCCAGAAAGTCCATTCCGGAGATTAGGGATTACCTCGGCGCCGATTCGCTCGGCTATCTTAGCCTTGATGGTCTTCTTCAAGCCGTGGGCCTCCCCAAGGATATTTTCTGCCTGGCTTGCTTTACCGGAGACTATCCCATCCCGGTGCAAATGGGGATGGATAAACTGGCTCTGGAAAAAATGCCTGAAGAGGAACTTATTGGAAGCCAGAAGTAAGCAAGCGTATGCCTCGGCTGGCGTTGATATCGAGCTAGCTGGCAAGATAAAAAACCTGATTGCCAGGCAAGCTAAACCCGCTCTTGGTCCTCAAGTCCTCAATTTTGGCTCCTTCGGCAGCATGTTCCAAATCAAAGGATATGATGAGCCTGTTTTAGTCTCCAGCGTTGATGGAGTAGGCACTAAGATTAAAATCGCTGCGCTGTTAAATAGGAATGATACTGTGGGTATGGATATCGTTAATCATTGTGTTAATGACATTCTTTGTTGTGGTGCCGCGCCGCTCTTTTTCCTGGACTATGTTGCTATGGGTAAGCTCATGCCCCAGCAAGTAGAAGCTATCGTTACCAGTATAGCCCAGGCTTGCCAGAAAGTTGGCTGTTCACTAATCGGTGGTGAAACTGCTGAAATGCCGGGCGTTTATTTGCAGGGAACCTATGATTTAGTTGGCTTTATCGTTGGGGCGGTGGAAAAGAGAAATATCATTGACGGCAGTTCCATAGCCCCGGGCGATGTAATTCTTGGCTTGCCCTCATCTGGCCTACATACCAACGGCTACTCCTTGGTGCGAAGAGTTTTTGGAATAGAAGATGCCCCCTCCTGCCTGAGTAACTTTTATCCTGAATTGGGGAAACCTCTGGGCGAGGAGTTACTCCAGGTCCACCACTGCTACTACTCTGAGCTTAAACCAGTCTTACCCACAATTAAAGGCTTGGCTCATATCACCGGCGGTGGATTTGAGGGAAACATTCCCCGTATTTTACCTGAAGGCCTCGCTGCCCATCTGCATAAGGGTTCCTGGAATATTCCCCCTATCTTCAAACTCATTCAGGAAAAGGGTAATATAGAAGAGGCAGAAATGTATCGAGTGTTTAACATGGGGATAGGCATGACAATCATTTGCTCACCACAGCAAGTAACTAAATTGACTGCTGCTTTACCTCAAGCCAAGGTTATTGGTGAAGTAGTCAAGGCAGAGGGTAAGGAAAGAGTAATAATAGATTAAGGAGGAATTATGCGAGCTATTATAAGTGTTTCAAACAAATCAGGTGTAGCTGACCTTGCTCGAGGCTTACGAGAATTAGGCATCGAGATTTTCAGCACCGGGGGCACCAAGAAATCGCTGGAAGGGGCTGGGATAAAAGTCCATAGCATCTCACAGCTTACCGGTTTCCCTGAAATCCTCGATGGCAGGGTGAAGACCCTGCATCCTGCTGTCCATGGCGGTATTTTAGCCAGGCGAGATTTGCCCCAGCATTTGGCTGAGCTGGCTAAAAACCACATTGAGACTATTGATATGGTTGTGGTAAATCTGTATCCCTTCATTGAGACAGTAACCCGGGGTGAAGTTTCTCTAAACGAAGCGTTAGAAAATATCGATATTGGCGGGCCATCAATGCTCCGTTCAGCAGCCAAGAACTTCCCTTCCGTCCTGGTGGTGGTCGACCCTCAAGACTATGATGTGGTTCTAGAAAAGCTGCGCCAGGGCGATGTAGATATAAAGGAAAGGAAAAGGTTAGCTCAGAGGGCTTTCCAGCATGTGGCTATTTACGATACTGCTATTGCTCAGTACTTACGAGATGAGGAAACAGTTTTTCCCCAGGAAATGACCCTGGCCTTGAAAAAAGCTTACAACCTTCGCTATGGTGAGAACCCTCACCAGGAAGCTGCATTTTATGTAGAGCAAAATGTGAAACAGAAGCAAGACAGCCTAGCTTCACTTAGCCAGCTTAATGGGCCAGAGGTCTCTTTCAATAATCTGCTTGACTTTGACTCCGCCTTAAATATACTGAAAAATTTCGTTACCCCCACAGTAGCTATATTGAAGCACCTCAATTCTTGTGGACTTGCCAGCCATGATAATTTAGCTGAAGCCTACCGCCGAGCCTTATCGGGTGACCCCATAGCTGCCTTTGGCGGCGTGGTTGCCAGCAATCGGCCTATAGATTTGGCCACTGCCCAGGAAATAAATAAAAGACACTATGATGCTATTATCGCCCCGGAATATGAAAAGGAAGCTCTGGAGTTGCTTGGGCGGAAAAAGAGTTTGCGACTGGTTACAGTACCAATACCAGGCTCAGATAAAGGAGGCCTTGAATTTCGCCATGTCGCCGGTGGCTTCCTGATACAGACATCGGACTTTTTCACTGAGTCGGAACTTCAACCTCGCATAGTCACCAATCGCCAGCCTACACAGGAAGAACTATCAGACTTGCTCTTCGCCTGGAAAGCGGTCAAAGGTGTAAAATCTAATGCCATAGTTATTGCCAAGGATAAAACACTATTAGGGATGGGGGCTGGTCAGCCAAGCCGTGTAGTAAGCGTTGAGATAGCTTTACAGAGGGCTGGTGAACAGGCTAAGGGCAGCGTTCTTGCTTCCGATGCCTTCTTCCCCTTTGCTGATGGTCCTGAGTTAGCAATTAAAGGAGGAGTCACCGCTATTATCCAGCCAGGAGGTTCTGTAAGGGATAAAGAGGTAATCGCTGTAGCCAATAAGTATAATATAGCTATGGTTTTCACCAGTGTCCGCCATTTCAGACACTGATGTCCCTGGAAAGACAGCTCAAAGAGTCTTATAATTAGCAGCACTATGGCTAGAGCTATACTGGTATCAGATATGCTTCGCGGCTTTCTAGAAGAGGGCTATCCTCTTTATTGTGGCCCTAAAGCTAGAGGCATCATTCCCAATGTTCAGAAACTCCTGGAGCAAGAACTAGGACAAGGAGCAAAGGTGTTCTACTTATGTGATAGCCACACTCCTGATGACTCCGAATTCAGAATGTTCCCGCCGCATTGTATTGAAGGTACCACTGAAGCTGAGCTTATCCCTGAGCTTTCCCAATATGCCGGTGAAATAATAGCAAAAAGAACTTTTAGCAGTTTCTATGATACTCTTTTGGAAAAGAAACTAGAGGCACTCAAGCCCGAAACCATAGTCGTTTGTGGTGTATGCACACATATTTGCGTTCTGCAGGCAGTAATTGATGCCAGAAACAGAGGCTACGAAGTCGAAATCCCCGTCGATTGTGTTGCTTCCTTCGATGATAAAGCCCATTTCCTCGCCTTGCAATATATGGAAAAGGTGCTTGGAGCCAAGCTCATCAGCCCGAAAGTTAGCTTACCCAAACCTAAATTTGAAATTAGTGATTCAGTTTTAACTGGGAAAACCGCTGATATTTATTTCCCCCGCACAGTGGAAATACTTAAAAAGGAAGGCCTCAATCCCGTAGCCACTATGGAGGTGTTTCCCAGACGAGGCGGCATTCTTTGTGGCATAGAAGAAGTTAAAACTTTGCTGGAGAAGGTCCTTCCTAAGGAAAATCGTGAGGTCTGGGCACTGAGTGAAGGCGAACCTTTTGATACCAAGGAAGTGGTACTGCGCATAAAAGCTCCTTACCAGAGCTATGGAACTTACGAAACAGCCTATCTGGGCATTCTTGCTCATTGCAGTAGCTGGGCTACCGCTGCCCGGGAATGCGTTGATGCTGCTCAGGGCATTCCCGTTATCAGCTTTGGCGCTCGCCATGTCCATCCTTCGGTGGTTGGTGTTATGGAGTACTCCGCTATCGTGGGAGGCTGCGCTGGCTGCGCCAGCACCGCTGGTGCTGAACTTGCTGGCCTCAAACCTATCGGCACTATACCCCATGCTCTCATTATTATTATAGACAGCGCTGCCAGAGCCACCCTCGCCTTTGATAAACATATGCCCCCTGAAGTGCCCCGTATCGCCCTGGTGGATACTTTTGAGGACGAGGTCAGGGAAAGCGTAGCTGTGGCCAAGGCAATGCAAGGGAAATTGCAGGGCGTAAGATTGGACACTCCCTCGGAGAGAGGCCGAGTCACTGCCGATTTGGTCAAAGAGGTCAGAGCCTGGCTGGACCTTGAGGGATTTAAACAGGTGAAAATAGTCGCCAGTGGCGGACTTGACCCGGAGCGGATACGATATTTCATCAGTGAGGGAGCTCCGGTTGACATCTTCGCTGTTGGCAGTTACATCAGCGATGCCAGTCCTATTGATTTCACCGCTGACCTTCATGAGGTAGAAGGCAAACCCATCGCCAAGAGGGGCAGAATGCCCGGCATTACCCCCAACCCCAGGCTGAAAAGGGTGATGTAAAAGGCTGCCAATCCTTATTTCCTAAAGCCGATTCCCTCTATCTCTACAAGATTGCCCTTAATCTTTGATTTAGCGTCCAGGAATTCCTCAATCAGCCACAGGTTCGTCTCGATGTGCTCGGTGATGCGGGGAATTGAATATTGAGTAGTTCCCTCTGCCAGGCCGGCATAAATTATGAGCTGGTCGGCTGTATATCTATCAACGGCAGCACCGGTATTGATATCTTCCATAAGGTTTTGAGCCACGAATCTCCCTATGGATTCGGAGCGCCTGCCCGGTCTCCCTGCTCTATCCAAGCCTAGTCGGCTGCCTGAACTCGTCTCAGCATATATTGCCAAGGCAGCACCCTCCTGAAACGAGCTTTCATCGTAAATCTCCTGGATTTCAGCCTTATAGCCACAAGAGCCTAATACCTTCTGGCACTCCTCTGCCATTCGCTGGCTAACTTTGCTTCCCTTCAAATGAGAGGAGAGGGCGATTCCCTTAATACTGCGAATCAGTCCCTGCTCAGTAAGAATTAAAGGCTTCAATTTCCTTACTGGCTCAACCTCGATTTCTATGATTCCACCCCCTCTGGGCACATAGCCGGGACGAACTATCTCAAGCCCGGCATGAATTCCCATCCGTTCCAGGATTGGGAGCAGAACAAATTTCATATGATAGGCAGAGGGGGCAAAATCCTGGAAGAGACCACCTTCCAACCTGAATTTGGATGCTTTTCCCGCAAAACAGGCTAGAGGCAGAAGAGTTTGCGCCATCATAGTGGTTGAGCCCGCTGTCCCTATATCCCAGTGATACTCTCCCCCTTTAAACCTTTCTTTGGGAGCATAGGAAATCTCCTTAGAGCCCACCATGGCGTTAGTAACCATGCCGTGGCACATCTCCTGACAAGCCTGGATAACTCTAAGATGCTGTGTCCTTAACCCTGGCTTATCCCTTTTCGCCCTTATATTCTGTATTTTAATCTCTTTCCCAAGCAAGCTAGCTAAGGCCACGGAATAGCGCACTATGGTCCCACTTCCAGACTTAGCTCCACCATCAATGGTTACCATATGCTGTTGTTTCCTCGTCCTTTGAAAAATAAGTGTAACATTTTATATCTTTATAGGTGTTATACTTCAAAATACAATTTGCCTTTTAAGAATTTAAGCGGAGGTGAAGGATGGGAATCACCCTTTTTAAACAGCCTGAGCTGGAAAAACCAGCTCTGCTTTGTGGCTGGCCAGGGATCGGAAACATTGGGATAATTGCTGTCGATACCTTGAGGGGGGAGCTTAGGGCCGAAGAGTTTGGAGAAATAGAACCCTGGGACTTTTTCTATCCTGAGAAGGTCTCCATCAAAGATGGCTTGTTGAAGGATTTGGAGTTTCCCACCAACAAATTTTACTATAAGAGGCTGGGAAAGAGAGATTTAATATTTTTCATCGGAGAACAACAGCCGAGTGAGGGAGGGAGGATGTATGCCTCGGGAGCAAAGGCTTACCAGATGGCTAATTTAGTCCTGGATGTAGCTGAAAAGTTTGGCTGCCACAGAGTTTATACTTCCGGTGCCTGTGTTTCACCCATCCATCATACTATGGAGCCCAGAGTCGTCTCAGTGGTAAGTTCCAGGAACTTAATACAGGAAGTAAATAGCTATCCCAACACAATTCTCATAAGTGAAATGGGGGGAGGGGAATCTGAAGGGGTAATTACCGGGCTAAATGGCCTCTTGCTGGCGGTAGCTAAGAAGAGGGGATTGGAAGGCATTTCTCTAATGGGAGAAATACCAGATTGGCTTTCCAACTCTCCCTTTCCTTACCCCAAGGCTTCAAAGTTAGTGCTAGAGGTTTTTGCTGGTATTTTAGGGGTTGAGATTGATTTTGGCATTCTCGATAGGATGGTTGCCCAGATAGAGGAGATTATTGAAGGTGTCTACCAGGCATTCCCGGCAGAGATAAAGGAGAGATATGACGAAAGAAAGCTTGCTATTCAGGCTAAGCCCGGAGGGATAACTGAACAGGATGCCAGATGGATTAAAGAGCATATCGATGAACTTTTCAAGAAACGGGGTAAGCAAGGTGGAGAAAGGCCTATTTGAAGTCTATCAGCCTCCCCGGCCTGGAAAGCCAGCCTTGATTGTTAGCTGGCAGAACCACGATGTCGGGAAATTGGGCTCCAATGCCACTGATTTTTTGAATGAGAAATTGGGAGGCCGGGAAATTGCTGAAATCAAGCCGCCGGGCTTTTTCTCCTTTGGAGGAGCAGTATTTAAAGACGATTTGCTCCAGTTTCCAGAAAGTAAATTCTGGGCCTGCGATAAAAGCGACCTTCTAGTTTTTAGAAGTGAGAAGCCTAAATACGAATGTTATAAATTCTTGAATGCAGTCCTGGATTTTTCCGAATATTATTGTCACATTAGAGAGCTATATACCATCAGTGGGACTATTTCCCTCAGCGCCCATACCACCCCCCGGAGAATACTGGCAGTTTACAACCAGCCGGAATTTCAAAAAACGCTCCAGGGCTATGGACTGGAAGATATGACCTGGGAGGGGCCACCAGCTATGAGTAGTTACCTTCTATGGGTGGCTGGCAGCAGAGGTATCCCAGGCGTGAGCCTCTGGCCCGAGATACCATTCTATCTGGCCTCTGGAAAAGACCCCGCGGCAATAAAGCTCACCCTTTCTTTCCTGGATAGCAGATTTAACCTTGGTCTGGACTTAGAGGAGTTTGATTTGAAAATCGGAAATCAGAATGAAAGAATAGCCCTATTAAGGGCAGATAATGCTGAAATCAATGAATACATTAACCAGCTAGAAAGTGGTTTTACTTTAAACGAAGAGGAGCAGGTAAAACTAGCCAGAGCGGTGTACGAACTCCTCCAAGAATGAGGCTGAAATAGCTGACTATAACTCCATAGACTTTACACCGCCACCTATGCACCATGGCCGGCATATGATTATTTCATTGCTCCGAGGAACTCTTCAACGGGTTATACTAGCACGAGGGAGTTTCATTAAACCAGAACCTCTATCTCACGTGTTGCTACAGTCAAAGGCATCCCCTTCTCTGCCCGTACTTCCAAACACTGCCTGATGGCATCTTTAATATTTTCTAAAGCTTCTTGCTCCGTTTTGCCTTGACTTATGCACCCTGGAATATTTGGACATTCGGCAATAAACATGCCGTCTTCATCCTGTTCAATAGTTATAACAAACTTCATAGCTTCCTCCTTATCAACTTTACCAGCCTAGCAACCAATTTCGCCTAGCATCAGTATGGAGGTAGAACCTCATACCAATTTAGGGGTGCGGCAGTTTAGAATCGTTATGGCTGCCTATATTCTTACATTTTTTTCTGAGACCTTCATCTACTATCTCTATTTCGTGTTTTCTAAATCTCGCCCCCAATAAATTCCATAGCACTCTTTCATTGATAAGCTTGTCCCTGTAAAGATTCGCGATTATTTGCAATTTGGTTAATGGCTTACCCTCAACCTTTTTACCTGCCAACGATTAGCACCTCCCAGAATAATTATCACTGAAAGCATATTTGTTTATAGCTAAGTCCAAAATCATCCGAATTAGTGGAGACTCCCCCAGTTTTCGACATTCCTCTATATCCGACGCCCGACTTTATCGTTAATGCTAACAGTTCCCCTTTCAACGTCTGAATAAAGTTTATCTATGCCTTGCTGAAGCTCTATTGTCTTCTTCAAAACTGTAACAATTTGGCAATAATGCTTTATCTCCTCAGGAGGAAATTCCGCCGCCCCCTCCTTCATTGGCCTTCCCGCTTTTCCACCCTGTTCTTCCTTCAATCGAAATGCTATTGGGGGCATTTAACATTTTTCTCTCTAACTGGCAAACTTCACTAAAAATACAGTACCTATCAGCTCTGAAAATCAGCCTATCCTGTGGGATTAAACTCTCTAATTTCTTCTCAGTTACTTCTTTCTCGGGCGGACAAAAACGTTTGTTTGGGCGACAAGCTATCTTGCCAAGCCTAAAAATTAGGTAGTCTATCGATGCTGGTGTTGGGGGTCTATGATTGTAGGGAATTCTGCCCCATTCTTCCCATACCTTTCTCCATGCTTCGCGGTTTAATCTGTCCACCATAGAATATTGATAACAAAAAACATCCAAGAAACTAGCAAGTAAAGGGATGCGAAATTGGAGAATCCCCGTTCTTAAAGCCACTCTCATAGTATTCTTATCGCTCATCACATCCAATTTCTCTATGTTCTTTTTGTATTTCCATACTCCTAAATCAGCCATATCTCTTAAAAACATGTGAGCCTTTTTGGTAGAAAAGCCATATCGCTCTGCGGCTGTTAGTGCCTTAACAATCTCAACTACGTTTCCATCGTGAACCTCATTAATCTTGTATGCGGATGAGTCATATTTTTCTACCAGTAATCCTGCAGAATTCAACATCCAGGGTTTTCGTTTATCTCTCTGTGACTGCGCACCAAGAAAATTAAGAAGTTCGTCTACCAATAAATCATTATTTTTAACCTTTTCAGGCTTGAAACAATTCGGATGTCTCTTATAAAACTCAAAAGGATTACTTCTTGCATGAACATCGATATTGAAATCCTGAATTGCAGTAAAAAATCTTACATTGGCAATTTCTTCTCTGGTCAAATCAAGGGTATCCAACTGAACTTTAATAATGTTACTCTTATAGATGCCATCTAACACTTCGGCTAGTGCCAAACACTCCCCATTCGGATTGACTTTCGGAGACAATACCTTTTCGTGGTTTTCTTCCCAGTACTCGTGGAATTTAGAGATATATTCAGTGGGCAGAGTGGCCTTTTTCTGGTAGGGAATTCAAAAAACATATTCAGTTCTATGTTCATAAAGGCATTTCTCAACCAACGTGATAATTTTATTAAATTCGTTCTCTGAAACATCATCCCAATCATCCTCGGTAACTGGCTCAATTTCCCACCCGAAACCATAATTGCTATCCTGTGCAGACCAGTAATATGTTTTCCCTTTATCCTCAACAATTCCACCTGCAAGCCAATCATTAAATTGGTCGCGGTGATATTGGGAATCAATAATTATTTTGATCATAATTTCTGCCCCCTCCTTTCAATGATTCCAAATTTTTCTCGTCGCTCATTATGGATCAAGGCTGAGTTGTAAAGCTGTTCTAACTCTTCGTAAAGTCTAAATAGAAACCTATCTTTAAAATCTCTAAATGGTGTCTGGTTGACATATTGGTCGAATAAATCTTTCTCTTTTGTACCCGGACCGACAACAAAAAATCGGGTAGGGTATCTTCTCGGTATTTTTAATAGTCTATCCAGGCCAAGTTTTACCCTTGTTGTTTCCTCCACTTCAAAAGCATAAACTGGAAATAATCCATAATCATCTTCGTCAAACCATAAGGCATCTATTTCTCTAATTTTTGCCAAATTAGGACCTTTGAAAATATCGGTGCAGTCAGATACAGTTACATAATCCCTCAATGGTTTATCCTGGAATTTTCTGATAGTTTGGTCGCGTGGTGGTGCGTAGGTTTCATATCCATAAATTCTTCCAACCGTCACTAACATCCCTTGAGCAATTCCATGGTCAATTTCTGGTTTCTCAGTAAAACTTTGCGATTTAGGTTCTATTAAAACTTCTTTTAGAAGTTTGTAGATACCGCTTCTTTCAGGTGGCACTGGTTCAAAAATCTTATATTGCCTTACAACGCGCCTGATGGTATCCTGCCAAGTTGGGTTGGTTTTGGTTTTAGGATGATCTTCTACTATCTTATTAATTTCAGATAAGTGACCCTGTCCACCCAGTTCTAATAAGGCGTCTCTTACAACATCTTTCCAGGTTATTTTTTGTTTATCCACTTTAGTTGGCATACCAAAATCCTGTAGTCTTGCAGTTATGCTGCCGCTTGATAACAAGTTCCCGCAATTTGAATCCGGCATCCAAATAAACATTTATAAGTTTGAATCCTAGTGGAATCACATGTTTTTTTCTTCGCATATCTCCTATTAGGATGGCACATTGCTTTCCTGGCTTTAGCACTCTAAAACTTTCTCTGGCAACCTTTATCATTTCCTTTAAAAATTCATCAACGTCGCAGAATGATAAATCGCCTTCTTTGAAATCAGTATAATGAATAATGTTTGCGTAGGGAGGGTGAGCACAGATTAAGTCTATGGAATTATCTGGTAAGAATGATAGATTCCTGGCGTCGCCAACTGATAATCCAGGTTCATAGACTTGAGGATGGATTTCGTCACAACTAAATGCTAATTGCTGTGTCTCTATATTAAAACTTATATTCTCTTTTGCTAGTTCAATGACTTTATCATTAATATCAAGGGCTATGCATCTTCTTCCTAAAAGTTTGCACTCTACAGCGGTTGTTCCAGCACCACAGAAATAATCCAGAACAGTCTCTCCGGGGCTGGAATACTTTAAGATAACGTTTCTTGGAATGTATGGTGACCAGTTACCTCTATATTCTCCGCTGTGGGTTGCCCAACTGCCACGGTTTTTGAAGCTCCAGATGGTATTCCGTTCTTCTTTAAAGCCCTTAGGTTGGATAGTCTTTAGCTTTTTAGGAACGCCTAATGCACTAACGTTGATTCCTTGTGATTTGGTAATAAGCCGCTCAATGTATCTAAATGTAACTCCGTATTTCTGACCAATTTCTAAGTCAGGAGTTCCCCTTACCTTTTCCTGTAATACCACCTCCTGCAGCTCTTTTTCTGTTCTGAAACTTACCTTTTGATTAGCCATTACGGTCTCTATATAGTATACAAAATTTAGCTTTTAGTCACATGCTGGTAGTCTTCTGTGCCCTACCAACACCATCACTGCGACTATGCCTTCTGCTGTATAATATATCCTCGGAGCAAAATATGCCTACCCCAGCACAAAGAACAGGGATTGCCAATCTGCCTTTACACTACGGCAAGGTGCCTCCGTGGCTGTTTGGACGGATGTCTCAGCTTGCCCGGGAGATTACTGTTGTCATCGTTGATGAATTTAGTGCTGAGGAGATGCTTCGCCGCCTTTCTGACCCTTTCTGGTTTCAAGCCTTTGGCTGTGTCCTAGGCTATGATTGGCATTCCAGCGGTGTTACCACCACTGTTTGCGGTGTCTTGAAAGAAGGAATAAGAGGGCTGGAGAAGGATTTAGGCTTATTCATTGCCGGCGGCAAAGGCAGGACCTCACGAAAAACCCCATCTGAAATAGAGAATTCAGGGTATTTGCTAAGAGTAAATCCGTCATCTCTAGTATATGCCAGCCGCATGTCAGCCAAAGTGGACAGCTCAGCCACATATTTGCTACCGGCGGAGAGATAGTGCCGAGAGCACCTAAGAAAACGACCCTGGATAAGAAGATTGAGAGGGCGAAAGAGCTTAACCGGCAAGGGTTATCAAATGGGGAGATAGCCAAGATGATGAACGTAAGCAAGGCGATAATTAAAAACTGGCTGGAGGACTACCGATATAAGGCATAGCCCAGCCAGCGGATTTGGAGAGGGCGTCTTACAGTGACT
>Ga0114918_10002472_pt1 | contig 16569 bp, 8 predicted proteins | sample LantaG_FD_87015 | JGI IMG/M metagenome (GOLD analysis project Ga0114918, IMG submission 87015) | Deep subsurface microbial communities from Baltic Sea to uncover new lineages of life (NeLLi) - Landsort_02402 metaG | ecosystem: Environmental > Aquatic > Marine > Oceanic > Sediment | place: Baltic... | reverse complement strand
TTTTTTATCTCACCCCCCTCCCTCATTTCTTGGGCGCCGCCGCCGCACCCACCGCCCGCCGCTTGACCCCCGCCCCCGCCGCCCCGCTCACCCCCGCGCCACTCGCCCCCACACTCTCTATCTTGCCCACCGCCCGCTTGGCCCCGCCCTTGGCCGCCGTCTCCACGCCATTCACTTTGGCCGCAAAGCGGAGCGAGCACAGCGTCTCCCCCGACGACGCCTCGTCGGGCGCGACGTTGACAAACATGAGCGTCTTGCCCGACCCGCCCAGGCAGGGCTGGAGGAGGTGGGTCAGCTTGGAGTTGCGGTACGGGATGTGAGGGGCCTTGGCCGCCAGGGCCGCGAAGACGTCGCCCAGGGCGGACAGCGACTTGTTGATGGCGCACGCCTCCCGCGCCCGGTCGCCCTCCGCCAGGGACCGGCCCAGGCGCTCGGAGCCCGCCAGGTCGACGAGGTTCAGGGCGCCCTTGAGCGCCACGCCAGCCCCCTCGTGCGCGCCCGCAATGGCGAGCATGAAGACCGAGTGCGAGCGGGAGGAGGTGTCGTTCATGGCGGTGGCCGCCGTGGAGCGCGCCGCAGCGGAGGTGGCCAGCAGGGACTCGATGTCCGCCCCCGTCGCCACGGGCACCCGGGTCGCGCCCACCACGCGCGTGTGGCCGTCGGCGGTGTGCTGGATGGCGTTGGGGTCGCCCAGCCGCCCCCCGCCCTTGGGCGCCTCCGGGTGGAGCAGGTCGCGCAAGCCCTCGTTGTACACCTCCACAAAGGAGGCCTCAAAGGTGTAGGCCCAGCCCCCCGGGCCCGCCCGCCGGGCGGCGTCCAGCACCTTGGCGACCGCGCGCGGGATGATGCCCGCCGCGTCGGGCCCGGGCCCGCCCGTCATCGTCCACGTCTTGCCCGCGCCCGTCTGGCCGTAGGAGAAGAGGCAGACCGCGTAGCCGTCCAGGGCGGACTGGACCAGGTCGGCCACCTCCTCGAAGACGGCGGCCTGGGAGGCGCCGGGGCCGAAGGCGCGGTCAAAGGCAAAGGCGTGCGGCTTGGCGGGCGCGCCCGCAGAGGAGCCCGCGGTCCCTGACCCCGCCACCAGTTTCACGGCCAGGCCGTCGGGCGCGGGCGCGACGACAGGGGGGCCGTCCGCGGGCGCGCCGGGGCGGATGCGGCAGAAGACGCGGATGTTGCCCTTCAGCTCCACCAGCGCGTTGTGCAGGCGGCGGCGTTCCGTGGCGGCCTCGCCCAGGGCGGCCTCCAGCCCCCCGACCCGCTCGACCAGGCGGCGCACCATGCCGGCCTGGTCAATGCCCGCGTCCTCCTCCGCGCCCAGGGCCCCGCCGATGGCGTCCTGCAGGGCGGCCAGCTCGCCCTCCACGCGGGCCAGCTTCTGGGTGGCGTCCGTGGAGGTGGCGACCGCGGCGTCGCGGGCGGTGATGGCGGCCCGCGTCTCCGCGCGGGCGCCCTCCACCTCGGCCGCCGCGCCCGCCGCGAGCGCGTCATTCGCGGCCGCGCGGCGAGAGGCCGCGGCCTCGCCCTCCCGCGCCGCCCGCAGCGCGCCCTCCGCCGCCTCCGCCCGGGCCGTGGCGGCTCCGATGCGGGCGTCCGCGTCCGCGGTGCCGGCGACGGCGGAGGCGGCTTTTGCCTCCGCGGCGGCCGCGCGGGCGTCGGCGGCCGCCACAAGGTCGGCCGCGCCCGCTGCGCGGCCGTCGGCGTCGGCCGCGGCCGCCCGGGCGGCCTCGGCGTCAGCCGCGGCGGCCGCGGCCCGCTCGTCCGCGGCGGCGACGGCGGCGCGGGCGGCGTGGGCGTGGGCGTCCGCGGCGGCGGCCCGGGCGTCCGCCTCGGCCGCCGCCGCTTCCGCGGCCGCCGCTTTCGCACCTGCCTCCGCCGCCGCCTGACCCGCCGCGTCCACGGCCGCCCGCCCGTCCTCCACCTCGCCCCGGGCGGCTTCCAGGTCCGCCCGTAGGCGGCCGGCCTCGGCTTCGGCGGCGGCCACGCGGCCGTCCACGGCCGCCAGGCGCTCCGCCACCGCGGCCCGCTCCGCCTGCGCCGCCGCTTCCGCGGCGGCCGCCGCCGCGCGTGCGCCGCTGGCGGCCGCCTCAGCGTCCGCCCGCGCCCCGTCCGCCTCCCGCCCGGCCCGGGCCGCGTCTTTGCGGGCGGCCCACTCGGCCGCTGTCGCGGTCGCCGCCGCCTCCTCCGCCACGCGGGCCGCCTCGCGCGCCGCGTCCCGCTCGCCCGTCAGGCGCTCCACCTCCCGCGCACCGCGCGCGGCGTCGCAGCGGGCCGCGTCCAGGTCGACCGCGGCCGCGGCGGCAGCCGCTTTCGCCGCCACCGCCGCGACGGCCGCCCCGTGCTCCGCCCGGGCCGCGTCCGCGCGGGCGTCCCGGGCGGCCGCCTTGGACGCCAGGGCCGCCGCCTCCACCCGCCCCTCCACCTCGCGCTCAAAGCGGGCGGCTGCGTCAGCCAGGGCCGCGCCGCGGGCGCGGGACGCCAGCAGGCAGGCGCGCAGTTCGCGGGCGGAGCTGGAGGCCAGGGCGGCCTCACACGCACCCGCCAGCTCGCCGTTCAGGACGGTGCGGGCCGCCAGGTCGGCAAGGGAGACGGCGGCGGCCGCAGCCGCGGTCGCTTCGGCGCTGGCCGCCGCCGCGTCGGCGGGGAGAGGCGCCCCGGGCGGAGGGGAGGCGAGAGAGGGGGCTGCGGGTGCAAAAATAGCCGTCGCCCGCCCGATGGCCGGCGGCGGCCGGGCGGAAAGCGGGGCGGACGTGGTGGGCGCGGCCGGCCCAGCACCACCAGGCGTGCCCGCGACCGCCGCGCTGCTTCCGCCGCCGCCGCGCGCGGCCGCGAGCGACGACAGGCGGGCTTTCAGCGCGCCCAGGTTCTGGGCTTTCGAGCTCGCTTCCGTGCCCACCTTGTCGGAGGGGGCGGCCCCTCCCCCACTGACCCCGGCGGACGACGGGGCGGGGGGAGGGTGGGCGGGCGGGCCACCCGGCGCGACGTTTTCGCTGGCCGTCGCGCATTGCGCGTGGACCGGAGGGTGCGCGTCTTTGGCGCCGCCGCCGACCGGCTCCAGCACGCCCGCCCGGTTGGCGCCCAGGCCCAGCGGGCGGGCGGGTGGAGGGGGCATATGGGTGTAGGGAGAGAGAGTTGGTGCGAGTGTGTGTTGGGCGTGCGGGGCGCGCAAACCGGAAGAAGAGAGTGAAGCGGCTGTTTTTTTTTCGCGTCCGCCAAGAAGAGAGGACTCGCGCACGCTCTCTCATTCCTCTCCTTCGCGCTCCCGCCGGCCCAGGGCCACCCGCGGTCACGCGCGAGACCCCTCTCCCTGGCGTGCGCGCTTGTACGCGCGCACACACTCCCTGAGAGATGAAACCTCCCACCCATCTGCCAGCCTCGTCCCTTCGGCCCGCCAATTGGCCACCGGCCAGGCGGCGCGGCCCCACCCCCCCGTCCGCCTCCTGGCTCTCCTCCCTCCTCCCCGGCCCGCCCCCGCCGCCCTGCTCCGAGCCGGACCTGGAGGCCTGGCTGGTGGGCAAAGCGGGCGCCGCCGGCCTCCACCTGGCCTGCACCGTGTCCGAGGCGACACCCGCCGGGCGCGGCCTGGTCGCCACAGCCCGCCTGGCCGCGGGGTCGGCCGCGGCGGCCATCCCGCCCCCGGCCCTGCTGACCGCGGACGCGGCGGTCGCGGCCTCGCCCGCCGCGTCTGCCGCGGCTTCCCACTCGCCGCACGCCGCCATCATCACCGCCCTGGCGGAGGCGCGGACCGTGCCGGGCAGTGCGGCCGCGGCGGGCTGGGGACCGTACGCGCGGGCCCTGCCGGCGAGCACTGGCTGCGTCTTGGAGTGGGACCCGCCCGCCGTGGCATGGCTGGCGGGGAGCCCGCTGGCCGCCGTGGCGGCGTCCGCCCGAGGCGAGGCGGCCGAGGCCGCGGAGGCCGCCGTCATCCCCGCCCTGGTGGACGCCGCGGGCCTAGACTCCGCCTCCGCGGCCGCGGCGGCCGCCTGGGCGGCCTCCATGCTCCTCTCCCGCCTCGTCCGCACCGGCAACCCCGCCCTGGACGGCGGGGCGGGCGGGACGCTCGTCCCCTGGCTGGACATGGCTAATCACGGGCCCGGGAGCGGGCGCGGCGCCCCCGCGGCCATTGGGTGGGAGGAGGCGTCTGGGGCGGTTGTTTTGCGTGTCACACGCACTACCCCCCCCTCGTCCCCGATCCTCGCCTCCTACGGCCCAGACCGCCCAGCGGGAGAAATGCTGCTGGCATATGGTTTCGTCCCGCCGGCCGGCCTGGAAACGCCGGGCGGTGGCCTGGCCATCGCCCCGCCGCTGGCCGCCCTGCTGCCGCTGCGGCCGGGGCGGTTGCCGGCAGGGCTGGTGGAGCAGGCCGCGCTGTGTGCGGCGACGCCGGCAGACGTGGACGCCCTGGCGGGGCGCCTGCTGGACGGAGGCGGACCGCCGCCCCCGCCGGCCCTGCTCGCGGCCGGCGCACGCGCGGCCGCGGACGCCGCGACCGCCGCCCTGGCCGCCAAGAAGGCGGCGGCGGCCGGGCCGCCGACGGGCGATGACAGTCCCCTGGCCTGCATGGTGCGCGATGTATTGGCCCGCGAACGGCGGGCGTTGGAGGGCGCGGCCGCGGACCTGGCGGCGGCGGCGCGGGCGTGGGAGAGGGAGGGGCGGGCGGGGCGGCTAGGTTAGAGGAGAATTTCGTGTCATTTTGCAGTTTTCTTCCCGTGCGCGCACGCCCCGCGCTAGCACTCAAGCGCACACTGTTCATGCCTTGTACAGGCCCGGCCCTGCGTCCAGCCCCGGCCGGGCGGGCTTACCGGGCCGGCCCCGTCCCGCCGCGCGCGCCCGCGTGCGGACACGCGGCGCGGCGGCCAATCCAGTTGACGGCCGCCTCTTCCGCCTCGCCCGCCCGCCCAGCCATGCCCCGCCTCTGCCCGGGCGCCCGGTCAGGCCTGCTGCTGCCTGGCCGCGTGATGCAGCCGCGCCGGCTCGGCCCGCCCGCCGCCAGCCCGCCGTCCGCGCCCAGCCTGGTCTCCGACAGCGGCGCGCCGCGACCCTCCTCCACCCGCCCGCCGTCCCCTCCTCCCCAACCCCCGCCCTCCTCTGCGGCCAAAGCCTGGAAGCGCCTCCTCACCCGCCTGTCCTCCTTGCCACTGGCCGTCGCCGACCTGGCGGCCATCGCGTCCATGAGCTCGGTGGGCACGGTCATTGAGCAGGGGAAGGGGCTGGCCTACTATCAGGAGACCTACCCCGTCAATGGCCCGGGCCTGGGCGGCCTGCTCGACTGGCGGGTCATCACGGCCCTCCGCCTGGACACCGTCTACTCCTCGCCCGCCTTCCTAGGGGCGTGCGCCCTGCTGGCCGCCTGCCTGGCCGCCTGCACCGCCACCCGCCAGTGGCCGGCCGCCCGGGTCGCCCGGGCCTGGCGCTTTGCGCGCACGCCCGGGGCGGCCTACGCGCATGGGAAGGTCCCTGAAGGGCAGGGCTCGGCGGGGCTGGCGGCCGCGCTGCCGGGCGGGCGGGCGGCCGACCTGGGCGCGCAGCTGGCGGCCCGGGGGTACCAGGTCTTCGTCCAGCGCGGGACCGGCGGGCAGGGAGCGGCGGCGGGCGCCGCCGGCACTGGGGCTGCTGCCGGGAAGCCGACCGGCCCACCACCACCCCTCCCCAGCGTCTCCCTGTACGCCTTCAAAGGCATGGCCGGCAAGCTGGGCCCCATCGCGGTGCACGCGTCCCTGCTCCTCACCCTGGGCGGCACCGCCATCGGCGCCCTGGGCGGGTCGCGCGGCCAGGCCCTGGCCCCCGTCGGCACGGCCTTTGACCCGATCTCCGTCCTGCGCCCGGCCTCCCCCCTCGCGTTCCCCCCTCGCGGCGCGGACGGCACGCTCGTCCGGGTGGACGGCTTCGAGGTCGTCTACCGGGACGACGGCTCTGTCGCCCAGTTCGTGTCCGATCTGTCTGTCGTCAGGGATGATGGGTCCAGCGGCCCCGCCAACCCACCCGACGACGCGCGCGACGTGCTGGCGGCCGGCTCCATCTCCGTCAACTCCCCCCTCCGGTACAAAGGCCTGACCATTTACCAGGCGGACTTTGGCATGGCGGCCATGACGGTGACGGCGCCCTGGTCGCCGCTCTCTCCGCCGGGGGGCGGGCCCTTCAAGCTGCCGGTCGCGGAGCTCAAGGGCTCGGCCGGCGTCGCCGGCCGGGCGTGGGCGACCTTCCTGCCCCTGCCAGACGATGATGGGAGCAGCGCCGGCGCGCCCCCCGCCTCTCCCTCCTCCGCCCCCGCCCCCTCCTCCACCCAGCCCCGGGGCATCACCCTCCTGGCCCGCGACTTCCAGACGGTCGTCCTGTACAGCGCGGACGGCTCCTTCGCGGGCGTGCGCCGGCCGGATTCGGGCAAGCCGATCACCGTGGGCGGGATGGAGGTGGTGGTGGGCGACATTGTGGGGTCGACGGGGCTCGAGCTCAAGGCCGACCCGGGCGTGCCGGCCGTGTACGCAGGGTTCGGGGGCCTCATGGTGTCCACCCTCGTCTCCTACCTGTCCCACTCCCAGGTGTGGGCGGTGGAGGCCGAGGAGGAGGAGGAACGGGAGGGAGAGGAAGGCAGCACGGCCGTCCATCGCAGCGTGAAACTCCACGTCGGCGGCCGCACCAACCGGGCGGCCCTGGGCTTCAAGGAGGAGCTGGAGGCGGCCATGGCGGCCGTGCCGGACAGGGGTTAGCACGGAAGGGCGAGCATGCGCGCGCGAGAGAGATGGCAATGTGTGGACGCGAAGATTCAACAAAACACACACATACACACACCACATACCACCACACACACATACTCGCACCCCCCACTCTCTCTCACGCGCCCGCCGCACTCCCTTCTTCCGCCCGCTTCGCCGCCACCTCCAGCGCCCACACCGCGGCCAGGCCCACCATCTGCGTCACCAAGGGCGCGACAAAGGAGTGGGCGGCCAGAGCCTCGTACGCCAGGGCCGCCCCCTCCAGGGCGACCAGGGCCGGCACGACCCACGCCCGGGTGGGGCCGTCCTCGCGCGGCCAGCGCGGGATGACGGTCGGCGCCGACCCCGTCTCGTCCAGGGCTTCCGCCAGGAAGCGGCCAAAGGCGTCGGCGTCGTCGGCGTCGTCGCCCTTGGCGGCGACGCCTTTCTCATTCTCTTCCTCGTCCTCGAGCGGCGACAGCAGGTTCTCCCAAAAGCCGCCGCTCTTGGCGGGCGGCTTGGCCTTCTTAGCAGCAGCAGCAGCGGGAGACGAGGAGGTGGAGGTGGAGGTCGAAGAAGGCGAAGCGGCGTCCAGGGCGGCGTCGACCTCGTTGGCCGCCGCCTTCAGGCCGGCCAGGCGGGAGGCGAGGCCGGCCAGGAAGCCGTCCCCGCCGCCGCCGCCCCCGCCCTCCGCCTCCGCGTCCTTCTCCTCGGCCGTGCTGCCCTCCCAGTACGCCCACGCCAGCTCGCGCAAGGTGACGGGCGCGCCCGTCAGGGAGCCGGACAGGACGACGTCGCCGTCGTCGCTGAAGCTGAGCCGCTTCTCCTTCGTGGCGGCCAGGGCGGCGGCGGCGGCGGTGGTGCCCTTGCCGCCGCCCTGGCCGCCCTCCTTGCCGCCGCCGCCCTCCCTGGCAGTGCCGCCTGCGCTCATGATGGGCCCCGTGATGACGACGGGCACCTCGCAGCCCGCGACCGCGGCGGCGGCCGCGCCCAGGCCGAGGGCGAGGAAGGGCGCCAGCCAGGCCGCGGGCAGCGGGGTGGGTGGGGTCAGCGTCCCCGGGATGGCGGCCGCCGCGGCGGCCGCGGCCTGGGCGGCCGCCGCGGCGGAGGACCACAGGGTCAGCGGGTCGCCCCCGGCGGCGGCGGCGGCGGCGGCGGGGCCGCCGCCGGCCCCGCCGCCGGCCGCCGCGGCAGCGGCCGCCGCGGCCGCGGGCGCGCCGTCAGGGGCCTCCACCCACGCGCGCACGCCCGCCAGGGCCAGGCCCCGCCACATGGCCGTGTCCGCCCAGGCCACGCCCGCCGCGAAGGTGAAGGCGCGGAGCGGGGTCAGGGAGCCCAGGGCGCCGTGGCCCTCCACCTCGCCCCACCACACGCCGCCCAGGGCGGCCCGGACGGCCGCCAGGGACGCCGCGTAGGGCAGGCCGCACGCCAGGCCGACGCCCAGGCTGGCGCCCAGCGGCTCCGTCCGGGCGGCGGCCCAGGGGTCCAGGCCGAACGCCCAGGCGCCGAGCCAGACGAGGACCGTGGTGACGACCGCGTTGGAGAAGGCGCTCTCGTCCGGGGAGGGCGGGAGCGCGGCGGTCGCGCCGAAGAGGGCCGAGGGCGAGGAGGGCGGGGAGGAGGTGTCTTTTTTGTTGTCCGGCCCGCCGCGCCCGGCGGGGCCGTCGCGGGCCTCGGCGCGTGCCAGGTGCCGGTCTCCGAAAGTGCGCGGTCCTTGATCCACACGCCCGGGGCGTTGGTGCACCAGGCGGGGCGGGAACGCGGCCGGGCGGCGCGGGAGGCGGGGGGCATGGGCCGGCGGCGGAGCGGACAGCGGCCCGACGATGCCGCCCCGGAGGGCGAGCATAGTGGGCATCACGAGGCACGCGTGTGGGGCGCGAGGCCAGGTGTGTGCGTGCGGACCCGAGAGTGTGTGTGCGTACGTGTTCACTCACCCCACCACGCGCAGGAGACGCCGTGTCATGGATGAGAGAGGGGAGCGACGTTAACTCTCTCTCTCTCTCGGGCCCCGCCTCTCCCCGACCTTCGCACTCTTTCGTTCCTTCGCCCTCTCGCCTCCCACACGCGCGCCCAACGCCCTCGCCATGGCCACCGCCCTGACCACCAAGGTTTGCCCAGTCATATGCCCTCTCTCTCTGCATGCTCTGCTAACATCCGCCGTGCACGCACTCTCTGTCTCTTTCATTCGCACCCCCTCACAAATTTGCGCCCCTCTCTTCCCACACAGGCCGCCGCCGCACGGCCGGCCGCCCCTTCCCAGTCCCGCCCCCCCGCCCCAGGCCGGTCGGTTCTGCGAGCCTCGCCCGTGGCCACCCCCGCCCAGCGCTCGGCCATGGTAAAGCTAGAGAGAGAGAGAGAGAGAGAGAGAGAGAAAGAGGGAGGTCGCGAAAAACGCGCGGCTAGCTTTTTTTCGCGCCGGCGGCGGCGGCCGGGCTCCCCCTCACGTCTCCTCCTCCCCCTCCACACCCACAGCTCACGGCCACCGCCGCCGTCCAGCAGGCCGTCAACTATGAGGCCCTGGCTACCGACATGGACCTGAAGTCGCCGCTGGAGATCATGGACTGCGTGCGTTGGTTTTGAGAAGAGAGAAAAAAGCACGAGAAGAAGAGAGACGGGGGCGGGCGTTCTTGGCCACGACCGAGACCGCGGCCTGACCCTGACCTCACCCCTCTCACTCTCACCCCTCCCCTCCCCTCCCCTCCCTCCCCACTTCCAGGCCCTCGCCACCTTCGGCCCCGACATCGCCATCGCCTTCTCCGGCGCGGAAGACGTCGCCCTGATTGAGTACGTCCACCTGACGGGCCGCCCTTACCGCGTCTTCTCCCTGGACACGGGCCGCCTCAACCCGGAGACCTACCGCCTGTTTGATGCGGTAGAGAAGCATTACAAGATCAAGATCGAGTACACATTCCCTGACGCCCAGGAGACCATGGACTTTGTGCGTGAGAAGGGCATGTTCTCCTTTTACGAGGACGGCCACGGCGAGTGCTGCCGGGTGCGGAAGGTGCGCCCCCTGCGCCGCCAGCTGACGACCCTGAAGGCCTGGGTGACGGGCCAGCGGAAGGACCAGTCGCCGGGCACGCGGTCGGCCGTGCCCGTGGTGCAGGTCGACCCCGCCTTTGAAGGGGTGGGCGGCGGCCCGGGCTCCCTCATCAAGTTCAACCCGCTGGCCAACGCGACCTCGGCCCAGGTCTGGGGCTTCCTGCGGGTCATGGGCGTGCCCGTCAACGAGCTGCACAGCTGCGGGTACGTGTCGATCGGGTGCGAGCCCTGCACGCGGGCGGTCCTCCCCGGCCAGCACGAGCGGGAGGGGCGGTGGTGGTGGGAGGACGCGGCGGCCAAAGAGTGCGGCCTGCACAGCGGCAACATCGTCGACGCGGCGGCGGACCAGGCGGCCAAGGAGGGCGCGCCCGACCTGTGGGGGGCGGGCTCGGCAGTGAAGGCGGTCTCTAAAGCGGACGTGGAGAAGTTGCTGGCCACGGCCGGCACCCGCCCGGGCCCGGCCACCCTGGTCGCCCTGTACGCGCCCTGGTGCCAGTTCTGCCAGGGCCTGGAGCCCGCGTACGAGGAGCTGGCGGCCAAGATGGGCGGCAGCAAGGCCGTGCGCGTGGTGAAGCTGCGCGCGGACGAGGCAGACGTGCGCCCCTGGGCGGAGGCGGCCTTTGGGCTCAAAACCTTCCCCACGCTGGCGCTGATCCCGGCGGTCGGCAAGCCGGTCAAGTACGGGTCGGACGACCGGAGCGTGGAGATGCTGGAGAACTGGACCGCCTCGGTCGCCGGGTTTGAGTGATAATGAGGGGGAGGGGGGAGGGGGGAGGGGCGAGGGGCCGTGGAACACACCATCATTTTGCCTCGGGTCTTTGCGCGCGCCTTCTCTCTGTCTCCCCTCAAAACTCCGCACACGCACCACACCATGCGGGCCACCGTGACGCATCAGGTGAGGGTCGCGCAGAGGTTGGGGTGATGTCTATGGCTCGGCAGCGGGGGCGTGCGTTCACGGCCCACATGCGTTGTGCGACGAGGCGAGAACAACGATGACACCCGCGCCGATGCCACGAGCTAGCCTTGCGGCGTCCCGCGGTGTGAGACACACGCGCCCGCCCTCCAAACTCACACGCACATTGCAAACTCATCGACTCTCTCTACAGGCTCCGCACGCGGCTGCGGCCACCAGCCGCCTCCCCTCCCGGCGGCAGGCGATTGCTGTCGTCGGCGCGACCGGGCCGTGCTCGCCCGCCGACGGTCCACCTCCGCCCGCTCCCGTCGGCCTCGCCCTGGCCGCCCTGGCCCTGATGGCCTCCCTGGCGGGGCCTGTGTTGGGGCCGGCCCACGCCATTTCGGGGGGTGGAGGTAAGGTGCAAAGGAGAGAGAGAGGGAGAGAGGCGGAGGAGCGGTGGACACCCCACCCCCTCCCCTCACATCATCATCCATCCACACACCTCACCCTTCTCACACCCAATCATTTCTCTTCAGGCGACCTCTCGGAGGCCAACTACAAGGACCTGACGGGCATGAGCCTGGCGGGCAAGAAGCTGTATAAGGCCCAGTTCCGGTCCACCATCTTCGACAAAGCAGGTGAGAAGAGGAGGGAGGGAGAGAGGAGGTCTGTGGCGCACGGCCATCATTCTCCATCCCTCTCTCCCTCATCCTCTCCTCCCCTCTCCCTTTTCACTTCAAAAGACCTGTCCGGCGCCAACATGTTTGGCTCCTTCTGCGAGGGCGCCTCCTTCGTGGGCGCCAACCTGCGCGGGACGGACCTCGAATCCGTCGACTGCAAGGACTGCAATCTGACGGACGCAGTCCTGGAGGGGGCCCTGGTGACCAACATGCAACTGGTCGGGCGCAACCTGAAGATTGGGGGTTCGGACTGGACGGACGTCCTGCTGCGTAAGGACGTCAACAAGGCGCTGTGCGCCATCGCGGACGGCGTCAACCCGACGACGGGCGTCGCGACCCGGGACAGCCTGAACTGCCCCTGAGAGGGAATGGGTTTGTTGCGCGCGTGTTTTTGATCGAAGAAGCAGCGTCTCTCATTCAGCGTCTCTCATTCAGCGTCTCTCATTCACACACGCCGCACACGCGCACACACGCACGCCCCTCACTCTCACTCTCTCACGCACACAGCTGGTAGCCACCACCACAAACACATTCATCGGACAAACAAAGAATAAAACCCCTCCTCGCGCCCCCCCCCCTCCATCCAATCCATCCAATCCATCCACTCTCATTCACTCATCATCGTCCCCGCCCTTGGAGAACGGGTTGAACCGCTTCAGGAAGGCGATGGCCTCCGTGTTGAGGATGGGCTCGTCGTACTTGTCGATGACGGCCGCGAACGCCTTCTTGTCCGCGCGCAGGGGCGCCAGGTTGGGGTCGGCCCGGATCTTGGTGTACGCGGAGAAACCCGCCCGCATGGCGTCATCCAGCGCCTCCAGCCCCGCGTCCACCTGGCCGATGGCCGCGTAACAGCAGGCGATGTTGTACTGGGTGGCCCGGTACACCTGGGTGACGCGCGCAAAGTCGTCGCCCAGGTAGTTGGCCGGCTCCATGGCCAGGACGTTCTCGAAGTCGACCAGCGCGCCCGCGTGGTCGCCGCCATTGAACTTCTTGAGCGCGCCCTCGAACAGCACCACCCGCTCCGCCGCCAGCTCCTTCGCCTTCAGGTAGTTGTTGGCCTGCATCTCCTTGGTGCCGGCCCCGTAGTTGCCCCCGCCCCGCTCCGCCTTGAAGCGGCGCTCCGCCTCGGACAGCGTCTCCGCCTCCATCGCGGACATGTCGCCAAACTTGCGCTCAAACTTGAGGTACACTTTGCCCGCGTTCCGCGTCTTGATGGCGTACATGACCTGCCCAAAGTTGAGGGCCTCCCAGATGTCGTCGCCGAAGGAGGCGGAGACGCGGACCAGCTTGTCGCCGGGGGAGATGGCCGGGTCCGTGTTGCCCAGGGACGGGTCGGTGCGCGACACGTACGCCGCGCCGTCCTTGCCGCGCGCCCACCGCACGCCCAGCGGCTTGTCCAGGTAGACCTCGAAGGTCGGGGCCTGGTCGGACGCGGGCGACGCGGCGGGCGGGGCCGAGGAGGTGGTGGTCGGCTCGGCCGTCGTCGCCCGGGCGGGGCGGGCCCGGCGGGCGAGGGAGGCGGACTGGAGGGAGGGAGGGGGAGAGGGTCGAGGGTCAGCTCCCCTAGCCGGGTGTTTGTGTGTGTCTCTCTCCCCTCAAGGCCAGGGGCCTCGCAGCCCCGGCTCAACTCATGCGAACAGACGCGCCACATGTTAAAGGCCCGGCCTGGTCAGGACAGAGTGGGAAAAAATCTCTCTTACCTTGGCGCGGGGCAGGCCGGACGAGACGAGCGCGGCGGGCAGCGCCCTGTGAAGCAGGGAGAGAGGGGTGAATGCGGGTGAGAGTCTCCTACGGCCGGCGTGGGCGTGGCGGGGTACCGGACGGGCACGCAGCCGCCGCCCAGGTGTATTTTATGTTCGGCATCAACGGCAGGGTGGGTGGTGGGAGGGGGAGGAGGGGTCGGCTGGTTCCCACAGGCCGGGGCACGGGCGAGAGCGACGGGGCAGTGTGGCCACGCGCGGCGGGCCGTGCGAGAGCAAAGAGCGCGTCTAGGAGGAATCCGCTCTCAACCCTCTCTCTCTCGTCCCATTTTCCTCCTGTCTCACCGGCTAGCCCGGATGGGCATGGTGGCCGCCCGGGAGGAGGCGTGCGCGGTCAGCATGGCGTGTGTGTGTGTGTGTGTGTGTGTGTGTGTGTGTGTGTTTGTCGCAGAGAGGGCGGAAAGAGAAGAAGCAGAGTGACCTCTGGTCTTTCTCTCTCTCTCTCCTCTCCCACTTTTTCGTTTTTCGACGTCGTCGTGGCGGGCGTGGAAATGCGGCGCCCAGTCATCCTCGCCCTCCTCGCGGGCCTGGCCCTGCTGGTGGGCCATGTGATAGGTCAGACCAGTGACCGTTCCACAACACAGGGCGCGCCGTGAGTTGAAAGCTGGACAAGGGGGCGCGGGGCGCGCGGGGAAGCGGCGGCGTCGAGCGGTCACGCCCGCGCTCTGTTTCAACCCCCCCTCACCCCCTCCTCTCTCTCCCCACCCATCCCCCAGCGCCCGCCTCGTCCGCCCCGTCCCCGGCTCCTCCCTGCTGGAGGCCGACGCGGAGGGGCTGGCCCTGCTGCGGGCCCTGCCCCCCGGCGCGCCGGTCGCGCCCGTCGTCGTCATCGGCCCTTACCGGTCAGGCAAGTCCTTCCTCCTCAACCAGCTGCTGGGCGTGGGGTGCGCGTCCGGGTTCGGGGTGGGCCACACGCGGTCCACCCAGACGCGCGGCGTGTGGATGTGGTCCGAGCCGGTGGAGAGAGCGGCCTTCCTCGCGTCGGCCGGCCGCCCGGGCAGCGGCGGCGAGGGGCCGCCAGGGGACGACTCCGCGGCGTCCACCACCACCTCCACCCCCGCCACCGCCCCGCGCCTCCTGTTCATCGACACGGAGGGCTTCGAGTCGGCGGGCCAGGCGGACGCGTACGACGACCGCATCTTCGCCCTGGCCACCGTCCTGTCCTCCGTGCTCGTGTACAACCTGCCCGAAGCGCTGCGGGAGTCGGATGTGGAGAAGCTGTCCTTCGCGGCCCAGCTGGCGGACGCGCTGTACGACGGCAGCAGCGCCGGCGGTGGTGCGGGCGCCACCGACCCCGCCCCCACCAACGCGGTCGCGCCGGGCGCCATGGTCTGGCTGATCCAGCGCGACTTCCTGGGCGGGCCGTCCGCCCAAGAGGCCCTGGACGCGGCCCTCGCGCCGGTCCCCAACCCGGGCGGGGACGCGGGCATCGCCGCCGTCAACGGGGTGCGGGCGGCGCTGCGCGTGGTGGCGCGCACCTCCACCGCCGCCTCCCTCGCCCAGCCCCACCTGGACCGGACGGCGCTGTGCGAGTTGGGGGACGCCGCGCTGGCGCCCGCGTACCGGGCCGGGCGGGAAAGGTTGAAGACCCTCGTCGGCGGCCTGGCGGCGCCCAAACGCATCGGGGGCAAAGTCCTGGACGGCCCGGGCCTGGCGGACCTGGTGGAGCAGCTGGTGGGCGCCCTGAACGCGCGGGAGGTCCCCTCCGCGGGGGCGATCCTCGCCCACTTCAACCGGGACTTGGGGCACACGGTGGTGGGCGAGTATGAGGCCGCCCTGCGGGCCGTGCCGCTGCCCGCGCCGGAGGCGGGCCTGGAGGCGGCGCACGTGGCCGCGCAGGCCGCCGCCCTCGCCCACTTTGCGCGCGCCCGGTTCGGGCGGGCGGGCGGGGGTTGGGGTGGTCAGGGCGGGGGCGGGAGTGAAAAGAAGGGCAAGGCGGGCGGCGACGCGGCGGGCGGGGCGTCTCCCGACCCGCTGGCGTCCGCGCTCGCGGCCGACATTGCGACCGCCTGGTCTGCCGCCCGCGACCGCAACGAGCTGGCGTCGTCGCGCTCCTGCTCGGCCCTCGCCGCGACCTGCGAGGACGGCATGGAGGCGGAGGGGCGGGCGGCGCTGCCGTCCATGGGCCGGTTTGCGGCGCGCTACGCCGCCTGCAGGTCGGCCTTCGAGGCCGGCTGCGTGGGCCCTGCCGCGCCCGACGCGTCCGCCCGCCTGGACCGGGCGCACGACCGGGAGCTGGGCCGGTTCACGGCCTCCTACAACGACCGCCTCGCCTCCGCCCTGACGGGCGGCGCCCTGGCGGCCATCGTGGCCGGCCGGTTTCTGTTTCGGGCCGGCCTGCTTGAAGGGTGCGGGTGGGCGGCCTTTGCGGTGCTCCAGCTCTACCCGCGCGCCCGGTGGGGCCCGGGCGGGTCCATGTACGAGACGCGCTGGTGGTCGGGCGGCGTGGTGCGCGGGTGGGAGGCGGTGGCGCGCTTCCCCGCGGTCTGGGTCTTGGCGGGCGTCGGGGTGGCGCTGCTGGTGCTCGTCCGGTGCGGCCGGCGGGTGCGCGCGCGCCGCGCCGCGGCCGCGCGCCGGCGGCGGGGCGGTAGCGGCAAGGGCGGCGACGACGCGCTGGCTGCCGTTGACCGCCCGCGCCGGCCACCGGGCCGCCCGGCCGCCTCCATCGCGTCACGACTGCTGTACGGTGCGTCCGCCCGCCCGGCGGCGGCGGACCGGGACTTGGAGGTGTGAGATGGAAGGGGGAGGTTGAGTATTGATTTGATAGAGAAAGACCTAGCGAGAAGACCGACCGTTTTACACACACCCACTCATCACTCCTTCCGGCACGTCTTGCGTTCGGCCAGCACCGCCTCCAGCGTGGGCCGTCCCGTGAGCGGCAGGCGGGCGGCCGCCCACAGGCGGTACACCGCCTCCGTCGCGGCCTTGAGGGCCGGAACCCGCAAAAAGCCGTACACCCACCCCAGCCCCACCGCCTCGTACAGCTCCCGGAAGACCTCCACGCCAGACAGGACGCGCCCATCCCGCCGGACGGCGTGGATGGTGGCCATGGCGGTCTCGTAGGATATGCCAAAGGCCGCGCCTGGGCCGGCCTCAAAGTCGGGTCCCGCCACGTCCACAAACCAAATCTTGCCCGCCCCCTCATCCCGCGCCCTCAACATGTTCACCTCGCGCATGCACAGGGGACAGTCACCGTCGTACAGCATGGCGATGGTGGTGGCCGGGGATGGCCAGGCGGGCGGGGGAGGAGGCGGGGGTGTGGAGGAGGGGGTGAAGGCGGAGGCGGAGGGGGCGGCCGTCGTCGCGGCCGCGCGCGGCCAGGTCTGAGGCAGCGCCGCGCGCCGCGGGATGCGGGGGGCGGTCCTGCTGCTGCCCGCGAGCCCGCCGGCGCCAGCCCGCGCCAAGGCGGCCGCGCCCGCTGCCCGGGTGGCCATGACGCGCAGGGCGAGGGCTGACATAAAGGTGCGTATGCGTGTGTGCGTGTGTGTGTGTGTGTGTGTGTG
>Ga0114918_10002471_pt1 | contig 16570 bp, 24 predicted proteins | sample LantaG_FD_87015 | JGI IMG/M metagenome (GOLD analysis project Ga0114918, IMG submission 87015) | Deep subsurface microbial communities from Baltic Sea to uncover new lineages of life (NeLLi) - Landsort_02402 metaG | ecosystem: Environmental > Aquatic > Marine > Oceanic > Sediment | place... | reverse complement strand
TCTCTTATCTCCTGCTTATCAATATTTAAAAATGTGGCTTCGTATTCTATTTTCATTAATTTTGTCTTCTAAAAAATTTAAATTATTGTTCCGTATGAGTTAAAAGATCTAAAGGATAAAATTTACCAGCCAAGTAATCTTTAATCATCTTTTTTATATCCATATCTCTCAAGGTATTGATATCCATTTGATATATCTCTTCTGGCGTAAACCATTTAGTTTCCGAGACATCATCATAAAGTTTCCCTATTTTATTATCAGATATTTTACCAATAAAAATGATTTTAATGGCGTGCGGGGTAATGCCAAATCTTTCTTTTAGGTTTTCCAAAAACAAAGAGTAAATTCCCAGAATATGCGTTGGTTCAAAGCCCAGGCCTGCTTCTTCTTTTACCTCTCTTTTTACTGCTTCTAGGGGATTTTCCCCTACTTCAATCCAACCAGCAGGATGGCTCCACATTCCTTTGACTTTTTCTTTAGTTTCTTTAACTAAAAGTATTTTACCATTCCTTTCTAATATGGCCCCCACTACTCCAAATGTTTGAGTGGTAACTCTTTTGGTCATTTTTGTAGTTTATATTTAAGCTTTTTTAATTTTAACTCTTTTTAAAGAGTTCGTCTAATTAATCTAACCAAGTTAAGGAAATTATAATAACCTAAAACTGCTATTTTTGACAATAAGGACAATATCTAGTCCCCCTCCCGGCAATTTTGACCTTTTTAATCTTTTCTTTTCGGCATCGAGAACATTTTTGGCCTTCTTTTTTATATACTTTTAAAAACTTTATAAACTGGCCTTGTTGTCCCTGAGCATCTACATAATTATTAAACGTTGTGCCTCGATACTTAATAGATAACTTTAAAATATTTCTGATAGCTTGATGTAATTTTTCCAATTCTTTTTCCGTCAGAGTATTTATTTTCCTATTGGGTAGAATATGAGCTTTAAAAAGACTTTCATCAACATAAATATTCCCTAACCCAGCTACATATTTCTGATTTAATAAAAAAGCTTTAATATTTCCTTTCCCCTCCTGAAATAATTTCTTAAAGTTTAATAAAGTAAATTCATTACCCAGAGGGTCTAATCCTAATTTATCTTCAAGTTTTTTTAATCCTTCTTGATTAACTATTTGCCAAAATCCAAACTGACGTTGATCATTATAAAATAATTTGGATTGGTCTTGAAAATAAACTATTAAATGAGTTTGTTTATGCGGTAAACCAAACTGATTATTCCCCTCACTATGTCCGCCAACTGTTATCTTGTTTTTATGCAGATAGATAATTTGCCCGGTCATCCGGAGATGAACAATAAGATATTTATTTTTTTGAGTTAACTGAATAATAATAAATTTCCCCCAGCGAGAAATCTTTTGAAAACTGTTATTCTTTAAAATACCACAAAAATCTTTATGATTCCCTTTAACAATTTTAGGTAAACAAACTTCTACTCTTTTAATCTTTTTATTAAGAATCGTTTTATTTAAATCATTGATAATTGTTTGTATTTCAGGTAGTTCTGGCATAATTTTATATCTTATACTTTTATTGTACCACTTTAATAGAAATAGAAAGGGCGCGGAAGAATTATTTTGATTGATAACTCTATCCGCGCTCATAAATTTTTACCTATTTCTAGGGTCTTGGACATTAAAAACAGGTAAACATCCCGGAAACTCAAATCTTTTCTTGGTCCTTTCATTCTCGACAGCCATCCTCTTTTGGTCATATTTGACCAATAAAGTATAGCTATCAGAATACTTGCTTCCGAGGATCTTAAATCTCATCCCTGGAAGTAGATTTCCTATTGTTTTCGGTATTTTTTCTTTCATTTTCTCTCCCTCCTCATTTTTAATTTTTAAATCCTTTAATTAAATAAAAATAATTCAAGCTAGAATCATTATTTATTTCATGTCTATATTATATCAGATTTTATCAAATTGTCAATAGGCACTCTTAATAAAGAAACAATAAATAAATGTTTTTTATATATAAAATTTAATTAATTTGGTTTTATCCTTTAATAAAGAAAGTCTAAATTTTCGACTAAAAAGAGAATCCCGTAATTAAATGAAATGCTCCATTGACTAAGGGAATTATTACGGGAAAAAGGAAAAAGATAAAAAATATTAAAATAAACAATTGATATTGATATAAAAATGTTTTTAGATTATCAAATTGTTTGGGTAAAAAAGTAAAAAGAATATGCGAACCATCTAAAGGAGGAATGGGTAACAAGTTAAAAATAGCTAAGATAAGGTTTATCCAAACTATATAACTTAAAATAGTTATTAAATTTATGGCAATTTGGGCAGAAAATAAATAAGGAATAAATCTTAAAATTATTCCAAAGAATAAAGCCATAAAAATGTTGGCTAATGGTCCGGCAAAAGCAACTTTGGCTTGGCCATAAACCTTGTCTCTTAGATTATAAGGATTTAAAGGAACTGGCTTAGCCCACCCAAAGATTATGCCTGCATGAGAGATAATTAATAACAAAGGCACAAGTATTGAGCCAATGGGATCTAAATGATTTATAGGATTCAAAGTTAAGCGACCAGCTAATCTTGCTGTGGGGTCGCCCAGATAATCCGCCATTAAGCCATGAGAAACTTCGTGGATGATAACGGAAAAGAGAAAAATTAAAATTATAAAAATTAATATTATTTCCATTGCAATTTTTTAAATAATATATTACTATGACAATATATTATTATACCAATATGTCTAGAGTTTGCCAAATTTGTGGTAAAAAATCAATAATGAAGCGAAAGCTGAATAAGCTGAGAGGAAAATATAATCCTACTCCTAAAAAAAGAAAATACCCCAATCTTCAATGGGTTACTTTGGCTGATGGAAAAAGAGTCAAAGCATGTACCAAATGTATTAGAACACTTTCTAAGAAGAAAAAATAAGATCCCAGTTCTGATAAATAAAATATCGCCTCATAAAAGGCGGTTTTTTAATAAAAAGCCCTACTGCTTATCCATTAATCTCAGAAATAAATCTAAGACGGGAATCGCTTACTAAACATTACATTTAGTAAATATGAAACCCTATAAGAAGTGTTTGTCTAAGAATTTGTATGGACAACAATAGGACTTGTACCTTTATTATATAATCTATAAAACTCAAGTCAATACCTCCTAAAACATTATATCCTCTTCCGCTCTTTTGTAATCAAAAACATCTTCGGCCGCAAACCAAAAACCTAATTCATGCTCTGCCTCTTCTGGCGTTTCCGAAGCATGAATAATGTTATGGATAGCTCTCTTATCTTTATTAGCAGCCGTAGCATCATCAACAGAAAAATCTCCTCTGATAGTCCCCATTTCGGCTTGAGAAGGCATAGAACCTCCTACTATCTTTCTAACCATATCAATGGAATGAATTCCTTGAACAATCATTTTAACCATTGGTCCGGAAATCATAAAATCAATCAGCCAACCACGAACCATCTTTCCAATTTTCAAAGGATCTTCTGTGCCCAATTCTTCCTGAGCACTAAAGCCATATTTTTTATAATTGCTTAATGTTTTTTCTCCTAATCTTTTTATCCACTTCTTATCTTGGGGATAATGGCTATCAATTTGCTGTTTATTCGCTTGAAACATTTCCAGAGAAATTATTTTCAAACCTCTTTTTTCTATTCTATTTATCACTTCTCCAATTAATCCCCTTTTAATTCCATCTGGTTTAATTAAAACCACTGTTTTTTCTTGTTTCATATTAATCATAAATTGTTAATTATTAGATAATTTCCATTGGAGATAATTTTAATATCTCCGTCTTGGTCTGTTCTTAGAATATTTATACCAAGTTCTTCCAGACTTTTCAAGACCTCTTCATGGGGATGCCCATAAGAGTTATCTTTACCACAGGAGATAATAGCAATATCTGGTAAAACATTTTCTAAAAATTTTGGGGAGGTAGATGTTTTACTACCATGATGCCCAACTTTTAAGACATCCGAATTAAGATTATAACCCTCTTTAGATATTATTTTATTTTCGGAAACCTTTGTAGCGTCACCCGTAAAAAGAAAAGAATTATTTCCAAAACTGAGACGAGAAACAATTGAGGTATCATTACTATCTTTAATTTTTTCCCCTTCTAAACTTTCGAAAGGATAAAGAATATCTAAAGAAACTTTTCCTATTTTTAGCTCTTGAGAGCTATGAGCAATTATAATCTCGGCATCTTCTTTTTGAATCATTTCTTTCCATTTGTCATATTGAGATGTGTCCCGCACAATTCCGGTCCATAAAATTCGCTGAACATTATAACTCTCTAAAACACTTAAAAGCCCTGTAATATGGTCTGCTTCTGGATGCGTAAGGATAAGAAGGTCTATTGTTCTATCCCAGAAGGGCATTTCCTCGGCTAATTTTTCTAGAATCATGGAATTAGGCCCACCATCAATTAAAATCTGATTTTTATAAGGTGTTTCAATAAAAATAGCATCCCCTTGCCCCACATCAAGAAATGTTACTTCCAAAGAATTATCCTGGTTCAAATGAAAGATAACCTGCCAAACAACCAGATTAGCTAAAAATAAAAAAAGAATTATTAAAAGACTTAATTTCCTCCCATCTATCATTTATTTTTTATTTAATTCGGCAACTAATTTTTCAATATCAATCCCATATGTTTCACAAACTTGTTCAAGTTTTAAACTCTCAATTTCAAACCTAGCCATGGGACAAGTTAAACAAGGTAAATTATACTTTGCCAAAATCTTTTCGGCTCCTTTTTTATTCAAAATTTCAGATAAAATAGTGTTTTTAGTAATCATAATGTTAACCAACCACCGTCTACCACTATCGTATGGCCTGTTATGTATTCGCTTTCATTACTTGCTAAAAAAGCAACCGCATTAGCTATATCCTCTGGCTTGCCAATTCTTCCATAAGGGATCTTAGAAAGTAAAGCTGTTTTTACATTCTCGTCAGCCAACATATCATTGGTCATGTCTGTATCAATGACTCCCGGAGCTACAGCATTAACATTAATTTTATATTTTCCTAAATCCAATGCTAACTCTCTGGTCATATTCACAATCCCTCCTTTGGCCGCACAATAAATACTAGACAAGTCAAAACCAACAAATCCAGCAATGCTTGCTATATTAACGATTTTGCCGGATTTTTGTTTTTTCATTTCGGGAATGACATTTTTGATACCCAAAATTACTCCCCTTAAATCTACTGATAAAAGCTTGTCTATTTTGGAAGTATCCATATTCTCTAGCTCTTCCTGAATAAATATACCGGCATTATTCACCAAAATATCTATTCGACCAAATTTTTTCTTTGTGGACTGAATAACATTTTTAATCTCTTCTTCTTTAGTCACATCTAATTTCAAAGCCAATCCTTCTCCTTTTAATTTTTTAATTTCCTGAACAACTTCTTCACAATCGTCTTGATCTATATCCGTGACCACAACTTTAACTCCATTTCTGGCTAATTTTAAAGCAATCGCTTTTCCAATTCCCCTTCTAGCACCAGTAACAATGGCCACTTTATTTTTTAAATCTTCGTACATATGTATTTATTATTTAATTTAAATTTTCTCGACTTTTAATTTTTTAATTGCTTGTTCTACAAGTTTTTGAACTTCAATTTTTGCTTCTTCTATAAGAACTCTTTTTAAATTTGCTTTTGTTTCCGGGTGTTTTGCTAAAAACTTTTGACAATAAAATTCTTCCGGTAAAATTGATATATCAAAAGTCCCTATTTGTTCTGCTTTTTCTATTATATCTTTTTTATCCATTCCTATCAAAGGTTTTAAGACCGGAATACTTATGGCCTGCTCAATAACCCTCATATTGGCTAATGTTTGCGAAGCCACCTGTCCAATGTTTTCCCCAGTGAATAAAACATCTACTCCTTTCTTTCCCGCCAAAATTTCGGCAATTCTAAACATAAATCTACGACATAGAATACACCCTAACTCGGAATTAGTTTTCTGAAAAATAGCTTTTTGAATATCTAAAAATGGAATCAAATAAAGTTCTGATTTAAATTGGTATTTATTTAATACTTTAATATTTCTTTTAATTTTTTCTAAAAACTTCTGATTGGTATAAAAATGTAAAAAAACCATTTGAACCCCCCTTCTTATCCCGTAAAAACTTGCTACGGGAGAGTCAATCCCTCCAGATAATAAGGAGATCGCTTTTCCACTCACTCCGACTGGTAACCCTCCTAATCCTTTAACCTTTTCTAAAAAAAGAAAAGCATATTTTTCTACTACTTCAACAAAACAAGTTATATCTGGATTTTTTAGATTTACTCTAAATTTTAAACTCTGGGTATTAAGTTTTTCAAAAATATACTCTCCTACTTGCTCATTAATCTGTTGAGAGGTTAGAGGAAAATCTTTTTCGGCTCTTTTTGTTTCCACCTTAAAAGTTTTAAATTCTTTATCTTTTAAAATTTCCCAAGATTTTTTCTTTATTTCTTCTATATTTTGTTGGCAATTTACAGCAAAACTAAAATAGGCAATACCCATAACATTTTCCAACGCCTGTCTGACTTCATCCTCTTTTATTTTACTATCTATTTGGATTAAGATTCTTCCGGAAATTCTTTTTATGTTCTTTAGACCATCAGCAGAATTTAAAACAAAACTCCTTTTGATATTTTCTATCAACTTTTTTTCAAAAAACTTCCTATTTCCTTTTTTCAATCCAATTTCGGCATAATGACAAATTATAAAATTATGTTTCATAATATTATCCCCCCGCCTAAAAGTTCTCCACCTTTATAAAAAACTATTGACTGGCCGGAAGTAATTGCTCTTTGCGATTTATCAAAAACCACTTTATATTTTTTAGTCTTGGCGTCTTTTATAATTTTAGCACGAGATGAACAAGTTCTATACCTAACTTTAGCCATTATGTCTAATGGTAATTTAGGTGCTTTCCCAAAAATCCAATTTATATCTTTTACTATCAACTCCTTACTTTCTAAATCCTTTTTACTTTCCGTAACTATTAAGATATTCTTTTTAATATTTTTTTCTAAAACATATAATGGCTTTTTCCCGGAAATGTTTATTCCTTTTCTCTGTCCTATTGTATAAAACCATAATCCGTTATGTTGGCCAATAACCTTTCCTTTGGTATTAATAATGTCTCCCGGATTCTTTTTCAGATGTTTTAATAAAAAATCATTACAAGTGTTTTTAATAAAACAAACTTCTTGGGACTCTGGAATATCTAATACTGGTAACTTAAATTCCTTAGCCAGATTTCTTACTTGTTTTTTAGTATATCCCCCAACGGGGAATAAAATATGCTTTAATTTTTTTTGCTCCAACTGCCATAAAAAATATGTCTGGTCTTTTTCTTTGTCTTTGGCTTTTAATAATTTTTGGGCCTGCACCCGAGCATAATGACCAGTAGCTAAAAATTCTGCTTTCATCTTTTTAACTTGCTTTAATAAAAGACCGAACTTAATCTCTTTGTTACAAAGCACACAAGGATTAGGGGTTTCCCCTCTTTTATATTCTTTTAAAAAGTAATTTATAATTTTTTCCTTAAATTCTTTTCGGAGATCCAAAATAAAAAAAGGGATATTGAGAACTTGAGCTATTTTTTGAGCTCTTTTCTCAGAACCCCCCAAAGAGTCAGGATAAATCCGCATAAAAACTCCAACTGTTTCTGCTCCGCTTTCTTTAACTAAAGCTGCTGCTACTGAGCTATCTACTCCCCCAGACATAGCCACTACTACTTTTTTGTTCATATTTCTAAAAATCCATTGATAATTAAATTGGTAGCTTCTTTTTCCGTGAGTCCTTTCATTCTTAAATAAGTTAACTGTTCTTCAGAAATCTTGCCAATAGAAGCCTCGTGAGTTATCTGAGCCAGTTTATTCTTACAAATTAATTCTGGTATTAGAGAAATCTGAGATTTTTTATCAGTCAATAACCCCTGACAATCCAAATGTCCTTTACTTTCGGAATCAGCGATAACCTGAGAATGCGCTAAAATTTTACTTTCTTTCCCGCCGACTAATCTAAGATTAATAATCCCCGAAGATCCAGGGCCTTTTAATATTAAAACATCTTTTATATTTGTTTCTGTTTTAACGCAATTTACTATCATTTTTATATCACAACTTGCTCCTGCAGAAAGACTAAAGGAATTATTTATTCTAAGTTTTTGGGGAGTAAAAAGAGTTTTATAGGTATAATCTAATTTTGAATCTTTTTCTAAAATAAATTCATATTCTGGTTCCACAATATCTTTTTCTCCCCAAGAATGAATATGGTTATACTTTAAACCAGAACCTTGTTTCAAAATAATTTTACCTTTGGCTTTATGTTCACCATTCAAATCTTTTTTTAGGGCATTACAAGAACCTTGAAGAGAAACTTTTAAATTCTTTTCTATAATTAAAAGATTTTGAAGTTTTTGGCTAATATTTTTATGGGCAATAGAAACACAAGAAAAAAGAGGGAAATTTATCTGATTTTTCACCCAGATAAAATAACCTTGTTCTGGTTTTTGGGAAAAATACTTTCTGGTCCAACCAAACTTTTCCCAGGCTTCTGAACTGGTTAAAAGAACAACTCCATTTACTTTAAGAATCTTTTTTACCTGATTGTCAATCTGCCAAAAATGGACATTTCTTGCATTTTTCATAGCCATATTTTTTAATAGTCTTTAATACTTTTTTATAATTTTTATCTCGGCAAACAATTTTTCCGGAAACCATTACATTCGTAATATCTGGTTTCAAAAAATTTAAGATAGATCCAGAGTGAGTAATCAATAAAACAGAAATCTTTTTATCTATTAGTTCTTTTTTTATCATCTCGGCTACATTTTTTATTTTTTTCAAATCTAAACCAGAATCAACTTCATCAAAAATTACTAATTTGGGGTCTAACGCTAAAATCTGAATAAGTTCTGATATCTTTTTTTCTCCTCCCGAAAAATCTAGATTTAGATCTCTTTTTAAAAGATGTTCATCAAATATTTGTTGTTTTAAATCTTTTAATTTGGAATTTTTAACAAGGGAAATTTTTTCTAATAATTGATCTACTTTCACCCCTTTTATTGTGGGAGGAGATTGAAATGATAAAGCCAGCCCAAGCTTTACTCTTTTTTCCGGAGTAAGATTTGTAATCTCTTTCCCTTGAAAAAATATTTTTCCAACGGTCACTTTATATTTTGGATTCCCTAAAATAGCCTGGCAAAGTGTGCTTTTCCCAGAAGCATTAGGCCCTAAGAGTACCTGAACATCTCCCTTTTTTATCTCCAGGTTTACTCCTTTTAATATTTGCTTTCCATTTGCTTGAACTTTTAAATTTTTGATTTCTAAAGACATAAAAATTATTAAAACATTAGGAGTTCTGGTTTAAATATTAGTAATATTCCTAAAATAAACATTAATAATCCTCCAATTAAGGTTGCCCAGTAATTATATTTTTCCGTAAAGCCAATTTTACTTAAAGTAATAAAAGCTATCAAAAATACAATCAAATCATCAAGCATAAAGATGAAAGTATACAGCAAAAGATAAAGATAATAACTTGAGGGACTTAAATTATTCAAAGTTAAAATCCTGGTATAAATAGCAGGTAAACCAGCTGAACAGAAAAACTCAACTAAATTTACGCTGAAAGCCAAAAATGCAATACCAATTAAGATCCCAAAAGTAAATGGTGAGTTAACTAACTTTTGGGAACGATTTTCAAGCCCTTTTTTTATTTTAGTCCCTATTTGTTCATTACTAGTAACCTTACATACCCCTGGTTTAAATTTGATAAAATTTCTAATTTGCCAAACTCCAACCCCCAAAGCCAGAACACCAATAATGGTCCTAGTTAAAGTAACATAACTTATAGCTAAAAACAAATTCAACCAGGCTGTTAGAAGCAGATAATAAACAATTCCAGAAGTGATAAGAAATGTTCCTCCGATTAATAACATTTTTTTTCGAGAATGAGTATTTAGTAAAAGAACAATTAAAAATAAAAGTACCCACATAGCACAAGGATTTAATCCATCTAATGCCCCCAAGGTTATAGTCAAGACAGGCAAGGACATCTTGGAAAGATTGGTTGAACCTATAATTGGAAGTTGAATAATCTGATCTTTTTCTGTTTCTCCTCCTTCACATTCACATTGCTCTAATCTCTCAATGGGATCTTGGCATCCGTTTTCCAAACATTGTTCTAGCATATTTTCAATGCGACTCCCCGTAGTTTCTTCATTCAAATATCCAATTACAACTTTATCCCCCATAAAAGTAGCTGGAACTCTAAGTTGTCCTGACTCACCACAAGTTTCAAAAAGTTCGGAAAGTAATTTGGCATTATCTTTATTCCCAAAAACTTCATATCGCTCTATTTTAACTTGGGGATATTTAATCTGAATGTCTTCTAAAAATATCTCTTCTTTAGCACAATTAGGACATCCGTTTCCATAAAAAAAATATAAAACAGCTTGTTCCTGAGAAAAAACTGGAGAAATATTAAAAAGAATAAATAAAGAGAATATAATTATTAAAAAAATATTCGATTTCTTAAAAATCATAAATAATATCTATAGGTTATTAATACAATTCCTGAGGAGATAACTTAATAAAGATTGAGGGATCATTTTGATTATCAAAACGAGTTTTAATCCATGACGAATCTCTGTCAACATTTGATCTTTCAACTTGATCAATCAAGCCCTTAAAAGAATATGTTCTCCAAATTTGGCCTAAAGCTGAAATCCAGCTTTCGTCTTTATACCTGCCAATTTCAACAAACTCTCCTTTTCTTTTTGTGAGCACTCCCTGGGGAACATCTTTTATCGATTTTTCTTCTCCGTCTAAATAAGAAATTAAATTTTCTCCATCGTAAACAAAAGTCAAATAATACCATTGATCTTTTTCAAAAGAAGCTTTTAAATATATTTGATATGATTTTCCCGAAATAGACGTTCTAAATATATTATCTTGCTTTCCCATTATTATCTGCCAAGCATCATATTCATCTCCTTCCCATCCAATAATGCCCCTGTCTTCTTGCTCTTCCTTCGGGAAAACCCAAACTCCAATTGTTATATTATTTAAATCAGAAAATAAAGCTGAATCTTCTAGGGCCACAAAATCATCAATACCATCAAATTCATATGTCTTACTTATTTTACCTATGGCTCCCTGTTTCAAGTCACCTTGTAATTTACCATCAATATTATTAGCAGTTGAGTCTAAACTATCTCCGATAACTTCCTCAAAATGTTGAACCATTAGAAAGTTTTGGTCCCAAGTATCTTCATCCTCAACTTGAACTGTTTTAGAATTATCATAATAGACATAAATTTCGGTATCTTCTATTGAAGACAAGAAAGGAATTTTAACCCAGGCAAATAATTCACCAGTTAAAGAATCATAACTTTCTATTTCTCTTTTTAATTTTTTATTATCGGAGTCAATAAAAATGATATCTTTCCCAAGCCTTTTGGCCCTCTCTTTTAAGTCTTCATCTTTTAAGTATATAAGTAATGAAAAATCTGTGAGATCATTTATAATTTTTGTATGATCAATAGTTACTTTTTTTCTGAATTTCCAATTATAATCAAACCAAGTTACTTCATCTAATTCACCTGTATAAATTGCTGCTCCACCTGGAGAATAGATTTGATAAATTTCCTTTTCTTTTTCTAAAACAATATAAATTTTATATTCGGCATTTTCTTGAGATGTTTTGTACCAATAACAAAATTTAGAATCCGGTTTATCAGGTTTAAAAAGAGGGTCTTCAGGAATTTCTGAAATATAGCTTTTAATCTCTTGAGCAAAAATACCATCTTCCATTTTATCTTTTTCTATACACTTCCATTCTCTAATTTCAGGATATTTGCCATGATCCCTATAATAGGCATTTAACGCTTTTTCTAATATATTTAAACCCTCCATTCTTTCATTATCTCTCTTCTCTGGGGATATCCCTCTAACAAATAAAAATATTATAACCACAAAAAATAAAATTATTATTATGTAAAATAAGATTTCCAAAGGAGAAAATCTCTGGAATTCTCTTTTTTTAAATATATTTGTTATTCTATTTTTCATTTTGATTTCTATTTAATAAAACTTCATTATGTAAATAAGCAAATCTTATCTTTTTAGTTTGATTTATCCTTTTAAAGATATGCTGGGTAATTTTACTTGATATTTCATTACGATTAGATGCTAGGGTGAGATAACGGACAAAAATATCAGCCCCACTTGGTTGAAAATAAGTTCGACAATAAGGTTTTTGCGTGCTTTTCTCATAATCCTGAAGAACAATTTCAGCAGATTCTCGAGCTATTTTTTGGGCTTCATCAATATCACTATCAAATGTTATGGGAAAAATTACCTCGTCCAAAATAAAATTGTTTTTTCTCGTATAATTGATAATATCCTCTTCAAATAATTTAGCATTAGGAATCAAAATAGTTCGGCCAGATATTTCTTCAGAGGGTATTGTCCCTCCAATCTCTTTAATATGAACATGAGTTAAACTAATATCAGAAATATCACCTTTGACCAGCCCTATTATCACCCTGTCTCCAATTTCAAATGGTCTTTTTATAACCAACATTACCCAAGCAGCAATTCCACTGATCGGCCTCTGTAAGGCGAAACCTAACGAGGCACTTATTAAACCTGCGAATAATCCTATGCTGACCAAAGAACCAGAATAAGATAATACCCCAAATATAATTAAAAATAAGACCACAATGTATCTAATTGCTCGAGAAAAAATCTCAATATTGGAACGTTCCTTTTTGTTTTTGGCTTTTTTAAGAAGATATTTTTTAAGACTATTGAATATATAGCAAAAAATCCAATATAAAATCGTAATACTAATAATTGCAAAAGAAACTCTTAAGAATAAATTTCCATTAATTGAGTCAATAAAGTTAAACATGTTTTTAATTTAAATTTGTTATTTTAATTATAGCAACTTTTTCAAAAAATAAAACCCATAATAAAATACCTTATGTTGTAAGGTATTTTTTAATTAAACTAATATTAATGCATATATGGTAAAAAAATCAGAAAACCAATAAAAATAGATCCGATAACTACAACTAAAACTGCGGAAGCAGAAAGGTCTTTTATCTTTCTAATTTTATGATTAAAATTTGGTTCTAGAAAATCTAATATTCTCTCTATTTGAGAGTTAATTAGTTCCAATCCTAGAACTAAAACAATGGTTAACACTAATATCACCCTTTCTAAAACAATCAAAGGAAAATAAAACATAAAAAAAATAACCAAGACTGCAACTGTTATCTGAATTTTAAATGTTTGTTCTTCTTCAACTGCTGCCTTTAGTCCTATAATAGCTGATTTTATGCTTGAACTTAATTTTTTAAAATTAATCATATATATTGCATTATATCAAATTATATAAATTTTTCCAAAGAAAACTGGGACAAAATATTATATTGCCCCAGTTATATAAAGACTTGTTTATTTCATCTGTTCCCATTTTTTTGTTTCTTCGTTTAAACGATATCTAAAGAATTCAAATATTTTTTTACATCTCTCTTCTTCTGCCTCACTATTTGCATCAAGGTTATTAAACTTCATAATCTGATCCCTTGAGGGATTTCCATTTTTATATACAAAATAATATTTTTCTGCTTTTACTACACTAAACTCTTCTTTTTCCTCTTCCTTTTTCGGTAAATTCCCTTTTACCAATTCTTCAAATATAACTTTCATTTTTCTCCTCTTTTTAAAATTTTTTACTTAGAAACAAAAAAATTATAAACCTCCTTTCTTTTTAATGAACCAAGACAAAATAAAAATAAAAAAATAGCAATATACTATTGATATATTGCTATTATGCCATAATAAAAAAATTAATCAATAAGCTTATTTGTTCTTTTTTTATTTATTCTCCTAATTTAACAGCTGTACCATAAACTAAGAGTTCGGCTGCTCCAGACATTATCTGAGAAGTGGTAAAGCGAATACCTATAATCGCATCCGCTCCAAGCTCTTCAGCATTTTTAAGCATTCTTTCCATAGCCTCTTCTCTAGCTTCATTCAAGGCCTCTGTATATTCTTTTATTTCTCCGCCCACAATATTTCTAAATGCTGCTATAATATCTTTCCCTATATTTTTGGCCCGAATAGTATTACCCCGAACTAAACCTAAACTTGTTTTGATTTGTTTGCCGGGGATATCATTTAAAGTTGTTAATATCATAATTTTTTTTCTTTTAATCTTTCTTTAATAAGAGAAATTAAGATAATCGTCACGCCTAATATCACCGCAATAATTCCATATCTAATTATAGCGGGAACTGTTGTATCTTGAAAAAATTTATATAGACCAAAACCAACCAAGACAATAATTCCCAGAGAAAATAATGCTAATCCTAAAATATTTAGAAATTTCATTTTAATTTATCTCGTAAGTAATACTTACATTAACCTCTATTTTATTTTCCCCTGTTTCCACTTGAAGGACTTCTTCACTGTTACTATCCATTGCAGCCATTTCTGCTTTAGGTGCAGAATAATATGGTATTGTTCCGTTTTCATTAAAATTTACAATTCTCACTAATTTAATGCCTAATTGAGATGCCAATTCTTTGGCTTTATCTTTGGCCTCCTTTATCGCCTGCTCTCTAGCTTGTTTTTTAACTTCATCTTCGTCATCAATTGTAAATTGAAGATTTCCAACCTGATTAGCTCCAGCATCAGTAGCTTTCTGAATAATAATGCCTATTTTCCCCATATCTCTAATTTTTACTTCTAAAGATTGCTTAATTTCATAGCCAACTAATACTCTTTGGCCATCAGGATAAAATTGAGTTCTTTCGTTCCATTCGTATATAGGATAGATATTAAAACTTGTGGTTTTCAAATCTTTTTCCTCAATTCCTTGTTCTTTTATGGAATTAATAATGGCATTCATTTTTTGGGTATTTTCTTCCATGGCCTCAGCAACTTCCTTTTTTTCTGTTACCACAGAAAAAGTAGTAAAAGCTAAATCTGGTTTAGTATAAACTTCACCTGTGCCAGAAACAGTTATCGTATTTTTACTCTCTATTTCTTGCCCAATATATCTCCCCTCTTTAATTTTATTTTGGATACTAACAAAAATATAAAGTGTGGAAGCAAATAAAAGGACCATTAAAAGAATACAAATACTTTTAAATAAGATTTTGTGTTCGTCTTTACATATTTTAGAATTTTGTTCTGGAAACATATTTTATTTTTTAGTTAATTTTTAGTAACCTTTAAGATAAATCTATTATAACATAAAAAAAACAAAAGAACTCCTTGAAAGAGTTCTTTTGGTATTGAATTTAGAATTTTATTCTTTAGAAGTCTCTTTTTTTCATTGGTCTGGCTTCGTCTACTGTAATCTTTCTGCCATCTAATTCTTTAGCATCAAACATTTCTTTTGCTTTTTCAGCTTCTTCGCCGGAAGACATTTCCACAAAGCCAAAACCTTTTGACCTTCCAGAAACTCTATCTTTTATAATCGTAACAGATTCTACTGTGCCAGCTGCAGAAAAAAATTCTTTAAGACTATCTTCGGTTGTGTCATAAGATAGACTTCCTATGTAAAGTTTCTTTTCCATTTTTCTCAAATAATTAGTTTAAACTACGACCTGCCCCCTAGAGGAACACGACATTTATTTTCAAAATTTGAAAAGCAAATGTACATTAAATATACAGGAAACATTTTATCCTGTCAAACTGCTTTTTGCTAAATAAGTTATTTCTTGAAGAACAATATATAATAAACTCTTCCCAAACAAAGAATAGTAAGACAAATAAACCACCAAATATTAATATGCAAAATTGATGGCATCCATTTTACTAAGATTACTCCGATAAGCATACCGGCAAGCGCCACTAATTTAACATCTACCCACCCCATTTTTTTAACAATATTGTCTGCCCATTGTAAGAAAGCCATATTTTTATTTTTATTTTAGATTACTTTAACGACCTTTATAAGATTATATCTTTTTTCTTGTTTTAATAAAAATTATTATACTGTCTATGGCGCCAATTAAAAACACTAAAGGACAAATAAAGATTGCGGCGATAAAAAAAGTTCCTTCCAGAGCTTTCATTAAGTATTTCAATATTATGATATTGCTAGATATTATTCCTAATCCGTAAAAAACATTATGTAAAAAAACAAATACAAAGAAACTAATCGCCGAAACTCCTGTTAATAACAAATATTTTCTAATTTTTCCTTGGATACCTTGTTTGAAAGTTAAAAATACTAATAAGACTCCTAATAAAGAAAAAATAATAAAAGGTCCTAAGAAGAATAAAGAACCTTTAAAAAGTTCCCTTATTGTGGGCACAAAAATTTCACCTAATGTTAAAAGAAAAAATAATATTAATATATAAAATATTATACTTAAAGATTTCTTCATAGATTATGTCAGTTTAAATTTTATTAAGCCCAATATCTTATATTTTCTCTTCGCAGACATTATTTATACATTCACATTTACTAAAAGGGGTAACTAGGACTTGCATACATGCTGTCCCACTACAGTCAACTTTTTCTCCGGACACAT
>Ga0114918_10002469_pt1 | contig 16576 bp, 18 predicted proteins | sample LantaG_FD_87015 | JGI IMG/M metagenome (GOLD analysis project Ga0114918, IMG submission 87015) | Deep subsurface microbial communities from Baltic Sea to uncover new lineages of life (NeLLi) - Landsort_02402 metaG | ecosystem: Environmental > Aquatic > Marine > Oceanic > Sediment | place... | reverse complement strand
CTGCTGCTGTTGACGACGAAGCCATCATTGGAGCTCCAGATTGTCGCAGAGCGGTCGAGAGGGAAAACAGGAAAAGGGCCAAAACTCGGAAAGGAAAATGAAAAGAAGTGAAAGAAGACCAAAGGAGAAGACGAGCAGTCTCACTTCTTTCGTTCTCCATCTTTTTGACTTGCATTTCGAAAAAAAGCTCGGAACGCAAAAAAAACACCATGCCCCCGCCAAAGCCTCTCGCCTCGCAGGCAGACTTTGACGAGGCCGTGTCGACCAACGTCGATGACTTTGGCATGAGCCGGGCCGAGGCCGTGGTCGCGGCGCTCGAGGAGCTGAAGCTGCAGGTGAGGAAGAGAAGAGAAAAAGAAGAGAGAGGAAGTCGATCGAAGCGACGTCGACCATCGATGATGATGATGACGATGCTTCTCCTTCTTTTCCTCACGATCCGCCCGCCATTGCGATACACCAAACACTTTTACAGGACAAGGACATCTCGAACATCATCACCGCAGGAGAAGAAGAGGTGGCGAGGTAAGGATTAAAGGAGAGAGAAAGTAAGAAGAGAGAGAGGTGGAAGATGAAAGGAATGGTGATGGAGCTCTTTCTTTGCTCACCCTCGACCTCTTCAAACAAAAAATTCGCGCTACCTCGCAGGCACCCTGCCTCCATCGCCTCTCTGGCCCTCGCGCAGGCAGTGTCGTCTTCGTCTTCGTCGTCTTCAGCAGACGTCGCAGCAGCAGCCTCCAAGGCCGCGAGGGACCTCTCGGCGGCGCTGCTGCTGGAGGGCAACGCGAAGAAGAACGAGAGCGAAGAGAACGACAACGACGAAACCCCTCCTTCTTCCAACTCCTCCGAGGAAGACCCGACCTCCAAGGCCCTCAAGATCGCGGTCGCCGCCGGAGCCGTCTCCTCGATCTCCAAGGCCCTCACCCTGTTCGAGAAGAGCCCCGAGCTGCTGCGCCGGAAGAACAAAAAAGACCTCGAGGCGCTCCTCTGCTGCCTCGCCCGGCTCTCTGGTTCCGACGCCGGGCGCGACGCCGCGGGGGCTGCCGGCGTCCCGGCTAAGCTCTGCGACCTCCTGGTCGCAGTGAACAGCGAAGAAGGAGGAGAAGGAAGCGACAGCGAAGGGAAACACCACGAACCTGACCTCGTCGCCGCCCTGGCCTCGGCCTCGGCCGCCGCGGCGACGGCCCACGAGGGGAACAAGTGCACGCTCGTCGACTGCGGCTTTGGCGCCGCCGCGGCCGCGGCGCTGCTCCGTGGGGGAGCAGGAGGAGGAGCAGGAGGAAATTCTTCTTCTTCCGCCGCCGTCTCCCCCGCCGCGATCCGCTCCCTGTCCGCCGCCCTCTGCTCCCTGGCCACGGCGGACGACCCCAGGCCCGCCGCCTCCAGGGCCTTCCAGAACGGCCGAACTTTAGGAAGCGAGGGCGTCCCCACGGCATGCCTGGCGGCGTTCCGGAGGGCGGTCGCCGAGTCGACGAAAGCGAGAGCGCAGAAGCAGACAGAAGATCCCGTCTCCGTCTCCGCCTCTTCGTCGTCCTCGTCCTGGCTGGACACCGCCGCCTCTGCGGCGATGGCGGCCCGGCGCTCCGTGGTCAACGACGAGCTCTGCCGCGAGTTCGCCGACTCTGGCGGGGCGACGAGCGTGCTGCGGGCTCTGCTGCTTCCTCCGAACGAAGAGAAAGACTCTTCTTCTTCTTCCTCCTTCCAGCCCCTCCACCACGTCAAGCTCGCCCGCTCCTGCTGCTCCCTGCTGCGCCAGCTTGCAGGCTCCGACGCCCTCAAGGCCCAGATCGTCGACGAGGGCGGGTTCGAGCTCGTCACGCGCGTCGTCGCGGCGCACGCCATGAGGCACTCTGTCGCGGAGCAGGCGCTTGGGCTGCTGGTCGCGCTGACGCTGCGCAACCCCGACGTGTGTGCTTCTGCGGTCGAGGCAGGGTGCGTGAAAGCAGCGGCGGAGGTGCTGGGGTCGGATTATGCTGCGAAGAGGCAAGGCGGCGACGACAATGGCGGCGACGAAAACGCCGACGGAGAAAACGCCGCCCCGAAGCTTCTTTCGAACGGCAACAACAACACCAACAAAGGAAGCAACTCGTCTTCTTCCTCTTCTGCCACCACCACCTTCTCGCGCAACCCGCACCAGTGGGCCCAGAGGCAGGCCTGCGCCGCCCTGCGCAACCTCGTCTCCCGCAGCCCGGAGCTCAGGCCCGTGATCCTGCTGTCGTCGAAAGAGCAGGGAGGCCATTGCGTCGAGGCGCTGCTGCGGGCGGCCAGGGACCGGTACCCGGAGGCGTGCGGCGACGTCGGGGCGGCGGCGCTGCGGGACCTGGGGTGCGAGGACTACGACGGGAAGAAACGAAAGAAAGAGGTTTCGGCGTCGTCGGCGATGGCGAGGGCAGAGGCCGACGGGCGGTTTCGGGTCGCGGCTTGAAGAAGAGAGAAAGAGAAGATGAAATAAAAAATTGCAACAAAAAAATGAAAAAAATGTTCAAAACTGTCCCGTTACAGGAAAAAACTCGCGCTCTCTCGCTCTCTCTCTTCTAGCCAGAAAACTTCACCTCGATCCGCCCCCCCTCCACCACGCGCACGGGGTACATCTTCAGCGGGATCGGGTCCTCCTTGCTCTTCATCGCCCCGAGCATCCTCCGTCCCACGGTGTTCTGAGGGCACCAGACCTTGACCATCCCGCCCTGCGGCTTCGAGTTGAGCACGTAGACCGTCCCGTCGAAGGGGACCTCGGCGGTCACGTCGCCCGTCTCCTTGTCGAGCTCCACCTTCGCGTCGATCATCGGGTACTTGAACGCGGTCGAGTTGGCGTCCGAGCAGAAGTAGGAGCCGTTCCCCGGAGCTCTATATAAAACCACCACCTCTTTGGAAGGGAGGACTTTAGCTATCGTCGCTTTTCCCTTGGAGTCAAAGGCACCCGTGGAGACGCCGACGTTGACCCAGGGGCTGGAGTTTTCGTCAAAGGTGCCCGCGAGGCTGCTGTTGCTCTTCTTGGAGAGGACCACGTTTTGCTTGTCTGCTAAATTTTGTCGCAACGCTCCGCGGCCGCCTTCGAGCGGGTTGGACGATTTCGATTTCGTCTTGCTGCCGCTGGTCGAGGTGGCGCCGAATCCCTTTTTGGCGTGGACGGAGAGCGAGGAGGAGCGTGCTGGTGCTGATCGCCTGCAGGGCGCGAGTGCGACGGGGGCGCCTCGGAGGGAGGAGAGCATGGCGTGAGTGGATCGATCGAGAGGTGGTCACTTTTGGTTCGATTGAGTTTTGATGTGGAGCTCGCTTGTCGGTCGAGTTTTCGAGGGGAAAAAAAAACTCGTTCTCTTCCTCTCTTTCACTTCTTCTTTTTCCTTCCTTCCTTCTCTCTCTCTCTCTCTCTCTCTCTCTCTCTCTCTCTCTCTCTCTCTTCCTGTTCTCTCTCTCCCATGTGGTCCTCCCTCACGGGTGGCGCAGGGTCGGCCGTGCCCAGCGCCACGGACGCAGACGCCATCGAGAGCGTGCGCATCCTGGTGGTCGGGGACGCAGGTAAGAAAAGAGATGTTGAAGCTTTTTCTCGTTTGACGCAAATCATCGATGGAGAGGCGCCGCTCATCCGCTCTCTCCTCTCTCTTTCTCTTCCCTCCAACAGGCTGCGGCAAGACCTCGCTCGTGCAGGCGCTCGTGCAGGGGAGCGCCCCAGCTCGCCCCTTACCCACGGTCGCGTGCTCGGTGCAGGTCAAGGTGAGAATGAAAGGGGGGGAAAAGAAAAGGCGTTTTCCCCATTCGCTCTTTCTTCCGAAATGCGATGTCGAACAGCTCACGACGTTTTTTTTCTTCTCTTTCTTCAACCTCCTCTTCTTTTTCAGCTCATCGACTGCGCCGCCGACGACTCCTCCCAGCCGCGCCAGTTCTTCGTCGAGCTCTGGGACGTCGGAGGCGGCCGGCGGGCCGCCCCTCTGCGAAAACTCTTCTACGGCGACGCCGCGGGCGTGCTGCTGTGCCACGACCTGTCCCGGCGCGGCGGCGGCCTTGGCCTCGGCGGCGGCTTTGTCGGCTCATTGCTCTCTGGCGGAGGAAAAGGAGGGGGAGGGGACTCGTCCCCAGGGAAAGGAGCTAGTTCTTCTTCTTCGTCGTCGTCCTCGTCGACCGCGGCGGAGAAGGCAGCAAGCAGGGCAGCGAGGCTCAACGTCAGGGCCTGGGCTGCCGAGGTGGCGGCGCAGGGCTCGTTCCGCTCGTCGGTGGCGTCGTTTTCCTCCTCAGCCTCCTCTTCTGCCGCTGCCGCCTCTGTTGCTTCTTCGCCGTCGCAGCTGCACTCTTCGAGCAATCCAGGAGGAGGAGCACCAGGGATGCAATCGTCTTCTCCTCTGCTGCCCGTGCCGGCGCTGCTGGTGGGGACGAAGGCGGACGCGGACCCGACACGGTGGTGAGTTGTGTTTGTTTGAAGTTTTCGTTTTTTCTCTCTCTTGTTCTTCTTCTTCTTCTTTCACTCAACCGCACTCCCTCTTTCTTTCTCTCTCTCTCTCTCCCTCCCTCCCTCCCTCTTACCAGGCGAACAAAGCAGCGCCGCACGGGCAGCGCCGGCGGCACCGCGGCCCTCGAGCTCATCCACTCGATCTCGCCGCCGCTCGCCGCCAGGGTCGCAGCCGCGGGCGCGGGCTTTGCTGTCGGGTCTCCCCCTCCTCCCCCGGTGGCGAGCAGCAGCAGCAGCAGCAGCAGCAATGGCGCTTCGACTTCTTCGTTACCGTCGATCCAGACCTCGGCGGCCTCTGGCGACGTCGACGCCGCGGCCTTTGACGACTTTTTCAGGGAGTGCATCCGGCGTCGGTTCTTTGGTGGGAGCGGAGGCGGCGGCGGCGGAGGAGGAGGGGGAGGGGGAGGAGCGAGGGCAGGAGGCGGAAACTCCTCTGGCTGGTACTCTGGCGGCGCGTTCGGGAGCTCTTTCGCGCTCCACGACGGAGGAGGAGGAGGAGGAGCAGGTGGAGGAGGGGACGGGCTCGGGGATGACGACGACCTCGTTTGAGAAGAGAAGAGAGAGGGGGAAAAACTTGAAACTGCGGAAAAAAAATGAACTTAATTTGAATTGGTTTTTCTGTTTGATTTTTTTTTCGACCTCTTTCAAGTATCTCTTTCTCCTTTCTCTTTCTCTCTCTCTCTCTCTCTCTCTTTCGTTTCCGTGCGCGCGCGCGTGCTCCCTCTCTCTCCTTCCTCTTTCTCTTCCTCTCTCTCACCAAAGAACTCTGCGTCAAAAACGAAAACACACAACAAAAAAGGGGGGAAAACGACGGTTCTTTCCTTTACCAATCATAAGACCAACCCACAATCCTCACGTTCCGGTTCCTCTCTCGGAGCCGCTCGACAAGTTGTTCTTCGCGTGCGCGCGCCTCGGCGTCGGGCGTACGCAAGCCAAGCTCCCACGAATACTTCAGCCTCAGCTCCTGCAAACAAGGCAAGCCCCTGACGAGGCTTTCGAGCTGTCCTTCGATCTCCTCGCCGGGCTGCAAGCCACGAAAACCGAGCTCGATCTTTTCGAGCGACGTCGCGCGCAAAAGGGCAGCGAGAGGCACGGCCCTGAACCTGTTGTCCGACAGGTCCATCTCCGTGAGCTGAGGCAGCCGCTGGCCCAGATCGTCGGGCAGCTCCGTGAGCCTGTTCTTGCTAAGGTTCAGAGAGCGCAGCGCAGGCATCGAGCAGGGCTGCTCCACAGAAGAGAGCTGCGAGGGGCGAAGTCGACGTTGACCGTCCCGTGCAACGAGCTCGCCTGACGAGTGCGGAAGAGGTCCCTGTAGGCCCTGTTGATGAGAGGGAGGGTCTCCCTGATCCAGTCGGGGTCATCCTGCATGGGCACTTCGAATATTGAGACCTTCAGGTCGTTCGGGAGGTCGGAGAAGGTGGTGGCGGCGGGTGCCGGGGCAGAGGCGGCGGGGGCGGCGGCGGGCGCGTCGAGGCGGTGGGCGTCGTTGTTTTCGGCCATTGTTTTGTTCGCTGGCTTTTTGGGTTGCTTCCGAAGAGCGCGGGTTTTTGCTTTTGTCGTCTTCTAAGTCGCCAGGGAGCACGAAGAGACTCTCGCAAGTCGCTCTGTGGGTCGTAGAGAGGCGGAAAGAGGGAGGTTGCTGTGCGGTGCTCGAGAGAAAAAACGATTGTCTCTCGGTCAATCGCTTCTCGACGACGGAAAAAGGGAAAAAAAGTGAGCCAAAGTTTTTTCTCTTTCGAAAACTATTGAAAATTTCACATCTCTCTTCTTCTTCTTTTTCCTTCTCTCCTTCTCTTCCTTCCTTCTCTCCCCTCTGCAGCGCAACGAGCACGAATAATGACAGTCGCGGCAGACCCAAACGCCCTGCACGGCCTCTCCAAGCTGCAAGTCGAGAAGGCCGCCGGCGCGCTGCTGGCGCACCTGCGGAAGAACGGCAAAGGCGGCGGCGGCGGCGGCAACGAGAGCAATGACCTCTTTGAGGACGACGACGAGCTTCTATACATGGTTCGTTCGGGAGGGTTTTGATTTGACGTCACGATGAACGATCGAAGACGTTCTCTGTGTTCAGCAGCGGAAAAAAAAGGAGAAAGAGCACGACAACGGAGGAAAACCGCCGCGCCAAATGTGTCGAGAGCGACGACGACGACGGCGGCTAGATTTCTCGGCAGCGCTTCTGCAATTGCTTCTTTCGCGCTCTCACTCTCTCCTTACCTTCTCCTCTCTTCCCCATATACCAACTCCACAAATCACAGATCGTCTCTCTTAAAAAGGTCCCACAGGAAAAGCGCAACGACAAGCCCGTCCGAATGTGAGTTGGAGGGATGTTTTTTTTTTTTCAATGCCGCCCGACGCTCTCGACGACGGCGACGGCTCTCTCGCTTTCCTCGACCTCAACCCACCTCTTTTTCCTCTCTTCTTCTTCTCTTCCCCCAACACCAACAGAGCCATCCCGCACCCGATCTACCGCTTCGAGGGCGCCGAGGTCTGCCTCATCGTAAAGGACGCCCCCGGAGGCAGCGATGGGAAAACGACGGCCTCCAACAAGGCCGCGAAAGCGAAAGCCAGGAACCAGAAGCTGGCCGAGGCGGCGGGAGTCTCCAAGGTCATCGCCGTCTCCAAGCTCAAGTCCAAGTACGAGCCCCACGAGGCCAAGCGGGCCCTGGCCAACGCCTTTGATCTGTTCTTGGCCGACGCGCGCGTCCTGCCATCGCTGGCCAGGCTCTTGGGTAAGTCTTTCTTCAGGGCCAAGAAGCAGCCGGTGCCCGTCGACCTCCGCGGCAAGGACTGGAGGACGCCCGTCGCAGACGCTGTCCGCGCCACCTACTACTACCGGGGAGGGGGCTCGTGCGTCAACGTGCGCGTGGCGCGGTCGTCGTTCACGGTGAGGCAGGTGACCGAAAACGTCGAGGCGGCGCTGAGGAATTTGGTCCCGAAACTCTCTGCGACGGGGGCCGGAGGGAAATGGTCTGGCGTGCGGTCTGTGCTGCTCAAGTCGGCCGCGTCCGTGGCGCTGCCCGTCTACCAGTCCGGGCCTCGAGGGGTCGAGGAGGAGGAAGGGGATGAAGAGGAAGAGAAGGAAAAGGTGGTGGTGGAGAAGAAGAAGAAGGCGGTCAAAGAGACGGCGGCGGCAGAAAAGACGACGACGACAGCGACGAAGAAGAAAAAGGCGTCGTCGGCGCTCGACGAGGGAGCGGCGAAGAAGAAGAAAAAGGCGTCGTCGGCGCTCGACGAGGGAGCGGCGAAGAAGAAGAAGAAGACGACCGCAAGGGCATGAACTTGTTTTTATTTGTCTGTAGCCTTTTTTTTCTCGAATGCAAGCAATTACAAACTCCTGTTTCATCAAAAAAAGAAAACAAAGAAAGAGAAGAAGAAAAGAAAAGAAAAGAAAAAACGAGGTTTTTTTTTTAAACAAACAAAAAAAGAAAATCGAAACTCTTCACTCCTAAGGGCTCGCGGTCATCGACTCTGCTTCGTCCCTGATCGCCGCGAACAGCGCCGTGGACAGGTACCGCTCCCCGAAGGAAGGAAGCACCGTCACCACCAGTTTTCCCGCGTTCTCCGGGCGAGAGGCCACCTCGGTCGCGGCGCGGACGGCGGCGCCCGAAGAGATGCCGACCAGCAGCCCCTCTTCGAGGGCCAACCTCCTCGCAGAGGCGATCGCATCATCAGAGGTGATCTGGATCACCTCGTCGATGATTTTAGTATCTAAATTGCCAGGGATGAACCCGGCGCCGATGCCCTGGATCTTGTGCGGTCCGGGGGTGCCGCCGCTGATCACGGGGGACTCCGAAGGTTCCACGGCCACGATCTTGACGTCTGGGTTTTTCTCCTTCAGGTAACGGCCCACGCCGGTAATAGTTCCGCCAGTGCCGACGCCGGCGACAAACACGTCGACCTTGCCCTCGGTGCCTTCCCAGATCTCCGGGCCCGTGGTCTCGTAGTGGATCTTGGGGTTGGCAGGGTTCTCAAACTGCTGCAGGACATAAGCTCCAGGGGTGGCGGCGGCGATCTCCTCTGCTTTCGCGACCGCACCTTTCATGCCCTTGGCAGGGTCCGTCAGCACGAGCTCTGCGCCAAAGGCACGGAGCAGCACGCGTCGCTCCAGCGACATCGACGCGGGCATCGTCAGAACCAGCTTGTACCCCTTTGCGGCGGCGATGAACGCCAGCGCGATCCCGGTGTTCCCCGATGTGGGCTCGACCAGCGTGGTTTTGCCGGGAGAGATGCGCCCTGCCTTTTCCGCATCCGAAATCATCGAAGCGCCGATCCTGTCCTTGACGGAAGAGCAAGGCTCCATGATCTCGAGCTTGGCGGCGACGCGCCCCTTGGCGCCGTCAGTGACCTTGTTGAGGTAGACGAGCGGGGTCTTGCCGATGAGCTCGGAGACGTCAGAGGCGATGTTGAGCTTGGTGGCCGTGGCGGGGGCCGAGGCGGCGGCGTTGACCGAGGAGGGAGGGGTCGCCGCCGTGACGGTTGAGGTCGGGGTCGAGTTGCGGCGGAGGAGCTGTTGGTGGCTTTGCAGGGGGAGGACGAGGTGACTTTCTTTGGGTGAGATAACGATACGTTGTTTCTGCGGCGGCGACGTCGATGGTCACGTTGATGCCGCCGCTACGGCCCCGGAAGCGAACTTGGCTCGGAGGAAGAAGAAAAGCGGGATAGAAAGAGAGAGAAAGAGGATAGAGAGCGGCGGCGTGCGAGGTGTCGGCTAGCAAAAGAGAAAAAACTTCGTTGGCCGATTCTCTCTTTTCCTTTTTTCCCGCCTTGTTCCGTGGCATTTTCTTTCGTTTCAACGCCAACGCGGGGAAAGTTTCGACTTGTTCTTGTCATCGGAGGTGGGAAATTGGGGGAGAAAGAGAGAGCGCGAAACGTACCGCGCGATGACGAGGGAGCGTTGATGACAATGCCGTCGAGCCGACGGCGGCGGCAGCAGGGCGGCGGCAAAGGAGAGAAGACGACGACGACACAGACGCAGGGGCTGCTGCTGCGTGACGGGAAGCTGTGGCGCTGGCCTTGAACGCCATCGCGAAGGAGGGGGCGAGTTTGTCGGGAAGAGAGAGAGAGAGAGAGAGAGGAAGAAGAGTGGCGCGTGCCAGAGAGAGCGAGAAAGCGAAAGAGCTTGGGTGCGAAAGAAGTTTTCAGAAAAGGAGGAGGGAGGAGCGTTTTTTTTCCCTCTTCAATTTTCAGTTTCTTTTTTTGCAAGCGTTTGTTTTCAATTCTCTCTCTCCCCAACGTGTTCAATTAGTTTTTTGCTCTCTTTCAAGCGGCCTCGAGCCCGACGTCGCCCAGCAGCGACGGCGGCGGCGAAAGGAGAGACTTTTGCTCGTCGTCGTCGCTGCTGCTGCTCGTGTCACCGCCGTCGTCTTTGCTGCTCTTTCCCACCGCCTCTGCAACCGTAGCAGCAACAGCAGAACCCTTCCCCTTGCCCGAAGACGTCGAGGCGACCACCACCCCCAGGCCGGCCACCAGAACGACGGCACCCAGCACGAAATGCGGGCCCAGCGACGACGACGAAGAACTCGAGTTTTGCAGGAGCGAAAAGAAGGGCCACCTGACCGAAAACGCGACGATCGCCGCGGGCACCAGCAGCGCGGCGCCGGCGCTGTACACGAACGCCCCGGCCGCCCTCAGCAGCCTCAGCAGGGCGACGTTGAAGAGCACGTTGGCCGTGACGTAGCACAGCGGGAGCCAGGGGAAGCCCGGGGGCGGCGAGACGAGCCCGTCGGCCGAGCTCATCCCCGCCACCGCCCTGGCTCCATCTAAAATGTAACGAGGCAGCTGCCTCAGCGGGACCTGGGCGGGACCGAAGAGCGCGGAGAGGGGCAGCAGGGCGGCGACGAGTGCTGCCTGGGAGACGGAGGCGCGGGCGGAGACGACAAAGGTGTCAAGCTGCTTTCTCTTTGTCGGTCTTGTTGTTGTCTTCTTCGCTGCTGCTGCTGCTGCTGCTTCGTTCCCTCCACTGCTGCTGCTCTGTTCACTCCCTCCTCCGTTGTTCAGCTTCTCCGCCGCCTGCGCGAAGATGCGCTCTTTCGCCAGGGCCGCGGCGGCGGGGAAGGACTGCGCGAAGACGTAGGTGAGGGCGGCGCCGAGCGGGATCGCCGCTGCGGAAGAAGAAGAAGCTGCTTTCGCCGCCGCCGCTTCTTTCGCCGCTGCCGCCGCTCCTCCTTTCAGAACAGCACCTCCAACGACGCTTCTAACGCTTCCACTCCCACTTGCACCGCTCCCGGCAGGCCAAGCGGCAAGACAGACCCCGACCACCACCATCGCAGTTTTCACGATTTTGCCCCTCGTCTGCCTTCTTTTCAAGAAAAAACTCTCAAAGGCCATCTGCCAGACAAGCATCGACTGCGCGAGCATCGGCAAGGCAGCTCCTGGTAACCTCGAAGCGACCAGGAAACCCAGGACGGAAGAGCTGGCTTCGCCCGCGCCCACTGCCAACAGGGGCAGAGTCGGCGGGGCGTCGAGCTCCTCCTGACTGGTCAGCTTGGCCTTGACTCGCAGCTTCAGAATCAAAGAATAGACGAGTGCCGGGGCCGAGGCCTGCAATAGGGCCAGGAAGAGGGCCAGGCGGGGACCGCAGGCGTCGATCGATGCCTTGTAGAGGAGGCGGTTGACGACGCCCGTGGCGACGACCATGGAGACGCCCAGGACGATCGTGGCGAGGGAGGCGGAAGGTGGGGAGGTCGAAGAAGAAGAGGAGGAGGAGGTCGAAGAAGAGGTTGAAGGCGACCACGACGACGAATCAAAAGCACTCGAGCTTGCCGCTGCTCCCGTGGTGCTTCTAGAGCAGTTTCGACCAATCGAACGCTCGATCGAGGTCCTGCGTGATCGTGCCTCTCGCCTGTGAAGAAGGGAAGCTCGAGAGAGGTCCAGAACAGAGGCGACGACGGGCGACGACGACGTCGTCGATGATGATGACAAAGCCATTCGGCTTTGCCTCTGACGATTTCTCCGAGCTCCGGGCCCCAGGCACCGCCGATTGCACGCTAGGGGCGTAGCGATCGACGAGATCATCGCGACGATACGCAGGGACAACGAAAGAAAGAGGAAGAAACAATTCCAACCAACGCCCTCAAATTCGTTGAGAAGAATCTTCTTCGAGAAAGAGAGCGAGAAGAGAGTGTTTTTTCGATTTTTGGTTTTTCGATTTTTTCGATTTTTTTTTTACACAGAAAACAAGCAAGCAAGTAAGCAGGCAAGCAGAGGGAGGTTGGGGGGCGATCTCGAGAAGCAGAGAGCGAATCACCGTGCTTCGTCGAAAAACGACAAGAATTAGAAGAGCGATCAAGAAGAAAAAAGCAAGGCATGAAATTTCTGAAGGGGGAAAAAAAGAAGGTCAAAAGGTTGAACAACAACGCCTTCCCTCCACCCTCCTCCTTCCCTTTTCCTCTTCATCGGCAGCAGCACCTCACGCAGCAGCAGCAGAGCCCGGCCAACAAACCCAGCCCCACCACGGCCGCCAGCACGCTGACCAGGATCGCCACTGCCCCCAGCTGCTTCCCCAACACTTTCACGCACGGCATCCTGCCGCGGTATTTGCTGGAGCTCCTCACCTCGACCGTCACTCGGACCGGCTCGTCGCACATGTTGAGGACGTAGACGTAGCCCGTGTCCGAGTTGCCGCAGACGTCCCCGGAGTCGAAGATCTTGCCTCCCGAGGAGTTGGGGTCGGCACTGGCGATGCCCGTCGAAAAGACGGATTTCGCCGAAAGGACCGCGTCTTTCGGGGCTTGGGCGAACGCGGCGGCGCAGGTCGCCGAGCCCGCGTCCCTGGCGGCGTCGCAAGTCAATTCCTTGTAGGACTGGAGTCCCAGGTTGTTGTCGCGGAGGGAGAGGCAGGCGTTGCGGACGTAGAGCTTGGTGATGCTGTTGTTGTTTTTATGTTTTTTGGTTTTGGTTGAGAGCGAAAGAAGGGACAACAATCAGAGAGGGGGTCGAGAAGAAGATGAAGAGGAGAGCGGCTAGCGAAAGAAAGTCTACCGTGTCGAAAAAAAAAAAACGCATCAATCCCTCAATTGCCCCTCCCTTCTCCACCTCCAATTCCCAAGCAACCACCTCATTTAACAAGAACAACTCACTTGACCATGCTCTTGCTGTAGAAGGGAGAGGACTCCACCCCGAGCAGCGCCGCCTCGTACGAGAACTTGGAATTGAGTCCCGTGAGTTCAATTCCACTGCAACCTCGGGCGTTGACGGTGATGGCCGAGGGGGCGTTGGTGACGGCGACGGCCGAGGCCGTGTGGGAGGTTAACAGGGAGAGGAATAACGCGCAGAGCGCGAGGAGCGCCACCGGTGGGCGGGTCATCGTGGGAGCGTCGGTGGGGGAGAGGGAGAGGCGGGAAGGAAAGTCGGATGCGAGAAGGAGAAGAAGAGAAGAAAGTGTTTTTGGACGAAACGAGGTTTCGTTTTTTTCGTTTTTTTTCGCTGCAACTCAATTTTTACAACGCGCGGTTTCTCTCTCGTTCTCTCTCTCTCTCCAGCAATATAAAAAAGCGAGCGCGCAGCATCCGAAGATTCGCGCGCTCACTCGCAGTTCATTTGTTGTGTGGTGTTTTCAAATTCAGTCTTTGTTGTTCTGATCAAAATTGGGTTTTCGTTCTTTTTTTTGGTTTTCTTTTTCTTTCTGTTTTCCTGCTTCTGTTTTCCTACTGCTGCCTGCCCTGCCCTCGCCTCAGAAAGGGCAGCAACCCGAAAGGGAGCACGCCCAGAAAGGTAAAGGCGGAAGAAGAAGAAGAAGTGGTGCTGGTGTTGTTGCTCGCTTCTTCTCCTTCTTCTCCTCCTTCACTCCTCCTCCTCTCTTTGGTCGGAAACTCGACAAGAGAAGAAGAACCTGAGGTCGAAGGAGAAGAAGAGGCGGAAGCAGAGAGCGCTCCCTGGCTAAACGCCGCCTCTGCTGCAGCCGCTGCCCAGCGCTCCTGTGCGCTGCTCGACAGAGGAGGAGGAAGAATGGGGGAGGAAGAACTCTTCGAGCTCGAAGAGGCGAAAGAAAACGGAACGACGTTTTTCTTCGTCTTCGTCGTCGTCGCCTGCTTCTTCTCCCTCGGCGCCGGCAGCATCAGCAGCGGCGCTTTCGTCGCCCCAACCTTCTCCTCTCCCTCTCCTTCCTCCTCCGCCTTCACGCCGGCAGCCACCTTCCCGAAAAAGACGGCAGAGCAGAGCACGCCGGCATAGGCCTCGGTGAACCGAGCAAACCGCGTCGCCGAGTCCGCAGCGGAGAGCCTGGCCCTGCGGGCGGCCGAGGCGGCGCCGGCCGAGGCGGCGCGGAGCTCGGCGGCCGCACCTGGCCCGAGGAGCGCGTCGAGGGCGGCGTCGACGTCGGCTCGCAGCGCGGCCGCGCGGCGCGCCGTCTCCAGCTGCGCGTGCGAGACGTTGTCGACGTGGCCGTAGAGGATCTGGGTTGTTTGTGTAGGGGAGAGGGAGGAAGGGAGGGAGCACGTGAGAGAGAGAGAAAAAGGGGTTTCTTTTTTTCTTTTTGGCTAGCTCGTTCGCGCAAGTTGAAAAGGTTCTTTTTTCGTATGCTCTCTTTTTTTCCTCACCGAAATCCCGCGCTCGATCCCGGCCAGCGTCTCGCTGTGCTCGGCCAGGGCCTCGCGAAGCCTGCGCGACTCGGACAGGCGGCGCGAAGAAGAAGACTCGAGAGACGAGGAAGAAGAAGAAGCTGCAAAGCCGCGACTAGCCCATCCCGCGGCGACCGCTGCGGCGAAAAAGGCGAGCACGGGCCATGCCGCGGCCAATCGTGACGCGAACGCGGCGACGGCGGCGAGCACCGCGTCGGCCAGGGCCGCGGCCGCCGCTCCCAGGGCAAAGAGCAGGGGTCCAGGAGCACATGCGGCGCAGAGAGCGACCGCCGGCAAGGAGACGGCCGCGGCGGCGGCGTCAGGGACGCGGAGAGCACTAGTCGAAAAGGGAGAAGAAGAGGAAGAGGAGCGCCGCCATTGCTTCGTCGTCGTCTGTTTTATTATTTTTTTCATTGAGAATGCGTGAGAAGACACCGTTAGAGAGCTGTTTTCTGTGTTCTGATTGCATGGAATGCGAGAAACAAGAATAAAGTCTCGTTCTGAAGGAAAGGGAAAGGACTCACCGAGGGCAGGGAGGGTCGGTGGAAGGGCATGCAGCATCGGAGCGGAGGAGCGGCAGCAGAGGCGGTCAACCGACGACGACGAGCGGCGAAAAAGGACGACGAGGAGGTCGAAGAAGGAGCAACGGCAGCAGCACTAGCAGCAGAGAGCTTCATGGCTGGTTTTATTTGTTTTTCAACTTCGTCGTCGTTGCTGTTGTGTCTTCGTCGTTGTCTCAGGGTTGGGAAGGCACAGAGAGAAACGACGGGAGGGAAGAGGAGAGGAGAAGAGCAACGGTGGGTCAAAAAAGGAGAGCAGTCAACGAGGTTTTGTGAAAGGTTGAAAGTTTTTTTTTATCTTCACTTTTGAGTTTTTTTTTCTTCGAGCGAGAGGCATCTTCGCTTGCTCTCTCTCTTCGCTCTCTTCTCTCCCTCTCTCTTCCCTCGCTTCAAACTCCATCCAACCACGCCATGTCGCGCGGCTCCGGTGGAGGCTATGACCGCCACATCACCATATTCTCCCCGGACGGCAGGCTCTACCAAGTCGGTGAGCGAGCGTGGAAAGAAGGGTGAAAGAAAGAGGTCTTGCTCGACGATCGATGATGATCGATTGCTGCAAAACGACGATCGCGCCTCTCTTCCAATCGAATGGCCTTCTCGCTTTCGCTCTTTCTCGCTCTCTCTCTCGACCTCTTCCGCCAATTGTTTGCCTCGTGCGACATCGACGCCGTCACGTTCACACTGAAAACGTTCAAAAAACATCTAAAACCAACCTCCAACAGAGTACGCCTTCAAGGCCGCCAAGGCCGCGGGCAACATGGCCATCGGCGTCAGGGGAGCTGATTCGGTCGCGGTCATCACGCAGAAAAAGGTCCCGGTGAGTGTTGTGGGTGAGATGGACAGAAGAGAGGCGAGACCTCAGCTCGCCCGAGCCTCTCAAGGGAATGGACAGCGAGAAAAGACGACACAGAAGAGAGGAGGCGCGGACGCGAAAGATGATTCGATGCTCACCTTCGATGATGCAATCCATCGATTTTTTTTCAATCTCCTCGACCTCCTCAACCTCCTCACAACCTCTTCTCAACAGGACAAGCTGATCGACCCGACCTCGGTCTCGCACCTGCACCGCATCACCAAGACGCTCGGCATGCTCGCCACGGGAGCCCCCGCCGACGCGCGCTCTATCGTGCAGAAGGCGAGGGCCGAGGCCGCGGACTATAGGTAAGATGTTTTTTTCTTTTCTTTTTTTTGGAATTCTCTTTCTCTCTCTCTGCCCCCCCTCTCACTCCAACTCCCAACTCCAACCCCCAACTCCTCTTTTCTCCTCCTCTCTCTTCTCATCAGGCACAAGTACGGCTACGACATGCCAGCCGACGGCCTCGCCCGCGTCCTCGCGGACCAGGCCCAGGTCTACACCCAGCACGCCTACATGCGCCCGCTGGCCGTCGTGCCCCTCGTCGTAGGCATCGACGCCGAGCGCGGGCCGCAGCTCTACAAGGTGGACCCCGCGGGCTACACGGTGGGGTACCGCGGGGCAGGGGCCGGGGCCAAAGAGACGGAGGCGGAGAACTGGCTCGAGAAGAAGCTGAAGCCGGAGGGCCCGGCCCCCGCCGACGCCGGCGCGACGGTGCGGCTGGCGATTGCGGCATTGCAGGCCGTGCTCTCCGAGGACTTCAAGGCTCACGAGATCGAGGTCGGGGTGGTGGACGCGAGGGACGGGCAGGGCGGGAGGTTCAGGGTGCTGAGCGACGCGGAGGTGGACGAGCACCTGGTGGCGTTGGCGGAGCGGGACTAAGAGGAAAAAGGAAGTTGGCGAGAGGAGGTCGAGGTCGAGAGCCAAAGTTTCTTCTTCTTCTCCTCTTCTTTTCTTCTTTCTTTCCGCTTCTTCCGCTTCTTCCGCTTTTGCCAGCCATTTTTCTTCCTTTCCGCTCTTTTTTTTTTTTTTTTAAATGTGTTAATTTTTCCGCTTTTTTTGCACCACAAACAACGAAATCGAATCTCGAAGAAAACAACGAAGAAACTCTCTCTCTCTCTCTCTCTCTCTCTCTCTCTCTCTCTCTCTCTCCCTCTCTCCCTCCCCCTCT
>Ga0114918_10002468_pt1 | contig 16579 bp, 6 predicted proteins | sample LantaG_FD_87015 | JGI IMG/M metagenome (GOLD analysis project Ga0114918, IMG submission 87015) | Deep subsurface microbial communities from Baltic Sea to uncover new lineages of life (NeLLi) - Landsort_02402 metaG | ecosystem: Environmental > Aquatic > Marine > Oceanic > Sediment | place: Baltic... | reverse complement strand
GCCTTTCGTTTATAGACCTTCTCGTAGGCCTTGCAGGCGGGGCAGAGCCCCGATTCGAGCTTCTTGACGAACCAAAAGACCAGGCCCTTCTGCTTCTCGCGTGCGCGATTACAGAGCGGACATTCGAGGCACTGTTTGGCTTTGGCGCGGTCTTTCTCGGTAATTTCTTGGGTTTGCATAACTTGCTCCTGTATAAACGAAATCCTGCACTGTCAATCGTTCTTCGCAAGCAACTCGATGCCGTTGCCGGTTTTTAGATTGCGTGAATATTTCCTGTCCTTCGGATTATTCCAGTGCTCGTGGACGCCGAGGCCTTTTAGAGCCGTGCCGTCCTTTTCCGGATCATAAGTCGTTCCCGATGGCGGTTTATCGGCCAGCGCCGCCTCATGCAGATAGTTGTCGGGATTGCCGGTCACGTCCACAACCTTCGGGTTCAGGACCTGCTCATTTCGCAAAAAGTCCAGGCCCACCGAATCGATGGCCACCATATCCTGCGAGACGAGGATGCTGGAGAACCAGTCGTTGTTAAAACTCGCAAAGCGTATTACGTTGCCCGTCTGATTTCGTGCCGTGTACAAAGCGTCGACCATGTACAGCAGCGTTTTGCCGTCCAGATGTTCGTGCCCGTTTAGATTCACCAGGCAGTTATACGAGCCCATCGGATCCTTCCGGTCGCCGTATTTGTGCAGCGGGCTCGGCGTCCAGCCTCGATCGTTGGGAAAATACGTTGTGCCGAAGTGGTTCTTCCCGCATAACGTCATGCCGAACAGAGTGTGTGCTCTCATCAGCGCCAGGTTTATCAGGTATCTTGCCTCGGTCACGCACTTCGGCAGGTACGCGGTGCCGGCCCTGGTATGAAGCGGATTGCTCGTATCGTGCACCGCGGCGATGCGTCCGTCGCCGGCCCTGTCGGGACTGACCACGAACCTTACGCTTTGAAAGTCTGCGTCCGGATTGCCCCTGATCTTATTGTAAATCGGATCGCCAATAGACCGTGTGGCATCAAACAGAGTAATCGCCGAGCCGGGCACACCGGCCTTGTTTATAAGCTGCTCCACAAGCGAATATACAACATGAGGGCTCGGATTGCCGATGTCCGGCGTCCAGCCAGCCTTGCGGTCCTGGTTCATATTGAGCTTGATAGCAATCTTCTCCGGCTTGCGGTAGCCCACTTCGCTCAAGCCCCTGTTCTTGTTAAAGTACTTAAAAAGCGCATCCCACGCCTCTGAATCGCTCGACCGGCCGGTCAGTCCCTGAATAGTATTGGAGATCATCGCATCGACTGTCTTCTGGTCGGTATTATTATCATCCCACCAGCTTCCGTTTGAGCCGTCCCAACTGGTGGCCTCGGGATCGCGAATCCATACGACACGCCCGGGATGAATCCCTTTTGCCGTACCCATCGGGCTGTTTGCCGCCTCCGAGGGAGTAAACGCAGCAGCACTGGCCGGACTATTATCAGTTACGGAGATTGCACACCATATGATGGCGACAGCCGCTACGGCACAAATCCCTGCCAGCACATATTGTGACTTCAGCAGCAGTTTCCTTGCTCTGCGATATACTAAAGTTGAGCCAATCAGTCCGGCGATCCAGACCACAAAGCCGCCCGCCAGCGGAGCAGTCAGTCGTTGGCATGGGTACGTCGCACGCGAAGGTTTGGGCACGACACGGATCAGAAACCAGACCAGTGATGCCAGTCCCGCAATCGGAAGCAGCCATATCAGCCAGGGGCGCTTCCTGATCCAGGGCACAAGGCCGCCCGTTCGAGGGCACTTGCCTGAATCGTTGTTTGGAAAACCGTGATTTTTTGCAGACTGATGACTTCCTGAAGCTTGTTTTATGCTTTTGAGCGACATTTAAAAACCTCCAAAATCTTCTGAACATCCGTCCGGATAGGCATTTTGTCAAGATCATACTGTACTTCACAGAAACGTAAAGTGCAACGCCGTTTCTCAAAACTAAAAAGTTCGGTGTTTCCGCAGAACCTTATCATCAAAACGATAAATACGTGAATCCGGCGATTTTGCTTGACGAAAAGGCGGTGAATCTGGTATAAATAAGTTTATCAGCAACTGTGGCTTTTCAACTCTTCAGATGGAATTTCTATGGTTCATTTTAGATTTTAACCTTCTAATGAACAATCCGTACTGTACATTGGAAGAAAGGAGGTGGCTCAAATCCAAAAACACCAAGGTGAATATTGAACGATATTGCCGAAGTAACTACCACTTTAAATCGCTTTGATATGCAGCCAAAGTACGAATATCCATTTTTGAATAAGGAGGATTCTTAATGTGCAGAAAATTGACTTATACAATTTCTTTTACTCTTTTGATGGGTCTGACTTTGACAAGTATGACCAGTGCTGAAATCGTCGGCTGGTGGAAATTCGATGAGATGTCTGGTGATACTGTTTTTGATTCCTCCGGCAACGAACTTCATGGCATCTTTGGTAGTGAGCCGTATAATCCGGAATGGGTGAGTGGATTCCAAGGTGGTGCCCTGGAGTTCGAGCTTGGTGATTATGTGGACCTGGGCAATCCGAATGCGCTAAATTTCGGAACAAATGACTGGACTTTGAGTGCATGGATAACTTTGAATGTACAGGGTCAGGGTGAAGATTTTATATGCCCTATAATTGGCAATGGGGGGGATTGGACCGGCGGAAAACGATATTGTTTGACTGTGAATGAAGTAACCGAAGGCTGCGTTACTGTCACCACGGACGATGATGTTACTAAGGTGCAAGTAACAGGCACGGTTATGGTTAACGATGGCAATTGGCACCATATCGCCGTTACAAGAGAAGGAACTACACTTTCTTTATACATCGATGGTGTGCTGGATGGAACTAATCCCGACGTGCCGGTCGGCTATGACCTTTCGGGGACATCTCAGCATAATGCATATATTGGTACTATTACGGACAACAGAGACGGCTTATTGCATAAGTTCTACAGGGATGGGCGAATCGACGATGTCCGGATTTTCAATATAGCAAAAAAGGAAAATGAGATAGCTTATGTGATGAGAGATAATCCTTTAATTGCCTGGTATCCGAATCCGAATAACGATCAAACAAGTGTGCCGTACGACGCAGTTCTTGGTTGGAAAGCCGGAATCTATGCAAAAACACATGATGTGTACTTCGGAACGGTTTTTGACGATGTCAACCAGGCAGGCACAAACAATCCGCTGGATGTCTTAGTCGCCCCAAATCTTGAAGAGCTCAGTTATGCACCTGCCGGCCTTCTCGAATTCGGTCAGACATATTATTGGCGGGTAGATAAAGTTAATGATGCCGATCCGAATAGTCCATGGAAAGGTGATGTCTGGAGCTTTACAACAATCAACTATCATGTCGTGGACGATTTTGAGGACTACAATGATTATGCACCTGATGATATTTTTACTGCGTGGAAAGATGGATATGACTCCGAGACAAACGGTGCTTTGGTTGGTTATGACGATGCGGACATTGATGCTGGAGAGCATTTTGTTGAGATTTCGCTCGTCCATGGCGGCAATCAGTCGATGCCATATTTCTATGACAATGACATGAAAAATTCAGAAGCAGTAAGGACGCTGGATTCGATGCGTGACTGGACATCGGACGGTGTTCAGGAATTGTCACTGTGGTTTAGAGGTTCTCTCGGTTTTGTCGGGAGTTTTACAGAAGAACCGGCCGGGACCTGTACGATGACCGCTTCCGGCACAGATATCTGGGACTCGTCCGATGAGTTCCACTTTGCTTTTAAAGAACTAACTGGTATCGGTTCAATTATAGCAAAAGTCGAAAGTGTGGGCAATACGAACGGATGGGCCAAGGCCGGCGTTATGATTCGTAATACGCTGGAACCGGATTCAAAACATGCTATGGTGGTTGTTACACCTTCACAGGGTGTTTCCTTCCAGCGGCGCACCGCGACAAGTTCGGGCAGTGCCGATACAACAGAAACCGATATCACATCTCCGCAGTGGGTGAAAATAGAGCGTGACATTTCCGGCGGTTTTACCGGGTCTTATTCGTCCGATGGCATCTCATGGACACGGATTGGCCGTCAATCGATTATCATGAATTCAACTGCGTATGCAGGCCTGGTAGTAACGGCACATAATCCCAATGAGGTATGTGAGGCCGTATTCTCTAATGTTAGTATCACCGGTACTGTCAGTCCGGATTGGAAAAACCAGGATATTGGCATAGCCAGCAACGCCCCTCAGCCCATGTATGTAGCTGTGGGCAACAACACCGGTGAACCTGCGGTGGTCTATAACGAAGACCCCAACGTAACAGTGATACCTGACTGGACCGAGTGGATTATTCCCCTTCAGGCTTTTGCCGACTTGGGCATAAACCTGAGAGATGTTGATAATATTGCTATTGGCATCGGCACTAAAGGAGATACGACGAATCCTGGTGGTTCAGGCAAGATATTCTTTGACGACATCCGGCTGTATCACTTGATAGAGACTGCTGAATAGTGTGCTTCTTCTCCGCTCGGCATGAAGGCTTTCTTCACCCTGAGCGAAGTCGAAGGGCGGTCCTTATGCCTATAAATTCGGCATAGGCACCTTTTTAAATTGGCTTCTTGACGTATGTTCTGCCTTTACGGGTAATATTTGAAAATCTCCATACACCTAACCTGACTGGGATTTCATCCAGCCCGTGTTACACTTTATATAAACGGCATGTCTAATCGCCTCTTTTTCCTAAAAATGATAATAAGTCCATCATTTCCGCAGAACCTTATCATGAAAACAATAAATACGTGAATCCGGCGATTTTGCTTGACGAAAAGACGGTTAATCTGGTATAAATAAGTTTATCAGCATCTGTGGTTTTCAGCTTTGCAGACGAAAATTCGATAGTTCATTTTGTGATTTTGGCTTTCTAACGAGCAATCCGTACTCTGCTTTGGAAGAAAGGAGATGGCTCAAATCTAACAATCCAAGGTCAAAATTAAATATTGTAGAAGTGACAATCACTGTAAATCTCTTTCGTATGTAGCCCTAAGTACGGATATCAATATATTTAATAAGGAGGATTATGATGTGTAATAAACAAATCTATTTGTCTTGTATTGTTTTTATGCTTTTAGCTGTTCCACTTGTAACTTATGCTCAAGTTGAGAACCTGGCCTTAAATCCAAGTTTTGAGGAGGATGAGGTCATCCTAAACGATCCGGACTGGGAAGCTTGGTGTACCTGGAGTCCTGATGATGTTATTGGCAACAACGTCGAACTCGATGAAAGCGAGTTTATTGATGGCAAAAGGAGTCTTCGGGTGGAGCCGGTAGGAGTAGAAAATTGGCATTTGGTAGTGGCGAATATATCCATACCCGTCCAGATGGGCTCTGAATATACTGCCAGTTTCTGGGTCAAGGCTGAAGAAGCACGTCCCCTTACAGCGTCGTTTAAGGCTGCGGATAACACGGTTTCCTGGGGGGAAACAGGCTTCGAGGTGACGACCGAGTGGGCTGAGTATTCAATGACATCGGAATCCCTAAGTGACGAGCTAAAGCTTGAGATTTTTTGTGCCGGCTCTGAAATTCCACTCTGGTTGGATTTTGTTTATATCTATGAAGGAGCGTATGTTGCCGGAATTAATCCCACGCCCCCATTGAAGGCTTCTGAACCGGTTCCGGTCGATAGTGCATTCATCGAGGAAACATGGGTAAATCTTGGCTGGCAAGCAGGGGACTTGGCAGTCTCGCACGATGTGTATTTGGGCGATAATTTCGATGGCGTGAACGACGGTGCCGCCGATACGTTCCGAGGTAATCAGGCTGCGGCGTTTTACGTTGCCGGTTTTCCAGGATTCGCATATCCGGACGGTCTTGTTCCAGGCAAGACCTACTATTGGCGAATCGATGAGGTTAATGAGGCGGATCCGAATAGTCCCTGGAAGGGTGACGTCTGGAGCTTCACTGTCACACCTCAGACCGCTCACAAACCCGAGCCGACCGATAGTGCCGGATCCATTGACCTGAACGTAGTACTGAGCTGGAAGGCAGGTTACGCTGCAAAATTGCACACCGTTTACGTCGGCGATAATTTTGACGATGTGAACAATGCCGCAGGTGGTCCCCCCCAGGGACTTACTACATATACTCCCGGTTCTCTGAAATCCGCTAAGACCTACTACTGGCGTGTCGATGAGTTTGATGGCACAGAAACGTATAAAGGTGATGTTTGGAGCTTCTCCACGGAAGGCGCCATCGCCAATCCGAATCCGTCTAATGACGCTGTGGATGTAAAGCAGGCACCAATTCTGAGCTGGACTGCCGGGGTTTATGCCGCTTCACACCAGGTCTATTTTGGCACCGACCAGGAGGCTGTAAAAAATGCCGATACGAGTTCACCAGAATACAAGGGCACCAAGGCGCTCGGTGAAGAGGATTATGAACCTGGTAAACTTGCCTGGGATACGACGCACTACTGGCGTGTTGATGAAGTTAACAGCACCAATCCCGACAGCCCGTGGGTGGGTCCTGTTTGGAGCTTCACTACCGCCGGTTTCGCTATCGTGGACAATTTCGAGGACTACGATGCGGGCGATAACCAGATATGGTACGCCTGGCACGATGGGCTCGGTTATGGTACACCTGGGACAGCGGATTACTTTGCCGGCAACGGAACCGGTGCTGCAGTAGGTGATGAAAATACCCTTTCTTATACCGAGGAAACTATCGTCCACGGCGGCAACCAGTCTATGCCGATTTCATACGACAACAACAAGCAGGGATACGCCAGGTATTCAGAGGTGGAGCTTACGTTGACAGACCAACGAGACTGGACTGAGGGAGATGTGGCAGATTTGTCGTTGTGGTTCAGAGGCAATCCGGCATCTGCCGGCAATGCTCCTGAGTCGCTATATGTGGCGCTGTCCAACAGTTTCGGCACGCCGGCGGTCGTGTACCAGGATGATCCGGCCGCAGCGACAATTGATACCTGGACCGAGTGGATCATCCCATTGCAGGCTTTTGCCGATCAGGGCATCAATCTGGCCAACGTCGATAGAATCGCGATTGGTCTCGGTACCCAGGGCAATATGGGTACGCCCGGCGGTTCCGGCAAGATGTTCATTGACGATATCCGCCTGTATAAGCCAAATGAGGCTGCCGAATAGTAACCACTGCTTTTACGGAAATAACAACAGAACTTGAATGATTTCGGGGCCTATGCCAATAAGTTCGGCATAGGCCCCTTTTCGTGTGCCTTCTTAATGTTTATTTTGTCCTCATGGGAAATATTTGAAAATCTTCCGGGCAACCTGTCCGGATTGGCATTTTGTCAAAATCATGCCGTCCTATAATTCGCTTGACAAAAAGGGTGCTAATTTGCTATAAAGAGTTGATCAATAAAGTCTGTAGATTATGGATCTTTCAGAAAATATAGTCGGCATAGAATTCTGATATAGGCTTTTCTATTTGCAGTACGGAATTCTAATTAAAATTCTGTTATTTCCGGCGAAGATTCTTGTATTTTTCATTAATGGTTCATAGTCAGTTCTTCGAAGAAAGGAGGTGGTCTCAGTTCGTAAAATTTTCATATGTGTAATATTTTATAGAATGCAAAGAATAAATATTGGCTGCTTTGGTTTGTTGCCGGAGCATGATTATTTTAATCCTTTTACAAGGAGGACTATTATGTGCAGAAAATTAATGTGTCTAATTTGTCTTGTTTTAGTTCTGGTTCTGACTGGAAGTGTAGCAACAGCGGATCCTTATCAGCAGGATACGGGTCCCGATGGTATTGTGTCGATCGAGGCCGAGAACTTCGACGAGAACACTCCGAGACCTCCCCACACGTGGGAGCTTATCACGGAATCGGCGAGCGGTTTCTCGCCCCCGGGTGGATTCAGCGGCGGTTTTGCAATGCAGTCAACACCTACAACGCCGCTCGGTGGTGCCGGCCCCAATGATCCTGCGGATTTTTTGGCGAACAGTCCGAGATTGGATTACGAAGTCGACTTCGTAGAGACCGGGACATACTATGTCTGGGTGCTCGTCTGGGGCATGGACGGCAATTCCGATTCTATGCATTCAGGTCTGGATGGAGAGGCCGTTGCCACGGCTGACCGTATCGGCGGTTTTAACAATAACTACACCTGGACCAACACCGCATATCAGGATCCCGAGCGCATATCCTTCGATGTGACCACACCTGGCACTCACACCGTAAACATCTGGATGCGCGAGGATGGTTCCGTAATCGACAAGATTGTTTTGACCACGAATCCCGATTACAGACCAACCGGGTCCGGTCCGCCCGAGAGCTGGCGGGGTGCACGCCTGAAGGCCTATAATCCCATCCCGGCTGACGGCAGCCTATATTTTGATACGTGGGCGACTCTTTCCTGGACGGCGGGAGACGCTGCTGTTTCGCATAATGTATATATGGGTGAAAATTCCATCGACGTGAACGATGGGGCCGGCGATACGTTCCGCGGCAGCGAGGCCACAGCCTTTTTCATTGCCGGTTTCCCCGGGTATCCCTATCCGGACGGCCTGGTTCCCGGCACAACATACTATTGGCGCATCGATGAGGTCGAATCGGATGTATTGAAACACAAGGGCGACGTCTGGAGTTTCTCGATTCCGCCCGTGAAAGCCAATGAACCAACTCCACCTGATAATGCAAAATTTGTCACCACTGATGTAAGCCTAAGCTGGAGGGGGGGGCTGAATACTAAATTGCATCATGTGTACTTCGGCAATGATTTCGATACGGTCTACAATGCCGCCGGGGCACCTCCCCAGGCAACTACGAAATATACTCCCGCCGATCTTGAACTGGACACAGTTTACTATTGGCGAGTAGATGTGTTCGACGGCGCAACAATGCATAAAGGCGAGATATGGAGTTTCACGACATTACCTGAAATCACTGTTACCGATCCGGATCTTGTCGGCTGGTGGAAGCTCGACTCAACCTCCGGAACAACCGCGATAGACTGGTCCGGACATGGCAATAACGGTACGATCTCAGGTGACCCGAAGTGGGTCGAGGGCTTTGACGGCGGAGCGATCGAATTCAACGGCAGCGATTATATCGAGTTGCCCACGGATCTGGTCGGCTCGGATGCCGGTTCGGTAACCATGTGGATCAAAACCCAACAAACGAACGCAGGTATGATTATTTATGGTTCCGACGGCACCGGCGGCGATGGTTATGGTGACGAGAACGAGATGCATGTCAACATCGATAGCGGCGGTATTGTCGAATGCTATATCGAGTTTGCCGATGCTGACACAAGTGCCGAGACTGCCGCGGTGAACGATAATTCATGGCAGCATGTTGCAGCCACATGGGATATCAATGGGCAGGTCATGGTGTATATTAACGGTGGCGAGCCGGTCACGGCGGATCATACGGGCAACAACTTCCGGTTTTCAGGTCGTCTTCGCCTGGGTAGTCCTAACAGCAGCGTGCGTTTCTATATTGGCTCGCTCGATGATGTGAGGCTCTATGACCGTGTCCTGTCCGTAGCGGAGATTATTGAGACGATGCGCGGCGATCCGCTTGTTGCCTGGAAGCCCAGTCCGAGTAATGGGGCAAGACCGAATATCAAAGATACGATGCCCCTTACATGGTCGCCTGGCGATAATGCATCAGAGCACGATGTTTACTTTGGCTTAGACAAAGCCGCCGTGGCTGATGCAAATACTTCAACATCTGACATATATCGGGGCCGTCAGAGCGCAACCAGTTTCACGCCGCTGGAAGGTATCGAATGGGGCGGCGGACCGTACTACTGGCGTGTCGATCAGTACAATACCGATGGGACGATTAGCATCGGTCGTATCTGGAGCTTTACGGTTGCGGACTTCGTTCTCGTGGAAAATTTCGAGAGTTACGATGACGGTGATAACCAGATATGGTACTCATGGCATGATGGGCTTGGCTATGGCGTTCCGGGCGTTGATCCTTACTTTGCCGGCAACGGCTCAGGAGCAGCCGTTGGTGACGAATCTACTGCTTCTTATACCGAGGAGACAATCGTCCACGGCGACAGTCAGTCTATGCCGTTAAATTACGATAATAATAAACAAGGCTACTCGAAGTATTCAGAGGCGGAGCTGAAGTTAACTGCCCCGCGTGACTGGACAGAGGGAGCCATTGGGGAGCTGTCACTATGGTTCAGAGGCAACCCGGGCTCGGTCGGCAGCTTTGTCGAGGGTCCTGTCGGTACCTATACTATGACCGCTGCCGGCACAGATATCTGGAGCCAGGCCGATGAGTTCCACTTTGCATACAAGACGCTCACAGGTCCGGGCACAATCGTAGCGAAGGTCGAGAGTGTTGAAAATACCAACACCTGGGCCAAGGCCGGTGTTATGATTCGCGAGACGCTGGATCCGGGCTCGAAATTTGCCGGAGTGTATATTACGCCAACAAATGCCAACGGTACGCCCACGCAAGGTTGTAGATTCCAGGCGCGGACGGATACCGACATTGACGCCACGAGTGATACTGCAGTGGCGACGCCAGCGCAAATGGCAATCACTGCGCCATATTGGGTGAAATTAGAGCGTGATGTCTCCGGCAACTTCAGGGGTTACTATTCGGCAAATGGGACCACCTGGCAGGGAATAATATGGAGGCCGACCATCTCAATGAGTTCGAATGTCTATGTAGGTCTGGCGGTAACCAGCCATGATGCAGCTCTGACGTGCGAGGCAGTATCATCCAACGTTACGATTACCGGCACGGCAGGCCAGCAGTGGGCAAATCAGGACATAGGCATTGCCAGCAATGCTCCTGAGCCAATGTATGTGGCGCTGTCCAACAGTACCGGTGCGCCCGCCGTCGTATACCATGATGATCCGGCCGCAACGACGATTGACACTTGGACCGAGTGGGTTATCCCGCTCCAGGCTTTTGCCGACCAGGGCATCAATCTGAGCGATGTTGACAGAATCGCTATCGGCCTTGGCACCCAGGGTAACACAACCATCCCCGGCGGTTCCGGCAAGATGTACTTTGACGATATCCGTCTGTATCACCTGAGGCAGACTACTGAATAGTGTGCCTTGTCTCCGCTCGGCATGAAGACTTTCTTCACCCTGAGCGAAATCGAAGGGCAGGGCCTATGCCAATAAGTTCGGCATAGGCCCTTTTCTAATTGGCTTCTTGATGTTTGTTTTGCCCTCGTGGGTAACGTTTGAAAATCTCCTTGATATCTAACCTGATTGGGATTTTTTCCAGTCCGGGCCGCACTTAATAGAAGCGGAAAATCCAACTCTGCTTTTTCTCAAAAATGACAAAAAAACCAGCATTTCCACAAATCCGCATTGATAAGGCCAAGTCTATTCCGTCCTATAATTTCATTGACGATAATGAGATTAATTTGGTATAAGTATAGGTTTGGCAAAATATGTAAGTTATGGACTTTTTAGTAAATATTACCATCGTAGTATTCGGATATGGGGTTTGTCATTTGCAGTATGAAATTCGAATGAAAACTCAGTTATTTCCAGTAAAGATTATTGTCTTTTTTACTTAATGGTACATCGTCAGTTCTTCGAAGAAAGGAGGGGGTCAGGTCGTAAATTTTCCTGTCCGCAATAATAGTGTATTGAAATAAAAACAACTATTACCGGCATTGTTTTGTTGTCGGAGCATGATTATATGAATTCAATTGTATGGAGAATCACTATGTGTAAAAAAATGATGTTTTTGGCCTTGGCGTTTGCTCTTTGTTTGGCATCATCAGGTTACGCCGCTACGATAGTATGGGTCTCGGACAACAAGACTCCCACGGGTGGCGTCCCGGCGGACCAGGGCTGGGTGGATTTGCTCGAAGCCAATGGCTACACCGTAAATCTTGACTTTCGCAATCAGGAAGCACGTACCCTCGATGCGGCGAAAATCGAGGTTCTCAACGCTGCCGACCTGGTTATCGTAAGTCGCGATACCGACAGCGGTAGTTACGATGATGGCCAGGAGCCAAGCCAGTGGAACTCAATCACAACACCACTTATTCTGCAGGTCGGACATCTCACTCGGAGCAGCCGTTGGCTGTGGCTCGACACTACCGCTACAAACGACACCATGGCAACATTGGAGGTCGTAGAACCCGGTCATCCCGTGTTCAACGGTATAACGATAGGCGCCGACAACCAACTCGATATCCTTACGATGGGCAGCAGCTTCGCCAATGCGACCGATCCCGGAAATGGTACGCTGATCGCCAAGCGGGCAGACAACGACCAGATATGGATCGCCGAATGGCAGACCGGTCAGGAATTCTATCCAGGATTGGGTCAGATCGCCGGCGGACCGCGTTTGTACTTCATCAGTGGTTCTGATGAGGGTACGGACGGACGATACAACCTCAACTCCGATGGCGAAAAGATGTTTCTCAACGCGGTCCGTTATATGCTCGGCAGCTTGAAACGACCAAAGGCGAGCAAGCCCGAGCCTGCAGATGGCAGTCTCTACACGGATACATGGGTGAACCTTGGCTGGCAGGCGGGAGATTCTGCGGTCTCGCACGATGTGTATATGGGTGATAATTTTACCGATGTGAACGACGGCACCGTCGATACCTTCCAGCGCAACCAGGCAGAGACTTTCTTGCTTGCCGGAATTATCGGGTACCCTTATCCGGACGGGCTCGTTCCGGGTACGACTTACTATTGGCGAATCGATGAGATCAATGATGCCGATCCGAATAGTCCGTGGAAAGGGGATGTGTGGAGCTTTACAGTACCCTCCAAGAAGGCATATAACGCTATCCCTGCCGAGGGAAGCAAATATGTAAATCCGGATGTGATACTTAACTGGACTGCCGGATTTGATGCAAAAATTCATACTGTGTATTTCGGCGACGATTTCGATGCCGTAAGCAATGCTGCCGGCGGACTGCCCCAGGCAACTGCAAGCTATACACCCGAACCTCTTGAATTGGATAAAACATACTATTGGCGGGTTGATGAATTTGATGGCACTGAAACGTATCAAGGAGATGTCTGGAGCTTTAGAACGTTGCCCGATATCCAGATTACAGATCCCAATATCGTAGCCTGGTGGAAATTCGATGAGGGTACCGGCGATACAGCACTTGACTGGTCTGGCCATAACAATAACGCTACTCTCATGGGTAATCCCCAGTGGGTAGCCGGCTACGACGGCGATGCGCTGGATTTTGACGGCAACGACGACCACGTCTATTCAAGCGATGTCAGTCTCCCGACCAAAGCTTTTACGATAGCGTTCTGGTTCTATTCCGAAACGGCTCTGAATGCAGGCAGCCCGCGTGAGGATTTCATCTACTGGGAACTGGTTTCCCGTCCCCATATGTCCTTCAATAAGAGCGGCAACGGAGAAATCGGTCTCTGGCCCAACATAGGTGGTGATTTCGATGGTCCTCTAACGATGACTACCTCCTGGTCAGCCAACACATGGTATCACATTGCAGGCACTTTTGACGGATTTAATTTCCGGATTCATGTCAATGGAAACACCGAGCGCAGCGTCAGCCATCCGGGAGAAAATGAAACCACTACCGGCCTGTTTATCGGCTGTACCAGTAGTAATGCAACGAACTTCAATGGAATGATAGACGATGTGCGTATTTACGACTACGCGCTTTCGGATGCCGAGATTAAGGAGGCCATGAGAGGCGATCCGCTTCTTGCATGGGATCCTAAGCCGGCTAACAATTCGACACCGAACGTAAAGGACGCTGCTTCTCTTAGCTGGCAGCCCGGCAATAACGCATCGCAGCACGATGTATACTTCGGGACCGACGAAAACACGGTGGCCGATGCCGATACATCCGATACCACCGGAATCTACCGAGACAGACAGGCGGCCGTAACGTACACACCTCAGGAAGGTGTAGAATGGGGCGGCGGGCCGTATTACTGGCGCGTCGACCAGTATAATACCGATGGAACCATCAGCAACGGAAGGGTCTGGAGCTTCACAGTTGCAGACTTCATCCTGATTGACAATTTCGAGAGCTACGATACCGGCGATAACCAGCTATGGTATTCGTGGCATGATGGGCTTGGCTATGGCGTGCCGGGTGTCGATCCTTACTTTGCCGGTAACGGTACCGGAGCCGCGGTCGGCGACGAAACCACTGCTTCTTACGCCGAGGAGACGATTATTCACGACGGCAGCCAATCGATGCCGTTCTCTTACGACAATAATAAGCAGGGCTTCGCGAAGTATTCAGAGACGGAATTGAAGCTGACCGCCTCGCGCAACTGGGCAGATGACGGCGTGGCTGAATTGTCACTATGGTTCAGAGGTAATCCGGCGTCCGTCGGCAGCTTTGTCGAAGGACCGGTCGGTACCTATTCGATGACCGGCGGCGGCGCCGATATCTGGAACGATGCCGACGAGTTCCACTTTGCTTTCAAGACACTAACCGGCCCGGGTTCGATCGTAGCGAAGGTACTCAGCGTCGATAATACGGACCCGTGGGCCAAGGCCGGCGTGATGATCCGCGAGACGCTCGACGCAGGCTCGAAATTCGCCGCAGTGTATATCTCGCCCGGCAACGGATGCCATTTCCAGGCTCGAACGGATACGGACATTGCCGCCACAAGCGACAGCGCTGTTGCATCAACCGAGCAGACGTCAGTCACGGCGCCGTACTGGGTCAAAATAGAGCGTGATGTTGCGGGCAACTTCAGAGGCTCCTTTTCTGTCGACGGTTCCACATGGAGACCAATGCCCTGGAATCCGCAGAACATCTCGATGAACTCGAATGTCTATGTCGGCCTGGCGGTGACCAGCCACAACAACAGTGCCGTGTGCCAGGTGAAGTTCTCCAACGTCACCATTACCGGCACGGTTGGCCAGCAATGGATGAATCAGGATGTCGGTCTCATCAGCAACGCCGCCGAGCCGCTTTATGTGGCCGTATCGAATAGTGCCGGAGTGCCTGCGGTGGTGTACTATGATGATCCGGCGGCAGCGAACATCGACACCTGGACTGAGTGGGTTATCCCGTTACAGGCTTTTGCCGATCTGGGCATCAATCTGAGCAACGTTGACAGGATCGCGATTGGTCTTGGTACCCAGGGTAACATGGCGGTCCCTGGCGGTTCAGGAAAGATGTTCATTGACGACATCCGGCTGTATCGACCAAGATAGGCTAATGAATAGTGTGCCTCTTCTCCGCTCGGCATGAAGGCTTTCTTCACCCTGAGCGAAGTCGAAGGGCGGGGCCTATGCCAATCAACTCGGTATAGGCCCCGTTTTTAATTGGTTGATAATTCGACAAAATATTCTTGCCGAGCATGGCCGGTTTGTTCATACTAAGAAGAGTTAAAAACCGGCGGATTGGCCGGTATGAATCGAGCTTGAGAAACGGACGTCTGTCTTGGGCTGAACTTTTCAATAGGAGCTTTCAATTATGTTGAATAAAGCAATTTCTCGCCGAAGATTTGTCAAAGATTTAGCTCTCGCAGGCGGGGCGCTTGCGATGGGTGCCAGTTCAGCCACGAATGCCGGGCAAAACCGTAGCGGTAAGTTGCACTTAGCCTGCAACCAGTATCCATGGACCGTGTTCTATGCGAGGGACAATCGCGATTTCAACCAGGATCTGGATAAGGGACTCAGCGAAGTCGCCGCCAGTCAATTTGATGGCTACGAGCCGCTCGCCAATAATCCGCAGGAACTTGACCGGCTCGGTCCGCTGCTGAAAAAGCACAGCCTCGAAATGAAGTCGTTATATGTCAACAGTATCCTCCACGAACGCGACAAGGCGGAAGCGAGCATCGAATCCGTGCTTGCGATTTCACGCAAGGCCAAAAGTCTCGGCACAAAAATCATCGTGACGAATCCCAGCCCGATTCGCTGGGGCGGGCCGGAAAACAAGGATGACGCCCAGCTCAGAGTACAGGCGGCGGCGATTGAAAAATTAGGGCGCGAGCTAAAAGCGATCGGACTGACGCTGGCCTATCACAATCATGACATAGAACTGCGAAACGCGGCTCGGGAGTTTCACCATATGATGGCCGGAACCGATCCGGCGTACGTTACGCTGTGCCTCGACGCCCACTGGATTTACCGCGGGGCGGGAAACTCGTCGATAGCGCTGTTCGATGTGCTGAAACTTTACGGCTCAAGAGTCACCGAGCTGCATCTTCGCCAGTCGAAGGACAATATCTGGACCGAAGCAATGTGCGACGGCGACATTGACTACCCGGCGTTGGCAAAGCAACTTCTGCGAATCGGCGTCCGGCCGCATCTCGTGATGGAACAAGCAGTAGAGACCGGCTCGCCCAAAACAATGTCCACAATCGAAGCCTCCCGGAAAAGCTCTCAGTATGCCAGGCGTGTCTTTGCCGCATTTGCGTAAGATCGGGTTTCATTGGGCCTTGAGTTTACTAAGCATGGGCATTAGCTTTTGCTTTCTTGTGTTCTCGGTTGTGCAGGCTCACGTCGAGGACGGTTTTCAGGACGACCAGTACAACGAGCAGGGGGGCGGGAGATCCGATTGCCATCGTCAAAAATCCGCCTGCCAGTATGGCTATGTGCATGACGACGATACGTCCGTAGGGGCTGCTCATGAGCTTTTCGGGCCTGGCGGTGGCGTACTCACCTT